>JACCDT011518658.1_pt1 | contig 61102 bp, 58 predicted proteins | sample 7446291 | NCBI WGS metagenome assembly JACCDT01 (sample SAMN15323446, study PRJNA562643) | freshwater metagenome | isolation source: river surface water | place: USA:Blue River Watershed | collected 2017-08-17
GATCATCACCGCAGCCAGGTTGGCGCTGTGCTGCTGGCACTTGGCTTGCAGGTCGGCCAGATCGACGTTGCCGTTCTCGTCGCACTTGGTCACCACCACCTGCATGCCTGCCATCTGCGCGCTGGCCGGGTTGGTGCCGTGTGCGCTGGAGGGGATCAGGCAGATGTTGCGATGGCTCTCGCCGCGAGCGCGGTGGTAGGCGGCGATGACCAGCAGGCCAGCGTATTCACCCTGGCTGCCCGCGTTGGGCTGCAGGCTGATGCCTTTGTAGCCGGTGGCCTGGCACAGCCAGTCGCGCAGTTGTGCATCCAGCTCGGCATAGCCCTGCAGCTGGTCGGCCGGCGCAAAGGGGTGGGGCAGCGCGAACTCGGGCCAGGTGATGGGGGCCATCTCGCTGGTGGCGTTGAGCTTCATGGTGCACGAGCCCAGAGGGATCATGGTGCGGTCCAGCGCCAGGTCTTTGTCGGACAGCTGGCGGATGTAGCGCAGCATGCCGGTTTCGGAGTGGTAGCGGTTGAAGACCGGGTGCGTCAGGAAGGCGCTGGTGCGGTGCAGGCTGGCTGGGATCAGCGATTCAATGCCGTTCTCGAACGCGTCAAAAGACGGCAGTTTTTGGTCTGCAGCGGCGAACAGGCGCCACAGGGCCTGCACGTCTTCGCGGGTGGTGGTTTCGTCCAGGCTGATGCCCACGAACCCGGCGCGACCGCCGGTGTAGCGACGCAAGTTGATCTGCTGGGCTACAGCCTTGGCGTGCAGCGCATTGGCAGCCGAGGCGCTGCACAGGTCCAGCGTGAGGGTGTCGAAGGCCGTGGCGTGCAGCACAGAGGCACCCAGTGCTTTGAGGCCTTGCGCCAGCACGGCGGTGAAGCTGGCTACGCGCTGCGCGATGCGCTTGAGGCCTTCAGGGCCGTGGTAGACCGCGTACATGCTGGCCACGACGGCAGGCAGCACCTGCGCGGTGCAGATGTTCGAGGTCGCCTTTTCGCGGCGGATGTGCTGCTCGCGGGTCTGAAGCGCCAGGCGGTAGGCGGGTTGGCCGTGCGTGTCCACGCTCACGCCCACCAGGCGGCCGGGCATGGAGCGCTTGTACTCGTCGCGACAAGCCAGGTAGGCGGCGTGCGGGCCGCCTGCGCCCATGGGCATGCCAAAGCGCTGGGTGGTGCCGACCACGATGTCGGCGCCCATTTCGCCCGGCGTCTTGAGCAGCACCAGGGCCAGCAGGTCGGCGGCCAGAATGAAGGCGGCGCCCTTGCTGTGGATCAGGTCAGCGCTCAGCTGCCAGTCGGCCAGCCAGCCGCTGCTGCCGGGGTACTGGTTAAGGGCGGCAAAGTAGTCGTCTTGCGCAATCGCGGCCTGCCACTCATCGCTGGAGCGGATCACCTTGACGGTGATGCCCAGCGGCGCAGCGCGGGTTTCGATCACTTCGAGCGTTTGCGGGTGCACATCGCCGCTGACAATGAAGATGTTGCCCTTGGCCTTGACGGAACGCTTGGCCAGGGTCATGGCCTCGGCGGCGGCGGTGGCTTCGTCCAGCATGGACGCGTTGGCAATGGGCATGCCGGTCAGGTCGCACACCATGGTCTGGAAGTTGACCAGCGCTTCCATGCGGCCCTGAGAAATCTCGGCCTGGTAAGGCGTGTAGGCGGTGTACCAGGCGGGGTTCTCCAAGATGTTGCGCAAGATGACACCGGGCGTGTGCGTGCCGTGGTAGCCCTGGCCAATGAAGCTCTTGAAGAGCTTGTTCTTGCGCGCAATGCGTTTGAGTTGGTCGAGCGCTGCGGCTTCGGTGGTGGCTGCGGGCAGCTGCATGGACTCCTGGCGCGCAATCGAGCGCGGAACGATCGAATCGATCAGGGCGCGGCGCGAGGCTTCGCCAATGACGCCGAGCATGAGTTGCTCATCCGCCGGGCTGATGCCAATGTGGCGGGCAATGAATTCGCTGTCGTTTTCGAGAGTGCGCAAGGAGTCGGTCATGTTCAGGCTCAGCCAGTGAAGGTGTTGTAGGCGGTTTCGTCGAGCAACGCGTCAACTTCCGAAGCGTTGGATAGCTTGACCTTGAAGAACCAGCCTTTGCCGAGCGGGTCGGTGTTGGCCAGAGCGGGGTCATTGCGCAGGTCTTCGTTGACCTCGACGATCTCGCCCGACACGGGCATGTACACGTCAGCGGCAGCCTTGACGGACTCGACCACACCAGCCACGTCTTTTTGTGCAAAGGACTTGCCGACTTCGGGAAGGTCCACAAACACGACATCACCCAAGGCGTCTTGTGCGTGGTGGGTGATGCCGACGATGGCGGTGTCGCCCTCGACGTTGATCCACTCGTGGTCTTCGGTGTACTTGATCATGGTTTGCTCCGGTTGAATGGGTTAATTGGGGTCAGATCCCGATTGTTTGGGCAGAAATCAACCGCGGAAATAGCGGTTGGGAACGAAGGGCAGGGCGCTGACCTCCATCGGCACGGCTTTGCCGCGCACCATGGCGTTCAGACGGGTCCCCACGGGGGCATATTCTGCCTGCACGTAGGCCAGGGCCACGGGCTTGTCGGCCGTGGGCGCGAGCAGGCCGCTGGTGACTTCGCCCACTTTCAGACCTGCTTCGTTGTGCAGCTCCACATGCTCGCGCACCGGTACACGTTCCAGACCGACCAGACCTACACGCAAACGTTCAGCAGCTTGTGTGCCATCGAGCTGGGCCAGAACCTTGTCCGCACCAGGAAAGCCGCCCGCGCGGGCGCCACCATTGCGGCGTACCTTCTGCATGGCCCAGTTCAGATTGGCCTCGACAGGCGTGCTTTTGGTGTCAATGTCGTTCCCGTACAGGCACAGACCAGCTTCCAGGCGCAGCGAGTTGCGGGCGCCCAGGCCAATCGGCTTGACTTCGGGCTGGGCCAGCAGGGCACGGGCAAACGCATCGGCGGCATGGGCAGGCAGCGAAATTTCAAATCCATCTTCACCGGTGTAACCGCTGCGGGTCACGTAAAGTTCTGAATCTTCCCAAGTGAATGGCATGCCGGTCATGAACACCAGCTGCTGTACGCCGGGCAGCAAGCGGGCCAGAGCGGTCACGGCCTGCGGGCCTTGCAGGGCCAGCAGGGCGCGGTCAAATTGCGGTGTGATGGTGCAGCGACTGCCGATGCGTGCCTGGATGTGCGCCAGATCGCCATGTTTGCAAGCACCGTTGACGATGACAAAAATGTCCTCGCCCCGATTGACGAACATCAGGTCGTCGATGATGCCGCCCTCGTCGTTGAGCAAGAGGCCATAGCGCTGCTTGTGCAGGCCCAGACCGATCACATCCACCGGCATCAGGCTCTCAAAGGCGGCTGCGGCATCAGGTCCGCTCAGACACAGCTGGCCCATGTGGGATACGTCAAACAAGCCAGCTGCAGTGCGGGTGTGGTGGTGTTCGGCGACCAGCCCAGCGGGGTATTGCACCGGCATGCTGTAGCCAGCAAAAGGCACCATGCGCGCGCCAAGCTCGAGGTGCAGGCCGTTCAAAGGGGTGGTGAGCAGGTTTTCGGTGGCGGACATGTTGAGCTTTCAAGGGCACGGTTCACCAAGGCACATGCCGTGGTGGGCCCTCGCTGTCCGCTTTACCTGAGAGATTCGCCGGGAACGGGGTCCGTTCTGCGGTTTGCTCCTTCGGTGGGTGCTGTGGTTCGATGACCCGGCACCTCTCTCCAGTGAGGCAACGTCTAAGACGTTTTGTCAGTCCTTTTGCCTGAGCGTTCAGCTGCACTGCAGCCTGCGCCTTCGGCGGCTTGGCACCCTCAAGTGGATACCAAGCGCTCTCCTGACCTGAAAATTCTAACCGATGGCGATCACGGGTTATTGAATGGTCACGGGCGCCAGTGCGCGCGTGATGCTGGCTTCGCCACGTCCGTGTACGGCTGGGTCATAGTTCTGAATGGTGTCCTGGCGCGCCGTATTGAGAAGTTGATTCGTGATTTGCGTGGCAGAAGATTTTGTGAATTTGCTTCCCAAAATGGCTGCATAGCCAGTGATGACCGGCGCCGCAAATGAGGTTCCATACAAACCGGTTTTATGGCCTTCTACACCGACGACCAGAAATTGATTCTGAACCGTGACGTCGCTGCCTGCACGGTTGGAGTAGCTAGCCAAAGTCGCAGGTGCAGCGGTGGAGCCATTGGTGTTGAGCGCGCCTACATACATGGCTGACTGAGCACCTTTAAGGGCCAGGTTCAGGTAGTCCACATTGCCACTGGCGTTGGTGCCCCCGACCACAATGCCGTCATTGCCGGCAGCTTTGGAGATCACCGCGTTGCCGTTCTGAGCATAGGAAATGATGGACTGTTCCTGAGCGCTCCAGCCGATCTGGGTGGCGCTGTATCCGGCGGGTGCATACATGCCGTAGCTCAGGTTGAGCACGTTCAGCCCGCGCGACAGACTGACCCGGGTTCCGCTGTTGAAGTCTTGTTTGGACACAGAGGCTGAAGGAGCAATCATGCTGGCTTCCTTGAGGGTCCACTCGCCGTGTCGCAGCAATTTGATGCCATCGCCGAGGTTGCCAGAGTAGCGGTTGGTGCTGCCGAAGTCATCAATGACTTTAATGTTCACACCTTGACCCTTGTAGCCCTGTTTCCAGGCGTCACCCACTTCGGTGCTCATCCATGACTGCACGCTGCCAGTGGCGGTTGTGCTACCGGGTTTGCTGCTGCGGCCCAGCGTGGACAAGGTGGCGTCATCGAAGCTGCGCTTGGTACTGTGTTGAGGGGCTTTTGCGGCGGTATGCTTTTTGTCACCTGCTGCGGCTGGCAAGGACGTCAGCATGGCTGCGGCGAGCATAGTCAGGACCAATGTATTTTTCATGTTTTTCCCTTTTGATCAAAATGTGTAGACAAAGTTGATCTGCAGCGCAGTGCGGTCAGCAGGAGCGCTATTGATCAGGAATTTGAGGGTGTCTGCTGGCGCCAGTGTCGATGCGGCCAGTCGGCAATTGACTTGCTGTATGCCACCGATCTCGCCGTAGTTTGCGGTGCAGGGGCGCTCTGTCATGCGCCCGCCCAACAAGGTAGTGGCCTTGAACGAAAAATGCGCGTGACGACTGGGGTTGCTTTGAGCGACAAACCCTACTTTGAAGGATGGGTCAATCTGGTATTTCTCACCGCGCTCACCTGTACTGAAGCCCCACAGAAAACCGAAGTTGGGGTGCAATTGCGTCATCCAGGTCAGGCGGGTGTCCTTGAGGCCAGAGGGTCTAAACCAACGGTCAAAACTGATCCACTGCCCGTAAGCAGACTCATACCCCCCTGCGCGAAAGCCTGCGGCTGTGCGCGAACTTTCGGATACCTGAGCGAATTCAACCAAATGCGTTGAAGTCATGGGTTGCCAGTCCACGGCGGACATGTCAAAAGCCGAGCAACCTCCACCCATAGCCCAGGCTATGAGTCCTAAAGGAAGTTTCAACTTTGATAACTTTTTCATGTGTTTTTATTGTATTTGAATCTATGAAAAAGTAAACATAACAGGTATTTTGAGATCTAAAAAAGCCCCGTATCGGGGCTCCATGTGAGGTGAGATTACATCCCCGAATAATTCGGCCCGCCGCCGCCTTCGGGCGTGACCCAGACGATGTTCTGGGTCGGGTCCTTGATGTCGCAGGTCTTGCAGTGCACGCAGTTTTGCGCGTTGATCTGCAGGCGGTCGCTGTTGTCCTCGTTTTTGACGAACTCGTACACACCGGCAGGGCAGTAGCGGGACTCGGGGCCACCAAACCTGGCCAGGTTGACGTTCACGGGCACCGAGGCGTCCTTGAGCGTCAGGTGCGCAGGCTGGTCTTCGGCGTGGTTGGTGTTGCTGATGAACACGCTGGAGAGGCGGTCAAAGGTCAGCTTGCCGTCGGGTTTCGGGTACTCGATCTTCTCGCACTCGGCCGCAGGCTTGAGGTAGGTGTGGTCGGCTTTGTCGCGGCGCAGTGTCCAAGGGATGTGGCCGCGCAGCACGAACTGCTCGAAGCCGTTCATCAGGGTGGCCACCGTCAGGCCTTTCTTGAACCAGCTCTTGAAATTGCGCGATTTGTTGAGTTCAGCGTGCAGCCAGCTGGCTTCGAAGGCTTCGGGGTAGGCTTCCAATTCATCATGCTGGCGACCTGCCACGATGGCGTCGTAAGCGGCTTCTGCAGCCAGCATGCCGGTCTTGATGGCGGCATGGCTGCCCTTGATGCGGCTCACGTTCAGGTAACCGGCGTCACATCCGACCAGGGCACCGCCCGGGAACACCGTTTTGGGCAGACTCATCAGGCCGCCAGCGGTGATGGCGCGGGCACCGTAGCCGATGCGCTTGGCGTTGACTTCGCCCTTGTCGTCGGTGAAGTACCACTTGACGTTGGGGTGTGTCTTCCAGCGCTGGAATTCTTCAAAGGGGCTCAGCCAGGGGTTGGCGTAGTCCAGACCGACCACATAGCCCACGGCGACCTTGTTGTCTTCCATGTGGTACATGAAGGCGCCACCGTAGGTGTCGTTGTTCATGGGCCAACCGGCGGTGTGCATGACAAAGCCGGGGGTGTGGCGTGAAGGATCGATTTCCCAGACTTCCTTGATGCCGATGCCATACGTCTGCGGGTCGCGACCTTCGTCCAGCTTGTACTTGGCAATCACTTGCTTGCCCAGGTGGCCGCGCGCGCCTTCGGCAAACACGGTGTACTTGGCGTGCAGCTCCATGCCCAGCTGGAATTCCCCAGTGGGTTCGCCATCCTTGCCGATGCCCATGTTGCCTGTGGCCACGCCTTTGACCGAACAGTCTTCGTTGTAGAGCACTTCGGCGGCGGTGAAGCCAGGGAAGATTTCAACACCCAGGTGCTCGGCTTGCTGGCCCAGCCAACGGGTGAAGTTGGACAAGCTGATGATGTAGTTGCCGTGGTTTTGAGCACACTCGGGCAGGAAGATGCCGGGGGTACGGGTGGCACCGGTCTCGGACAGGAAGCTCCAGGCGTCGTCGGTCACTGGCTGGTTGAGCGGGGCGCCGAGCTCTTTCCAGTTGGGGAACAGTTCGGTCAGTGCCTTGGGGTCCATGATGGCGCCAGACAGGATGTGGGCGCCGGGCTCACCACCTTTTTCCAGCACCACGACCGAGACATCCTGGCCCTTTTCGGCTGCAAGCTGCTTGAGGCGAATCGCTGTGGACAGGCCGGCCGGGCCACCACCGACCACGACCACGTCGTATTCCATGGCTTCACGGGGACCGTAGGTACTGATGATTTCTTCTGGGCTCATAAACGTGCAAAGGTTGGAGTGTCTGACTTGTGACTCATTTTATGCGGCGATCATGTGTATTCACAGCAAAATGGCAGATGTTGATGTTTGTCGAGTAAAGGGTTTTCCATGAGTTATGAAATCGACTTGTCTGGACGCGTCGCCTTGGTCACCGGGGCGTCGAGTGGCTTGGGGGCGCAATTCGCGCGCACGTTGTCCAAAGCCGGTGCAGGCGTAGTGCTGGCCGGGCGGCGCTTGGACAAGCTCAAGGAGCTGCGCACCGAGATTGAAGCCGAAGGCGGCAGCGCCCATGTGGTTCAGATGGATGTGACCGACAAGGACAGCATTGCCGCTGCGGTGGCGCATGCCGAAACCGAATTCGGCACGATCGATATATTGGTCAACAACTCCGGCGTGAGCGCCACTTGCCGTATTCAGGACGTGACCGAACAAGACTACGACTTCGTCATGAACACCAATGTGCGCGGTGCGTTTTTTGTGGCGCAAGAGGTGGGCAAGCGCATGCTGGCACGGGCCAAAGGTTCGGCGCCAGGCAGCTTTACTGGTGGGCGGATCATCAACATTGCATCCATGGCGGGGCTCAAGGTGCTGCCGCAAATCAGCGTGTATTGCATGAGCAAGGCAGCTGTGATCCACATGACCAAAGCCTTTGCGGTGGAGTGGGGCAAGTTCGGCATCAACGTCAACGCGATTTGCCCGGGCTACATCGACACCGAAATCAACCATGCGCATTGGCAGACCGAGAGTGGCCAGAAACTGATCCAGATGCTGCCGCGCAAGCGTGTCGGGCAGCCGCACGACCTGGATGCGGTGCTGATGATGTTGGCCAGCGATCAGTCTGGGTTTGTCAACGGCGCGATCATTGCCGCGGACGATGGTTTTGCACTCTAAGAGGTTGCTATGCGCTACGAAATCCCTGCACGCAAAAAGCTGGTCTATGAAACGGTGATCCCCCTGCGTTGGGGTGATATGGATGCCATGGGGCATGTCAACAACACGCTGTACTTTCGCTATCTGGAAATTGCGCGGGTCGATTGGCTGGAAAAGGCCAACTGCGGCCTCAACCCCAAGGGGCAAGGGCCGGTGATTGTAAACGCGTTTTGCAACTTTTACCGCCAGCTTGAATACCCTGGCGATGTGCTGGCCAAAATGTATGTGAGCGACCCGGCGCGGACCACCTTCGAGACCTGGTGCACGCTCGAACGCACCGATCAGCCGGGCGTGATTTGCGCCGAGGGCGGGGCGACCACCATCTGGGTGGATTTCCCTCAGCAAAAAGCCATTGAGCTGCCCGAATGGGTGCGAAAGATGGTCACAGTGGAGGGCTGAACTTCAGTCCTAGGCTTTGGGGATGCGGCCCATCAAATAAAACTCGGGGTTGGGCAACATGCCGGTCACGCTGGCCATGCGGTTGGACAAGCCGAAAAACGCGGTGATGGCGGTAATGTCCCAAATGTCTTCGTCGTCAAAGCCATGGACGTGGAGGGTGGCAAAGTCGGCGTCTTCGACCTTGTCGGAGTCGGTGCAGACCTTCATGGCAAAGTCCAGCATGGCGCGTTGGCGTGGGCTGATGTCGGCCTTGCGGTAATTCACGGCCACCTGATCGGCCACCAGGGGTTTCTTTTCGTAAATGCGCAAAATGGCCCCGTGCGCCACCACGCAGTACAGGCAGTTGTTGGCCGCGCTGGTGGTCGTGACAATCATCTCGCGGTCACCTTTGGTCAGATTGCTGGTGCGGCCTACACTCTCGGGCACCATGAGGGCATCGTGGTAGGCAAAAAACGCACGCCACTCGGCGGGGCGACGCGCAAACGCAAGGAATACGTTGGGCACAAACCCCGCTTTTTCCTGCACTTCCAGAATTTTGCCGCGGATGTCCTCGGGCAGCGTGTTCAAGTCAGGGTGGGGGTAGCGTGTGCTCATGGTGTGTCTCGTCAGTCGTGCTTAAAGTCTTTTTATTATGCTCACCGATTCTTCAGGAGCCTGTCATGTCCGATACCCGTCCCTCATTACCTCAGGATGCCGCCTTTCAAGCGGGTCTGGCTATGCGCACCCAAGTCATGGGCCAAGCCTTTGTGGACCGTGCGTTTGAGGGCATGACTGAATTCACCCGACCGATTCAGGAACACATCACCCGCGAAGCCTGGGGCAACACCTGGCAACGCCCGGGCCTGGATTTGAAAACGCGCAGCATGATCACCGTGGCCATGCTCACCGCGCTGGGCAAATCGCACGAGCTCAAAGGCCATGTGCGGGGAGCACTGAATAACGGTGTAACGCCTGAAGAGCTGCAGGAAATTTTTCTGCATGCGGCCATTTACTGCGGCGTGCCCGCAGCGGTGGAGGGCTTCCGCACGGCGGCAGAGGTGCTGGAGCCGCCAAGGGCTTGAGTCTTATCCGCGCATCAGCTTCTGGATCAGGTCGGCAGCGCCGCTGGCCTGGTATTTGCGCATGAGCTTGACGCGGTAAATTTCTACGGTGCGGTGGCTGATGCCCAGGGCTCGGCCAATTTCCTTGCTGGTCAAGCCATCCATCAGGTGAGCGGCGACTTCGCGTTCGCGGGCGGTGAGCTCAGCCTTGACGGGTTTGCGTGCAGACAAATCTTCAAACGTCCAGATGCCCGCTTCGTGCGGGGCATCGCGGTTGAGGGCACGGCCGGTGACATGGCACCAGAAGGTTTCGCCCTTGAGGCGCCCATCTACCCGCTTCATGACTCGGTCGTCGGCATAGACCCCGTTGGTGTTCAGGATAGGCGCGATGCGCTGGCCGGTGCGCTCGTATTCGTCGGCGCTGGGGTAGAGGAGCTGAAAGCTCTGGCCCACCAATTGCTCGCGAGTGACGCCAAACATTTCGCACACACGCTGGTTGCAGTCCACCATGGTGCGGTTGCGCGAAAGCACCATGCCGATGGGGGCCAGGTCAAACGCGAGGCGGTAGTCGATGTCTTGTGGCATACGGGGTCACCATTACGAAAAACTACGTATTTGAATACGTAGTATCGTAGCGTCATTCCATCCCCTTTGACTGGAGATTTGCGTGAACAAAGTTTTTCCCTCTGCCGCCGAGGCGCTCAAGGACATCGTGGCCAACGGCCAACTGATGGCTGTGGGCGGTTTTGGCCTGTGTGGCATCCCTGAAGCCCTGATCGACGCGTTGCGCGACACCGGCGTCAAGGACCTGACCGTCATTTCCAACAACGCCGGCGTTGACGGCTTTGGCCTGGGCAAGCTGCTGGAAACCCGCCAGATCAAGAAAATGATTTCGTCTTATGTGGGCGAAAACAAGGAGTTCGAGCGTCAATATCTGGCCGGCGAACTCGAACTTGAATTCACCCCTCAAGGCACGCTGGCCGAAAAGCTGCGCGCTGGCGGTGCCGGCATTCCGGCTTTCTTCACCAAAACCGGTGTGGGCACTTTGGTGGCCGAAGGCAAGGAACTGCGCGAGTTCGATGGCGAAACCTACGTCATGGAACGCGCCCTAGTGCCCGAAGTGGCGCTGATCAAGGCCGATGTGGCTGACCGTTCGGGTAACCTGCGCTTTAACTTGACGGCCCGCAACTTCAATCCTGCAGCCGCCATGGCTGGCAAGATCTGTGTGGTGGAAGTCGAGCGCGTGGTGGCCACGGGTGAAATCGCCCCCGACGATGTGCACCTGCCTGGCATCTATGTGCACCGTATCGTGCACAACCCCACGCCCGAAAAGCGCATCGAAAAACGCACCACCCGCGACCGTAAAGTTTAAGGAGTTACACCATGGCCTGGACCCAAGACCAAATGGCCGCGCGTGCGGCAAAAGAACTGCAAGATGGTTTCTATGTGAACCTGGGCATCGGCATCCCGACGCTGGTGGCCAACCATGTGCCCGACCACATCGAGGTCTGGCTGCAAAGTGAAAACGGCATGCTCGGCATCGGCCCCTTCCCGTATGAAGACGAAGTGGACGCTGACCTGATCAACGCAGGCAAACAGACTGTGACCACGCTCAAGGGCTCCTCCATTTTCGGCAGCCACGAAAGCTTTGCCATGATCCGTGGCGGCAAGATCAACCTGTCCATTTTGGGTGCGATGCAGGTCACCGCCAGTGGCGACCTGGCCAACTGGATGATCCCCGGCAAGATGGTCAAAGGCATGGGCGGCGCGATGGACCTGGTTGCTGGAGTCAAACGCGTGATCGTGCTGATGGAACACGTGGCCAAGAAAAAAGACGGCACCGAGGATATGAAGATCCTGCCCGAGTGCACCTTGCCCTTGACGGGCAAAGGCGTGGTGGACCGCATCATCACCGACCTAGGGGTGATGGACGTGACGCCCAAGGGCTTGCAAGTGGTGGAGCTGGCCGAGGGCGTAACGCCCGAGTTCATCCAGTCCAAGACCGGAGTCAAGCTGATTTTTTGACGTTTACGGATTCTTTACCTTGGTTTGAAAGGCCTGCCTGCAAAGCAGGCCTTTATTTTTCATAATATGGGGACCTGATTTTTATAAAAACCCCGTTATGAACAAATCCTGGCGTTGGATGAGCGTGGCCGCCGTGGTGGCCTCTGGTTCTTTGGCTTTGGTGGCGTGCGGTAACAAAGACGCAGATACCACCAAACCTGCAACAGCAGCCGAAGGCAAGCCTGCCGGCGCGCAAGGTGCGGGGCCTGGTGGAGGTCAAGGCGTACCCGTGACCACACAAGAGGCTGTGCAAAAGCCTTTTGATGTGGTGCTTGAGGCAGCGGGCACCGTGACACCGGTGTCGATGGTCGATATCCGACCGCAGATGAGCGGCGTGATTCGCCAGGTGCATGTGAAAGAAGGGCAGATGGTCAAAGCCGGCCAATTGCTGTTCACCTTGGACACGCAACTCGACCAGGCCAACTTGGCCAAGGCGCAAGCCCAGTTGCTCAAGGATCAGGCCGCCTTGGCCGATGCGCAGCGTCAGTACCAACGGGCACAAGAGTTGGTGGCGCAGAATTTCATGTCGCGTGGTGCGGCTGAAACGGCGCAGTCGAATGTTGAAAGCCTGCAAGCCGTGGTCAATGCCGACCGCGCTGCAGTCGAGGCCGCCAAGGTTCCTCTTTCCTATGGACAGGTGCGTGCTGCAGTCAGTGGTCGCCTCGGGGGTGTGCCCGTGTTTGTGGGTTCAGTGGTCAAAGTCAACGACACCTCGCTGGGCACCATTGTTCAGACCGAGTCGGTCGACGTGGCCTTCAGCGTGCCGCAAGACAGCTTGCCTGCACTGTTGGCGCGGCTGAAAAAGGCAGACCTCCCCGAGGTCGATATCGCACTGGCCCAGGCCGGAAAAAGCGTCACTGGCAAACTGACTTTTGTGGACAACGTGGTCGATGCGGCGACAGGTACCGTCAAGGTCAAGGCGCGGGTTGGCAATGAACAAGGCCAGCTGTGGCCCGGTCAGTTCGTGCGGGCCCGTTTGCAGACGCAGCACCTTGACAGTGCTGTGGTGATTCCGGCGCAAGCCTTGGTGCAAAACCCCAAAGGTACGGCGGTGTTTGTGGTGCGAGAGGGCAAGGCCAATGTGCAGCCTGTCAAAGTGCTGGCCATGCAGGCCGATATGGCAGCAGTCAGTGGCCTGGAACCAGGCAGCAAAGTGGTGGTGGATGGGCGCCAAAACGTGCGTCCGAATGCGCCGGTGAGCGAAGTCAAACCGGGTTCTGACAAGCCACGCGCCGAGAAAAAGTCATGAATCTTTCAGAACTTTTCATTCGCCGTCCGGTGATGACGGTGCTGCTCAACCTGGGCATTTTGCTCGCCGGCGTGTTGGGCTACCGCTCCATTCCTGTTTCGGCGCTGCCCAGTTACGACACGCCCGTGATCAACGTGTCAGCCAATTTGCCTGGCGCCAGTCCAGAGACCATGGCGTCGTCGGTCGCTTTGGCGCTCGAAAAGCAGTTCCAGCAAATTCCGGGTCTGGTGCAAATGAGCTCGACCAGCTCCACAGGCAGCACCTCGCTGACGCTCGAGTTTGCCGAAGGCAAGAGCATGGATGGTGCCGCACTCGATGTGCAGGCCGCCTTGCTGCGTGCCCAACGAACCCTGCCCGTCGAAATGACGCAGCCGCCGTCTTACCGAAAGGTGAACCCGGCTGATGCGCCGGTCCTGATTGCGGCCATGACGTCCGATGCGCTGTCGTTGACCGAGATGCAGGACTATGCCGAGCACCTGATCGTGCCCACGCTGTCCATGATCGAGGGCGTGGCGCAGGTCAACGTTTATGGCTCCAAACGCTTTGCAGTGCGTGTGCGTGTGAACCCCGCTGCTTTGGCTGCCCGCAACATGGCCATTGAGGATGTGTCCAAGGCTTTGGCCGCTGCCAATTCGAATACGCCCCTGGGCTCACTCGATGGTGACCGCCAGACCCTGACCGTGGTGGCCAACGAGCAGCTGCGCAACGCGGCTGAATTTGCCAACCTGATTGTGGCCACACGCAACGGTGCCACGGTGCGTTTGCGTGATGTGGCGAATGTCGAAGACAGCCTGGAAAACGTCAAAACCTACGGCAACTTTGAAGGAACCCCGTCCATCGTGCTGGCTGTGCAACGGCAGCCCGATGCCAACACCGTCAAGGTAGTCGATGGCGTGCGCCAAGCCTTGACTCAATTGGGAGAGCAGCTGCCCCAATCTCTGGAAGTCACACCCTTTATCGATCGCTCGACCTCGGTGCGTGAGGCCATGCACGATGTCACCCTGACCCTGCTGGGCACGATTGTGCTGGTGGTGCTGGTGATTTATTTGTTCTTGCGCCGCGTGGTGGCAACCGTGATTCCCACGCTGTCTTTGCCTGTGTCCCTGCTGGGTGCGGTGGCGCTGCTGTGGGGCTTGAGCTACAGCCTGGACAACATTTCCTTGCTGGGGCTGACTCTGGCGGTGGGCTTGGTGGTGGACGATGCCATTGTGATGCTGGAAAACATCATGCGCCACATCGAAGCGGGTGAAAAACCCTTTGCTGCTGCGCTCAAGGGTTCGCGCGAGGTGGGCTTCACCATCATCTCGATCTCTACTTCACTGATTGCGGTGTTCATTCCCATCTTCTTCATGCCTGGGGTGATTGGTCTGCTTTTCCACGAATTTGCCGTGGTGGTGGGTTTGGCGATTGTGGTGTCGGCATTTGTGTCACTCACTTTGGTGCCGATGCTGGCCAGCCGCTTTCTCAAAACCGAAGACGGACAGCACGTCAACGAGAACCGTGTTGTCACCGCATTCGAGCACGGCTTTGAGGCCACGCTGGCCGCATACACCCGTGTGCTGGATTGGGCGCTGGCACACCGCAAGGCGGTGCTGGGTGTGGCCCTGGCAACGTTTGTGGCCACCGCCTGGTTGTTCATGGTGATTCCAAAAGGCTTTTTCCCGCAGGAAGACATTGGCCAGATCACGGTCTCCACCGAGGCGGCGCAGGACGTTTCTTTCGAAGAGCTGGTGCGCCTGCAAAACCACGCCACCGAGATCATCCGCAAGGACCCTGCAGTGGACAAGGTCACCTCGTTTGCAGGTGCAGGTGGCTCGCAAAACTCGGGTCGCATGTTCATTGCGCTCAAGGACCGGTCCGAACGTGCGGGCGTGGACCAGGTCATCAACCGTTTGCGCGGCAAGCTGCGTGCAGTGCCGGGTTTGCGTGTGTTCATGCGTCCGGTGCAGAACCTGCAACTCGGCGGTCGCATGAGCAAGGCGCAGTACCAGTATGTTTTGCAAAGTGTGCAGGCTGATGCCCTGTACAGCTGGTCAGACAAGCTGGTGCAAGGCATGCGCACAGAGCCCATGTTCCAGGACGTGAACACCGACGTGCAAATGCGAGGTTTGCAAGCCACGATCAACGTGGACCGAGACCGTGCCAATGCGCTGGGCGTGACCCAGGAGGCTGTGCGATCCACGCTCTATAGCGCATTTGGTCAGCGTCAAGTGGCGACCATTTATTTGCCGACAGACAGTTACCGCGTGATTCTGGAAGTCGATCCGGAACTGAAAAAGGACGAGTCGGCACTCAACACCTTGTTTGTCCGGTCCAACACTGGCGCCTTGGTGCCCTTGTCTGCTGTGGCAACGGTCAAACGCACGGTCGGGCCTTCGGCCATCAACCACGTAGGCCAGTTGCAGGCCGTGACGATCTCGTTCAACCTGGCCCCTGGCGTGGCCTTGGGCGATGCCACCAATGCGCTGGAAAAGATTGGCGCGTCCATTGGTTTGCCGCCCTCCATCATCACCAGCTACGGTGGGGATGCTGCGGTGTTCAAGAACTCGCAGGGTAACCAGGTGGTGCTGATTCTCGGCGCTCTGCTGGTGATCTATGTGCTGCTGGGGGTGCTGTACGAAAGCTACATTCACCCCATCACCATCCTGGCGGGCCTTCCCTCGGCGGCAGTAGGTGCTTTGGTCACACTGATGCTGTTCAAGCAGGACCTGACCTTGATCGCCACCATCGGCATCTTGCTGCTGATTGGTATTGTCAAGAAAAACGCCATCATGATGATCGACTTTGCCCTGGACCAACAGCGTCACCATGGCATGGATCCTACGCATGCGATCCGTCAGGCGTGTATCTTGCGTTTCCGTCCGATCATGATGACCACGTTGGCGGCGCTCATGGGGGCCTTGCCGATTGCGCTGGGCATCGGGGCAGGCGCAGAGTTACGCCAGCCCTTGGGCCTGGCGGTGGTGGGGGGCTTGATCTTCTCGCAGGCGGTGACGCTGTTCATCACCCCGGTGATTTATCTGGCGCTGGACCGCTTCAGCGGAACAGGTCCGGACTTGCGCCCAGAGAACGCTGGCTGACCTTCTGTCAGTAACGATGCAGCTCACGGACGGGCGCAGGCCCACATCAGGGTGATGTCCCCGTCCGAAGCCAGCCAGTGCGACATGGGCTGGCACAGCCCATCTGCACACAAGGTGTAGTCCGCGGTATAGCTTGAACGGGTCAGTCGCAAGGCGGGCGGCAAGCGGCCTTTAGGGGCGTACACATACCAACCGTTGACCCGCTTTGCATCCTCCGGCGGCTCCATGCCTGCGCCTGATCCGCGCACCCGGGCCCTGTCCAGGCTCAGATAGGGACGCCTTTTGTCCGATGTGTGTACGGTGTAGTCTTCTTCCCAACGGATTTTTTCGATCGAATGTGTCCAGGCGAGCGTGAAGTGCTGACCAGGAACAAAAGCCTGCGCAGCCGCATCGGCGGGAGGGTAGGCCGCGCTTTGAGCGGCCAGAGCCAGACACAGGCCAGCGCTGAGCAGCGTGCTCAAGCGGCGCGGCGCTGGCGCCAGAAGTGCCAGACCAGCAAAGCGGCAACAGCCGCCAGACCCGCTTCGTCTGTGATGGGGTAAGCCACCACCAGCAAGCTCGCCGCAGCAATCGCCCACAGGCGCTCAAACAGGTTCAAAGGACCTTTGAGGTAACCAATGGCTCCTGCACCCCACATGCCAATTGCCACCACAGCCTTGAACACGACCCAGGCTACTGCAACAGGGCTGTCGGTTTGCAACATCAGCGCCGGGCTGTACACCGCCATGAACGGCACCACAAACCCAGCCACCGCAATGCGCATGGCCTGCAAACCAATCTTCAGGCCGGTTTCGCGGGCAATGGGCGCCGCAGCAAAGGCAGCCAAGGCCACGGGTGGTGTCAGGTCGGCCATGATGCCGAAGTAAAACACATACATGTGCGAAACGATCAGCGGTACGCCCAGCTTGAGCAGCACGGGTGCTGCCAGCGAGCTGGTGATGATGTAGTTGGGAATGGTGGGAATGCCCATGCCCAGCACCAGGCAGGTCACCATGGTCAACATCAAGGCCAGCAAGAGATTGTCCTGGCCGATGGCAATGATCTGTCCGCCCATTTCTGCGGCCACACCCGTCAGGTTGATGACCCCGATGATCACGCCCACCAGCGCGCAGGCAATGGCGACGGGCAGGGCATGGCGCGCACCATCGACCAAGGCCTGAAGCGCCAGTTGCCGAGCATCAGCGCCCAAGCGACGCACCCAAGTAAGGACCAGGAGTACAGAAATGATGATGAAGAACGACAACATGCCCATCTGGGCAAAGCTGCTGCAGGCCAGCGCCAGCAAAATCCAGAACAGCACGCGACGCGGCGTGCCCTGAATGCCCTGTGCCAACGCTGCGCTGAAGATCAGGATCACTGTCAAAGCCAGTCCTACCGAGCCTGAAAACAGCGGGGTGTAGCCCGAAAACAGCAGGGCCACCAGGCCGGCAAGCGGCAAGATCAGGTACCACCGCAAGCGTACAGCCGTCCAGGGGTTGGGGCACTCCTCCTTGGGTAAACCAACAAGGCCTTTGCGACCAGCCTCCAGGTGCACCATCCAGAAGGCGGTGAGGAAATACAAAATGGCCGGAATCAGGGCAGCCTTGACGATTTCCACATAAGGCACGTCGATGGTTTCGGCCATGATGAAAGCCACCGCGCCCATCACCGGGGGCATGATTTGACCGCCCATGCTGGCCGTGGCTTCCACACCGCCGGCAAACGCAGGGCTGTAACCAAAGCGCTTCATCAGGGGAATGGTGAATTGTCCGGTAGTCACCACATTGGCCACGCCTGAGCCATTGATGGTGCCCATCAGGCCCGAGGAAATCACCGACACCTTGGCGGGGCCGCCACGCGTGTGGCCCACAGTTCCCATGGCCAGGTCATTGAACAGGTTGATCATGCCTGCCTGCTCCAAAAAGGCGCCAAACAGGATGAACAGAAAAATGTAGGTCGACGACACGTAGGTGGGCGTGCCGTAAATGCCCTCGGTACCAAAGCTCATCTGGCTGAGGATCTGGTCCAGTCCATAGCCCCGGTGGGCCAGCGCACCGGGCATGTACTGTCCCCATACGGCATAAGCCAAAAACACCGCGCAAACCACCGGCAAGCCCCAGCCCATGACGCGGCGTGCCGCTTCAAAAACCAGCACCAGCAGCACAGGGCCCACCCACCAGTCAGCACCCACAATCTCACCGGCGCGTTGAGTCAAATCAGCTTCAAAAACCCACTGGTAAAGACCCGTGGCAAAACCCGCAAGCCCCAGCATCCAGCCCAGAGCCAGACCGAAACGGCGAACGCTGCTTCTCGCCGACTCGAAGGGGGGGTAGAGCGTGTAAATCAGCAGCAGCACAAAGCCCACATGCAGGGCGCGTACCACCTGACTGGACAGGGGTTGGTAAGACGCCATCCAGATCTGGAAGACAGAGAAGGCAATCGCGATATAAAAAAGAGGGCCCCGCAGGGTCGTTTTGTGTGAGGCAGCGATGTCGGTCATGACGGTACTTCTGTGTGCGGACAAAACGACCCCGGCAGGGCAGGGCCAGAAAAAAAGCTTACTTGATCAGACCCGCTTCTTTGTAAAAGCGCTCCGCACCCGGGTGCAGAGGCACGGGCATGCCCTTGATGGCGTTTTCCAGCTTGATGGCTTTGGCTGCGTTGTGCGCAGCGTGCAGCGTGTCCAGGTTGGCGTAGAGCTGCTTGGCCATTTGGTAGGCCAGATCATCGGAGACGCCGCTGTGCGTGACCAGGAAGTTGGGAATGGCGCAGGTGGCCACATCGGCTGTCTGGCCCGTGTAGGTGTTTGCCGGAATGACCGCAGGCTGGTAGGCCGCATCACCCACTTTGGCAATCACGTCTGCGCCGATCGGCACGATCACGATCTTGATGGCCGTAGACAAGTCACGGATCGAGGCCACGCCCAAGCCGGCGGACTGCAGGGTGGCGTCCAGCTGGCGGTTTTTCATGAGCTCCACAGACTCACCAAAGGGCAGGTATTCCACCTTGCCAAGATCGCTGTAGCTCAGGCCAGCAGCCTTGAGCAAGGCGCGGGCGTTGAGTTCGGTACCCGACTTGGCGGCACCCACAGACACGCGCTTGCCCTTGAGGTCGGCCAGGCTCTTGATGCCCGAGTCCGCATTGGCCACGATCTGAATGTAGTTGTTGTAGGTGGCGGACAGGCCGCGCAGCTTGGAGAGCTTTTGCTTGAAGCCAGCTTCTTCCACGCCGTTCCAGGCGTCAGACACCGAGTCGGCCAAGGCAAAAGCCAACTCGCCTCGACCCGCTTGCAGCAGGTTCAGGTTCTCGGCCGAGGCCTTGGTCACCTGCGCAGTGGAGCGGACATTGGGGATGCTTTTGCCGTAAATCTGGGAAACAGCTACGCCCAGAGGGTAGTACACGCCACTTTGCCCACCAGTGAGCACGTTGACGAATTGCTGCTGAGCCATGGCGGCTCCGGAAATCAGGGCGGCTCCCAGGCCCAGGGCCAAGGTCATTTTGCGAATCAAGCGCATGGTTGTCTCCTTCATGTCGCGCGTTGGAAAAGCGTGAAATGTCATCCTAACGTAAGGCGTGCACTCTGAGGCGGGGGGGGGGTATGTCCTGATGTCTCGCCGGTGACGAGAGCTTCTGACGGGGCCAAGCCCAAGCGAAAGTAAAGACTTATTGCAATCGAACTCGTCGAAATGGTCAAAAAATAAACTTTAAGGCGGATTTTTAGGGAAAATACCGATAAAGATGCGCAAAAAAATACCATTACGTATCTGACATGTACAAAACAATGCAAATCGATATCACAGAATTTGCCCCTAGCGGAGTGTTGTCTGTTGCCGCTATCAACCAACCAATCTTCCAATCAGGAGACGAACGTGAAATTGAAATTCTCTGCCCTCATGGCAGCCGGCTTGCTTGCCGCAGGCGCTGCGCACGCAGCCACCGAACTGGTCATCGCCACCGTTAACAACGGCCACATGATCGAAATGCAGAAACTCAGCCCTGAGTTCGAAAAAGCCAATCCCGACATCAAACTCAAGTGGGTCACTCTGGAAGAAGGCGTGCTGCGTCAGCGCGTGACGACCGACATCGCCACCAAGGGCGGTCAGTTCGACATCATGACCATTGGCATGTACGAAACCCCCATCTGGGGCAAGAAGGGCTGGCTCAAGGAAATCAAGGCCGACGCCAAGTACGACGCTGACGACCTGCTGCCCGCCATGCGCAATGGCTTGTCGGTGGACGGCAAAATGTTCGCCGTGCCTTTCTACGGCGAAAGCTCCATGCTGATGTACCGCAAGGACCTGGCTGACAAGGCTGGCATCAAGGTGGCTGACAAGCCCACCTGGGACGAGATCACCACCCTGGCCTCCAAAATTCACGACCCCAAGAATGGCGTGTACGGCATCTGCCTGCGCGGCAAACCGGGCTGGGGCGACAACATGGCCTTCCTGTCCACGCTCGTCAACACCCATGGGGGGCAGTGGTTTGACATGAGCTGGAAGCCACAACTGGAATCCAAGCCCTGGAAAGACGCCATCGGCTTCTATGTGGACCTGTTGAACAAATACGGCCCTCCTGGCTCTTCGGCCAACAGCTTCAACGAAATCCTGGCGCTGTACAACGAAGGCAAGTGCGGCATGTGGATCGACGCCACCATTGCAGCTTCGTTCATCACCGATGCCAAACAGTCCAAAGTGGCCGACAAGGTGGCCTTTGCACAAGCGCCGACCAAAGTGACCCCCAAGGGTGCCAACTGGTTGTGGGCCTGGGCGCTGGCCATTCCGGCCGGTACCCAAAAGGCTGACGCTGCCCAGAAGTTCGTGACCTGGGCCACGTCCAAGGACTACATCGAGCTGGTGGCCAAAACCAACGGATGGGCCAGTGTGCCTACCGGTACGCGCAAGTCCACTTACGCCAACCCCAACTTCCAGAAAGCGGCCAAATTTGCTGCTGCTGAGAAGGCTGCTATCGACAGCGCCAACCCCAACGACAGCACTTTGCCCAAGAGCCCCTACGTGGGCGTGCAATTTGCCGCCATCCCGGAGTTTCAGTCGATCGGTATCGCTGTGGGCCAGCAAATGAGCGCGGCCTTGGCTGGCAAGACGTCGGTCGATGCGGCTCTGAAAGCTTCGCAAACCGCGGCTGACCGCGAAATGCGCAAGGCTGGTTACTACAAGTAATCGCCTGAATCCGGCAGAGGCGGGTGTCTCTGCCGGGTGTGTTTTTTTCATGGGTTGGAGGTGTCCGTCGCAAGGCGGTCACCTTCTTTGGGATCCCTCGCATGAAACGTTTTTTGCCTCGCGTCCTGATGACGCCCGCCATCCTCACGCTCTTCCTGTGGATGATTGTGCCGTTGGTGATGTCGATTTATTTTTCGACCATTCGCTTCAACCTGATGCAACCCGAGCAAAGTGGGTTCATTGGCTTGGAGAACTTCGAATTCTTTGTCACCGACCCCTCATTCTGGCCGGCCGTAATGAACACGGTGCTGTTGTTGGGCAGCGTGATTGTGATCACCGTGGTGCTGGGCGCCGCGCTGGCACTGTTGATTGATGAGCCCTTCCCGGGGCGCGGTCTGGTGCGTGTGCTCCTGATTTCTCCCTTCTTTGTCATGCCCACGGTCAACGCACTGCTGTGGAAGCACATGATGATGAACCCGATCTACGGGGTCTTGGCACAGGTCTGGCTTTTCTTTGGCGCTACGCCTATCAACTGGCTGGAAGATCTGCCGCTGCTGTCGGTGATCATCATGGTGTCCTGGCAATGGCTACCGTTTGCGGCTCTGATTTTCATCACCTCGTTGCAAAGCATGAACCGAGAGCAGATCGAGGCTGCGCGCATGGATGGTGCCAACTACCTGCAGCAACTGCGCTACCTGTACATCCCACACCTGGCACGCTCTGTGGCGGTGGTGGTGATGATTGAACTGATTTTTCTGCTGAGCATTTTTGCCGAGATCTACACCACCACCGGTGGTGGTCCGGGCGATGCCAGCACCAACGTGGCTTTCCTGATCTTCAAGCAAGCCTTGCTCAACTTCGACGCGGGCGTGGCCTCTGCGGGTGCGCTGTTTGCAGTCGTGTTGGCCAATATTGCCGCCATCTTCTTGATGCGCATGGTCGGCAAGAGCCTTGATAAATAAGGAGCGTTGTGGTGTCTCGTCGATCTGATTTTTCTCTGGTCCTGGTACTGCGCACGCTGGCGGCCTGGGCGGTAACCTTGCTGTTATTTTTTCCGCTGGCCTGGCTGTTGCTGACGGCGTTCAAAACCGAATTGCAGGCCATTTCGGTGCCGCCGCTGATCGTGTTTGAGCCGACTTTGGAGAATTTTGCCGAAGTGCAAGAACGCAGTGATTACTTGTTGTACGCCAAGAACTCGGTCATTACCAGCGTGTTGTCCACGGTGCTGGGTTTGCTGCTGGCAGCACCTGCAGCGTATTCAATGGCCTTTTTCAAGAGCAAACACACCAAGGATATTTTGATGTGGATGCTTTCGACCAAGATGATGCCTGCCGTAGGCGCGCTGGTCCCCATTTACGTGCTGGCACAAAAAGCGCATCTGCTGGACACCCAGTTGGCACTGATCATCGTCTTTACGTTGTCAAACCTGCCCATCATGGTGTGGATGCTGTATTCGCACTTCAAGGACATTCCCCACGAAATTCTGGAAGCTGCCCGCATGGACGGCGCCACCCTTTGGCAGGAGTTCCGTATGGTGCTGTTGCCCTTGGGTATGGGTGGTTTGGCCTCCACGGGCTTGCTGTGCCTGGTGCTCAGCTGGAACGAAGCCTTCTGGAGTCTGAACCTGACCGCTGCCAAGGGGGGCACGTTGGCGACCTTGATTGCCAGCTATTCCAGCCCAGAGGGATTGTTCTGGGCCAAGCTGTCCGCAGCCTCCTTGTTGGCGATTGCCCCCATAGTCGTCTTTGGCTGGTTCAGCCAGAAACAATTGGTTCAAGGCCTGACCTTTGGTGCTGTCAAGTAAGCGCAATGAGCGCAAAGATTCAAGAGTAAAGACATGTCCTTCCTACAACTGAACAACATTGAAAAATTTTTTGGTGAGCACCGTGCCATCAAAGGGGTCAACCTCAACATCGAGCCGGGCGAATTCATCGTCTTTGTCGGTCCCTCGGGCTGCGGCAAGTCCACCTTGCTGCGCTTGATTGCGGGGCTGGAAGCCATTGACGGTGGCCAGCTGTCGCTGGACGGTCGAGACATCACGCACCTGCCATCGAGCAAGCGTGACCTGGCCATGGTGTTCCAGAGCTATGCGCTGTACCCGCATATGAGCGTGTACGAAAACATGAGCTTCGCCCTGAAGCTGGCCAAGGAACCTGAGGCCGCGATCAAGGAGAAGGTCGAGCGCGCCGCGGCCATCCTGAATCTCACGCCGTATCTGCAGCGCACACCGAAAGAGCTTTCGGGGGGGCAACGCCAGCGTGTGGCCATTGGCCGCGCCATTGTGCGTGCGCCCAAGGTGTTCCTGTTTGACGAGCCACTGTCCAACCTGGACGCTGCGCTGCGTGGCCAGACCCGTGTGGAAATCGCCAAGCTCCACCGCGAACTGGGGGCCACCACCATTTACGTGACGCACGACCAGGTCGAAGCCATGACGCTGGCCGACCGTGTCGTGGTGCTGCGCGACGGCCAGATCGAGCAGGTGGGCACCCCCCTGGAGCTGTACGACCGCCCGGCCAACCAGTTTGTGGCGCAGTTCATTGGCACGCCGCAGATGAACGTGACGTCGCTGCAGAACTTGCCCGCTGTGGTGGCTGACCGTGCCCCTGCCGGGGCCAAAGAGGGCAGCCTGGGTCTGCGTCCAGAGGATGTCAACGTGCAAGCGGGTGCCAGCGCGGGCTTGCAAGGCCGTGTCGAATTGATCGAGGCCTTGGGTGCCGAGACCCTGATTTATGTGCACACCGGCGAGGGTGCGCAGCTGGTGTCCCGACAAAACGCGCGCACCGCCCTGCAAGTGGGTGATCAGGTGAGCCTGAGTTTGAACCTGACGCAGGCTCACTGGTTTGATACGCAAGGCCGTGTGGTCTTGCCTGTGTGAAGACATGATGAGCGCCAAACTCTCTGGGAAGGTGGCCGTGGTCACTGGAGCCGCTTCAGGCATTGGGCTGGCCAGTGCTCAAGCCATGCTGTCGCAGGGTGCACGCGTGGTCCTGGTGGACCGCGATGCGCAAGCGCTGGAGCGGGTGTGTGCTGATCTGGGCGAAGCCGCGCAACCTTTGGTGCTGGACTTGCTGGACGCAGGGTCCTGCGCCACGCTGGTGCCACAAGTGCTCGAGCGCATGGGACAGATCGATATCTTTCATGCCAATGCGGGCATGTATGTGGGCGGTGACTTGCTTGATGCCCAGCCGGACGCGATTGACCGCATGGTGCAGCTCAACATCAGTGTGGTCATGAAAAACGTGCGCGATGTGTTGCGTCACATGATCGAACGCCAGACGGGCGATGTCATTGTCACCAGCTCACTGGCTGCGCACTTTCCCACGCCCTGGGAGCCGGTCTATGCCTCCTCCAAGTGGGCGATCGACTGTTTTGTGCAGACCACGCGGCGTCAGGTGTTCAAGCACGGCATCCGAGTGGGCTCCATTTCTCCAGGGCCTGTGATCACCTCCTTGTTGGCTGATTGGCCAGCTGACAAGCTGCAGGAAGCTCGCGAAAAAGGCAGCTTGCTCGAAGCTGCAGAGGTGGCCGAAGTCGTGCTCTTCATGTTGACCCGCCCGCGTGGCATGACTATCCGCGATGTGGTCATGCTACCTACCCAATTTGACCTTTGAACCCTTGAAATTTTGAAACCATGAACGTCATGCTGCATCTGGGTCTGGGCTCGTTTCACCGCGCCCACCAAGCCGTTTACCTTCACGAGCTGATCAAAACAGGCGACACCGCCTGGAGCCTGGCTGGTGGCAACACCCGTCCCGACATGGCCGAGACCATCGACGCCTTGGAAGCCCAAGGTGGGGCCTATACGCTGGAAACCATCTCGCCTGCGGGCGAGCACCGATATGAGCGCATCACTTCCATCCGCAAGGTCATTCCTTGGTCGGCCGATCTTTCCGGGCTGATCGAACAGGGCGCGAATCTCGCCACGCGCATCATCTCCTTCACTGTGACCGAAGCCGGCTACTATCTGGACGCCAACAACAAACTGGATCTGGCCACCTTTGCCGATTTGCGAGCTGATGTCGAGGCTGCCAAAGCTGCTCGACCGGGGCCGACCATTTACGCCACCCTCACGGCTATCCTGCGCGAGCGTATGCGCCGTGGCAGCGGCCCGGTCACGCTGCTCAATTGCGACAACCTGCGCCACAACGGTGACCGTTCGCGCAGCGGCCTGCTGCAGTTCATCGAAATGATTGGCGATGCTGACTTACTGGCCTGGGTGCAGGCCAACACCACCAGCCCAAATGCCATGGTGGACCGCATCACGCCGCGCCCCACGTCAGATGTGCGCGAACGCGTCAAGGCAGCGACCGGCGTGGATGACCCTGCTGCGTTGATGGGTGAGAGCTTCATCCAGTGGGTCATCGAAGACAAGTTCATTGCCGGTCGACCCGCCTGGGAAAAAGTGGGCGTGGAAATGGTCACATCGGTGGATGCTTACGAAGAAGCCAAGATCCGCCTGCTCAACGCCACACACTCGTGCATCGCCTGGGCGGGTACGCTGGTGGGCTACACCTACATTCACGAAGGCACGCACGATGCGTCCATTCGCCAGTTGGCCTACGACTACGTGACCAACGACACCATCCCGGTGTTGGATACACCAGAAGCACCGTGCCCCATCAACCTGCCGCAGTACCGCGATGTGGTGCTCGACCGCTTTGGGAATCCTGCTATTCGCGATACCAATCAGCGTGTGGCGATGGACGGGTTTTCCAAGATTCCGGGCTTCATTGCGCCCACCATTCGCCAGCGCATGGCGCGTGGCGAGAGCATCGACAGCGTGGCCATGCTGCCGGCCTTGTTTCTGGCCTATCTGCAGCGTTGGCATGCGGGGCAAATTGCCTACACCTACCAGGACCAGGCGATGGACCCGGCGGTGGCCCACGCGATGTGCGATGCCCCCGATCCTGTAGCCGCCTTCTGCGCAGACAAACCCCTCTGGGGCGAGATGGCTGGTGATGCGAGGCTAGTCAACGCCGTGCGCAGGGCCTGTGAACGTGTCGCACAATTCGTGCAAGCACACAAGCTGGCCGGCTGAGGCCGAACCTACGCGAATCCCTGAAAAGAAAGTCACTAGCCCATGCCTGCCAAGCACGAACTCATGCCACGCAGTGGTAAACCCGAACGCGAGCAGGACTACAACCGCAGCGCCGCGTTGGGCTATGAAGACACACAGGGCCTGGGCATTGTGCGTTGTCTCTCGCACGGCTACCCCACGCCGCTGGCGCGCTGGCATTACCACGATGAATACGAGCTGCACCTGATCACATCCACCACAGGCAAAGTGTTTGTCGGTGACTGGATTGGTCACTTTCATCCCGGACAGCTGGTGTTGACTGGGCCCCGTCTGCCGCACAACTGGGTGTCTACCGATACGCCAGAGGGCGGTGTACCCGAGCGAGACCTTGTCATCCAGTTCCCGCACGAGCCTCTGGTGGCGTCGGCCAAGCTGATTCCTGAAATGGGTGGTTTGCTGCCCATGCTGGAGCGGGCCAAATACGGGATCGAGTTTTTCGAGTTTGGTGAACGCGGTCGCAGGCATTGGGAACAAGTCAAGTCTGCACAAGGCTTGCAGCGGCTGGCAGCGTTTTACGCGTTTTTGTCGGAGCTGGCGGTGCATACCGACTATCGCCTGCTGTCCAGCGTGCAGCTGCAAAGCGATGACGATGATGCTTCGCTCAACCGCATCGAAGACATGTTCGAAAGCATCATGAATAACCTGGGCGAAGACATTTCTGCTGCCGACATGGCTGCGAGCATGGACATGAGCGAGAGCCAGTTCAGCCGCTATTTCAAAAAGGCCACTGGCAACACCTTTACCGATTTCGTCAACCGCCTGCGCATCAATCGCGCCTGCCAGTTGTTGATGGAGACCGACCAGCTGGTGGCTGCCATTTGCTACGAAGTGGGTTTCAACAACGTCGCCAATTTCAACCGTCGCTTCATGGACATCAAGGGCATGACGCCGACCGAGTTTCGCCGCCAGTCGATGACGCGCTTTAAAGGTGCTGCGTAAAAAGCGACACCTCTGAATCTTTTATCAGGAATTTGACAGTGTTTTTAGGACTGGATCTGGGTACTTCGGAGCTCAAGGCATTGCTGCTCAATGACGAGCATCAGGTGTTGGGTACAGCACATGCATCGTTGTTGGTGAGTCATCCACACCCTTTGTGGTCTGAGCAGGCACCTGCAGATTGGTGGGCTGCGCTTGAACAGGTCATGCAGCAACTGAGAAAAAGCCATCCAGTGGCTCTGGCACGCGTGCGGGCCATTGGCTTGTCAGGGCAAATGCATGGAGCTGTGCTGCTGGATGACGATCGCCAGGTGCTTCGGCCAGCCATGCTCTGGAACGATGGACGCAGTGGTGCTCAGTGTGAGCAGCTCACGCAGGCTTTGCCTGAGCTGGCTGACATCAGCGGTAATTTGGCCATGCCAGGCTTTACTGCCCCCAAACTGATGTGGGTCGCGCAGCACGAGCCTGAGATTTTTTCCCGCGTGGCATGCGTACTGTTGCCCAAGGATTGGCTTCGTTTGATGCTCACGGGGCAAGCCGTGAGTGACATGTCTGATGCTTCTGGAACCTTGTGGCTGGATGTAGGTCAACGCCAATGGTCTGAGGTTTTGCTCAAGGCCACAGGCATGCGCCTGGACCAAATGCCGAGATTGGTGGAGGGGTGCGATAACAGTGCAACCTTGCTGCAGGCTTTGTCGAAGCGCTGGGGCCTGCCTGAGGGTGTGCTCGTCGCTGGTGGTGCTGGCGATAACGCTGCCAGTGCGGTGGGTATGGGCCTGGTTCACGCTGGTGAGGGTTTCGTGTCCTTGGGTACTTCGGGTGTGGTGTTTGTATCGGGTGACCGGTTTGTGCCTAATCCCGCCAAAGCCGTACATGCGTTCTGCCATGCTTTGCCAGGCCGATGGCACCAGATGTCGGTCATGCTCAGTGCGGCGAGTGCTGTGACTTGGGCTTGTCGCCAGCTGGGGTATGCCGATGAGTCCGCTCTTATGGCCGATGCCGCAACCTTGGACGTCACGCGCAGGATCCATGCGCCTTTGTTTTTGCCCTACCTCAATGGCGAGCGCTCGCCACACAATAATCCCTTAGCGTGCGCAGGGTGGTTGCATTTGCGCGCTGCACACGAACGTGCTGATCTGGCCTATGCGGTAGTGGAGGGCGTGAGCTGGGGACTCAAAGATGGTTGGCTTGCGCTCGATGCCAGCAAGCAGCCTTGTGAAGGTCTGTCGTTGGTGGGCGGAGGCTCGCGCAGCCCGTGGTGGGCGCAATTGCTGGCCGATGTGCTGGAGGTGCCTCTGCGCATCCATGAGGGCGGCGCCACCGGAGGGGCTCTGGGGGCGTCTCGCCTGGGCTGGTTAGCGGTGGAGGGATCTGTTGAGCAAGTGTGCGTGCAGCCTCCTGTGCAACGTGTCTTTGAGCCGCAAGCCTTGGAGCCGGCTATTGCCCAACGCTACAGCCGGTTTGGCGAGGCTTATCGGCGACTCTACGCCTGAAACTGCGGGGTATCATGAACCCATGATGCCCGCTTACACCCCCGAAACCCTGACCCGCACCGAACTGGATGCGCGGGTTGAGCCCCTGTTGCTGGTTTTTGGTACCAACTGGTGCGGGCACTGCCAGGCAGCCGGTGAGCACATAGCGCAGGCTTTGCAGCATTGGCCACAACTTGCGCTTGTGGCTGTAGAGGATGGCCCTGGACGTCCCTTAGGGCGTTCGTTCAGGGTCAAACTGTGGCCCACCTTGGTGTTGCTTCAGCAGGGCGAAGAGCTGGGGCGGCTGGTACGCCCTGTTTCAAAGGCTCAAGTGCAGGATTTTTTGGCCGGTTTGCTGCCCGGTGCGTGAATATTTCTGTCTGGGTTTTGCGTCTGCTACCGTGTTGCAGTAAGCTACGAGGTTTTCCGCGCAAGTTCTTGAACTGATGGACACTTCCTTGCCCCCGATTCCGGCCAAACGCTATTTCACCATTGGTGAGGTGGGCGAGCTGTGCGGTGTCAAGCCGCACGTGCTGCGCTATTGGGAACAAGAATTTACGCAGCTTCGCCCGGTCAAGCGTCGGGGCAACCGCCGCTATTACCAGCACCACGAGGTGCTGATGATCCGCCGTATCCGTGAGTTGCTGTACGACCAGGGCTTTACCATCAGTGGTGCCCGCAACAGGTTGCAGGAGATGGCCCATACCCAGCGCCATCCTCAAGAGTATCTGGAAGACACGGAGCCCCATACTTCGTTGCCGGCAGAGGCCGCAAGCGTTTTGGTGGTGGATGAAATTGATGCCCAAGGTTTGACTGCACTGCGACAGGAGCTTGTGCAAATTCGTGGTTTGCTCTCGATTTGACCCCCAAATTCCGGCTATAATTTGAGTCTTGTCGGCGTGTAGCGCAGCCTGGTAGCGCACTTGCATGGGGTGCAAGGGGTCGCGAGTTCGAATCCCGCCACGCCGACCATTTATTTCAGGGGCAACAGAGTGATCTGTTGCCCCTTTTCATTTTGGGTTGCATATGAACAAGCGTTTGAAAATGGGCGTTCTGGGCTGCGCAAAAATTGCCCACGGTTTTGTGCGTGATGTGTTGCCCAGCGATCAGGTCGAGGTGGTGGCTGTGGCCAGCCGGGACCTGTGCAAAGCACAAGCTTTTGCGGCCCAGTTTGGCTTGGCGCAAGCTTGGGGCAGCTATGAGGCCTTGCTTGCCGATCCGAATGTAGATGCCATTTACCTGCCTTTGCCCAACACCATGCATGCGCCTTGGGCCATGGCCGCGGCGCGTGCGGGTAAACATGTGCTTTGCGAAAAGCCCTTGACCCTGACGCGCGATGTGGCGCAGGACATGTTCGATACAGCCCGCCAGCACGGGGTGATGCTGCTGGAGTCGTTTCCGTATTACTTTCAGCCGCAAACAGGCGACATGCTGGCCTTGTTGCAGTCGGGCGCCATTGGTCAGGTACGCTCGGTGCAGGCTTCTTTTGGGTTCACGCTGGCGCCTGAGGCGACGGGCAATATCCGCTTCAACCCCGATCTGGGTGGTGGCGCCTTGCTCGACGCAGGCAGCTACCCCTTGAGCCTGATCCGCCTGGTCATGGGTCAGGCACCGGTGCGGGTGATGGCCCAGTCCAGCTGGGCGGCCAGTGGGGTGGACATCTCCACCATGGCGACGCTGGAATACGCAGATGGACGGCGGGCCCAACTCATGTGCGCCATGGACGTGGCCAATGTGCGCCGGGCCACCATTTGCGGTACAGCGGGCACCCTGGAGACCGAATACCTTAACCACACGGCCGATGCGGTGGGGCAAAGCCCTTACGGCTATTTGCCCAGCCAGATGCGTGTGCGCCGGGGCATTGCCAACACGCTGGCGTTTGAGGACATTCGCTCGCCTTCGGGCAGTGGGTTCCGTTTTGCGGCCGAAGCGTTTGCCAAGGTGGTTCGTGACAAAGACAACGCCGCCATTGCGCGTGCCGCGCAAGCCAGTATCGACAACGCGGCCACGCTGCAAGCCTTGGCTCGCAGCGCACGGTCTGGCGCTGTCGTCGAGCTGACTTGAACTTTGGGCATACTGCAAGGATTGGACAAAGCGAGTTTGCCGGAATGAACACCTCTGCAGCCACCGAATGGATTGAGAACCACACCTACGACGAGCTGGTCGTGGGGCAAAGCGCAAGCCATATGCGCACACTGACACAAGCCGATATTGCGGCGTTTGCGGCGGTTTCTGGCGACACCAACCCCGCCCACCTGGATCCGGAATACGCAGACCAGACCTTGTTCCATGGCGTGATTGCGCATGGCATGTGGGGCGGGGCGCTGATTTCAGCGGTGTTGGGGACGCAGTTTCCAGGCCTGGGTACGATTTATCTGGAACAGGACCTGAAGTTTTTGCAGCCAGTGCGGGTGGGCGATACCCTGAACGTGCGCGTGACAGTGCTCTCCAAGCAGGACAAACAACATCGGGTCACGCTGGACTGCGCCGTGGTCAACCAGCATGGCAAGGATGTGATCCAGGGTCAAGCAGTGGTGATCGCGCCTGCACAGAAGATGCGGCGCCCCAAAATGCAGGCACCCTTGATTCAGCTGTTTGACCCGCAGGCACGGTTGCAAGCCTTGCTGCAAAAGGCCAAGGGACTCGAGGCTTTGCGCTGTGCAGTGGTGCACCCTTGCGATGCCGAATCCCTGGCAGGCGCGTTGGATGCCGCAATCCATGGGCTGATCGTGCCCGTGTTGGTTGGCCCCGCTTACAAAATTCGTGCAATCGCCGAGCAAGCTGGTTTGGACATTGCCGCAGTAGAACTGGTTGATGTGCCGCACAGCCATGCAGCCGCAGAGAAAGCCGCAGAGATGGCCGCGCAGTGCGAAGTGCACATTCTCATGAAAGGCAGCCTGCATACCGATGAGTTGCTGCACGCCGTACTGCAGCAACCGCGCTTGCGCACGGGCAGGCGCATGTCGCATGTGTTCCGCTTTGACGTGCCCACCTATCCAAAGCCCCTGTGGGTGACGGATGCGGCGCTCAACATAGCCCCCAGTCTGATGGATAAGGCGGACATCGCCCAAAATGCGATCGACTTTGTGCGTCAAATGGGTACGCCCCAGCCCAAGGTGGCGATTTTGTCTGCGGTGGAGACGGTGAATCCGGCCATTGCGTCCACATTGGATGCAGCGGCGCTGTGCAAGATGGCCGATCGTGGCCAAATTCGTGATGGCGTGCTCGATGGCCCTCTGGCGTTTGACAACGCCATTTCTGCGCAAGCCGCGCAGATCAAACACATCGTGTCCCCCGTGGCGGGTGATGCAGATATTTTGCTGGTACCCGATCTGGAGTCGGGCAACATGCTGGCCAAGCAGCTGGAATATCTGGCCGGAGCCAGTGGCTCAGGCTTGGTGTTGGGCGCAGGCGTGCCGATTGCGCTGACCAGCCGCGCCGATGGTCCCGCGGCCCGCGTTTCTTCTGCTTTGCTGGCCTTGGTTGCAGGGCATGCGCAACGTTGCAAATCGCAAGACTTGCAGCAGGCCCGCGAAAAATTCAACACACCCTAAAGGGCTCGCAGACCATGGCCATCCTGGCAGTCAACGCGGGCTCCTCTTCGCTGAAGTTTTCGGTGCATGTGCGTGGTCCGCAGGGCATGCGTGCAGGCGTGCTGGTGGGCGCTTTCACGGGCTTGCAGCCCGATGGCCAACCCGTCTTGAGCTGGAGCTACAAAGGTCAAAAACATGAAGAGGCGTTGCTTGCTGCAACTGGGCAGTCGCTCTGGCCGGCCGCCCTGGCACGTTTGCAGACCTTGTTGAACGCCAGCCCTCATCTGCCGCCGATCGCGGCGGTGGCCCACCGTGTGGTGCACGGTGGCACTCGCTTTACCCGCAGCGTGCGTGTGACCGATGAGGTGATGGAAGCCTTGGAGGCATTGATCTCCCTGGCGCCGCTACACCAACCCGCCAATCTGGCCGGCATTCGGGCCTTTGCCCAAGCGTTTGCCGGGGTGCCTCAGGTGGCCTGTTTCGATACGGCTTTTCATGCCCACATGCCGCAGCTGCACCAACGCTTTGCCTTGCCTGAAGCCTTGCATCAACAGGGCATGCGCCGCTACGGTTTTCATGGCCTGTCTTACCAGTTCATCATGGGCCAGCTGCAGCAGCACAGCGACCGCGCAGAGGGCAGGGTGTTGATGGCCCATTTGGGCAATGGCGCCAGCGTGTGCGCCGCAGTGCAGGGGCACAGCGTGGCCACCAGCATGGGCTATTCTGCGCTGGACGGTTTGATGATGGGCACCCGCAGCGGTACGCTGGACCCCGGTGTGGTGCTGGAGCTGATGGCACAGGGCTGGAGCCACGACCGCATCGAAAACCTGCTCTACAAACAAAGTGGTTTGTTGGGTGTGTCTGGCCTGAGCGCAGACATGCGCGCGCTGCACGCGAGCAATACGCTACAAGCGCAACTTGCGGTGGATTTGTTCGTGCACCGGCTGGTGCGCGAGAGTGGGGCCATGGTGGCCTGCATGCAGGGGCTGGATGTGCTGGCTTTCAGCGGCGGCATTGGCGAGCACGACGCTGCCATTCGCGCTCAAACCGCACAGAAACTGCATTGGCTGGGTGTGCGCCTGGATGAACAGGCCAACACTCAGGCCCGTGGCGATGCGGTGGCCGCCATTCATGCGTCAGACAGTACCGTGCAGGTTTGGGTGGTGCCCACCGATGAAGGTCGCGTGGCCGCGCAGGAAGCGGCTGATTTATTGAGCCTGAGCTGAAGGTCTGGCGAAATCAGCTCAGCTTCATGGCTTGTTGAAAGGCGAGAGCCGCCTGTTCGGGCTGCTCGGCAGCGGTGATGGCACGCACCACGGCAATGGAGCCAACACCGGTGCGCATCACATCGGGCACGGCGTTGAGGTCAATGCCGCCAATAGCCACCAGGCTGCGTCCTTGCATCAGGCGGGCATAGGCGCCCAAGCGGCCCAGGCCTTGCGGCGCGGTTTTCATCTTTTTGAGCGTGGTGGGGAACACGGCGCCTAAAGCCAGATAGCTGGGGCTCACAGCCTGGGCGCGCAGCAGTTCGCCGTAGCCATGTGTGCTCAGACCCAGGCGCAGGCCTGCTTGGCGGATGGTTTCCAGCTGCGCCTCGTCCATGTCTTCCTGGCCCAGGTGCACGCCATAAGCATCTTCTTCGATGGCGATGCGCCAATGGTCGTTGATGAAGAGCAGGCTGTTCGTACCTTTGACAGCTTGCACCGCTTCGCGCACTTCGCGGCGCACAGCATCCGGGTCAGTGGATTTGAAGCGAAGCTGAACGGTGGGTACGCCCGCTTGCGCCATACGAGCGACCCATGCCGCATCGGGTAGCACTGCGTACAGGCCCAGGTGTTGCGGGCAGGGTGCAAAGGCATCGTTGCGCGGCCAGGGGGCAAGGTTGAAGTCTTGTGCGTTGTCGGGCCAATGCGTGGGGTCGAAGTGGCCCGTGCCTTGGCTTTGGCGCTGCCAGGCTTGGTCCAGCAAGAGTGCGTCTTCTTCCACAAAGCCCAGCATGCGACAGGCTTGGCGTACAGCGGCTTGTTCGTCGGACAGGGAGAGCTCATCGGCGCGCAGTGCTTGCTCGTAGTTGCAGGCGTGCTCCGTCTGCATGGCCGCATGCAGGGTCACCAGCGCTTGCGTCAGGGCCTCTCGAGCGCTCATGCGTTTTTGTCCTGGTGCCAGAACGGCGTGCCCAGCACGGGGGTGCTGGGTTGGGCGTGGTCCTGCGCCAGCATGGCACCCGAGCGCCATGCTGCGCGGCCGGCCTGCACGGCATCTGCAAAAGCGCCGGCCATCTGCACCGGGTCCTGCGCCAAAGCCACGGCAGTGTTGAGCAGCACAGCGTCAAAACCCCACTCCAGCACCTGGCAGGCGTGCGAAGGCAGGCCCAGCCCGGCGTCCACAATCAGTGGCACATCCAGGCGCTGGCGCAGGGTTTGCAAGGCGTAGGGGTTGATGGGGCCTTTGCCGGTGCCAATAGGCGCAGCCCAGGGCATGACGGCCTGGCAGCCCACATCCACCAGACGTTGACACAGCACCAGGTCGTCAGTGGTGTAGGGCAGGACCTTGAAGCCGGACTTGATCAGGCGGCTGGCTGCATCCACCAGTTGCAGGGTGTCAGGCTGCAAGGTGTAGTCATCGCCAATGAGCTCGAGCTTGATCCAGTCGGTTTCGAACACTTCGCGTGCCATTTCTGCGGTGGTGATCGCTTCCTGCAGGCTGTGACAGCCCGCCGTGTTGGGAAGCACCGGTACGTTGGCCTGGCGCAGCAAATTCCAGAAGTCCTGCGAGGCATGGCCTGCGCCGGTCTGACGGCGCAACGATGCCGTCAGCATGGCGGGCTTGGAACGCTCGATGGCCTGCAGCAGTACAGCGGGCGAGGGGTAACGCGAGGTGCCCAGCAGCAGCCGGGAGTCAAAGCTTTGGCCGTACAGGACCAGGGCGTCAGATGGGGTAGCGCTCATGAGGGGTCAGCCTCCAGTGATGGGGGAGATGAGTTCAATACGGTCACCGCTTTGCAGCAGGTGTGTGGCGTATTGGCTTTTGGGCACAAACTGCAAGTTGACGGCAGCGGCAAAGGGCGGCGTGATACCGCTGGCCTGCACCGCGTCGTTCAGGCAAGCGCCAGCCGGCAAGGCGTGGGTTTGCTGGTTGATGGTGACGTTGATAGAGGAATCAGTCATGGTCAAAGCGCATGTCAAAGCTTTGCGCCAATTCGGTCGTGTGTTGAGACACCCATTGCATGACCACATCCAGCATGGCGGGTGCAATCATGAAGCCGTGGCGGTATAGACCGTTGATTTGCAAGGTGCGGGGCGTCAGGGCGCGCACGGCGGGCAAGTTGTCGGGCAGGGTGGGGCGAGCCTGGGTCAGTACTTCCAGAATACGAGCTTCGGCAAAGCCGCTGTGCACGGTGTACGCAGCACTCAGCAACTCCAGGGTAGAGCGCACGCTGGCCGGCGAGAGGTCTTCAGTCTCGATCTCGGTGGCACCAATCACGAACACATGGTCCTGCTTGGGTGCGATGTAAATCGGGTAACGCGGGTGGATCAGGCGGGTAGGGCGCTGTAGCGTGACCTCGGGGGCATGCAGGCGAACCACTTCGCCACGGACACCGCGCAGTTGATTCCATTCGGTGCGGGCTCCAAGGCCGCGGCAGTCAAACACCCAGTCGGGCTGACCAGGGGCGCCGGCTGAAAAGTCCGTGACATCACGCGGGCTGTCGCAATGCACTTCAACACCTTGCTGTGCCAGGTCGGTCCACAAGGCGGACAGCAACTGGCGGTTGTCCAGCTGGCCTTCACCGGGGAGGTACAAACCTTGTGCAAACCGATCGGCCACGGCAGGCTCGTGTTCAGCCAGGCCTGTTGTTTCCAAGGCTACAGGGGCAGGCAGGCTGGGCTGGCGTTGCTGGTTGCGTGCAATCAGTTGGGCAAAGCGCCGGGCTTCAGCCTGGTCTTGCCGGTGCCAAAGAATAAGGGTGCCGTTTTGCTGAAAGTACACCGGCTCAGGCAAGGTCTGTAGCAACTGGGGCCAGCGCGAGAGGGCGTATTCGCCCATGCGCACCACGCCGGACTCGGTGATGGCCGATTCAGCCAAAGGCGCGAGCATCGCAGCCGCCACGCGGGCGGCAGCGCCTTGCGCATCGGCCTGTTGGGCTTCGAAAAGTTCGACGCGGTGCCCGTTTCGGGCCAGGGTGCTGGCCAGCAAACGGCCCATGAGCCCGCCGCCCAGCACCACACTCCAAGGCTTGAGGTTCATGTGTCGTTCAAGGGGAGGATTTACAGCCTTTGAATTATCGCTGAGTTCCAATGACCAGGCGCTAGAACAGCCACTGTAGGCTATTTGGTCAGGATTAATTTCCCTTGCCGGGTTTTTTGCAGGCGGTAGACCTCACCTTGGTGCCGGATCAGCACGGTTTGCTGGCCTGCGAACAAGGCCTCGCTGTCAAGCACCACACTCGCCCCGGCTCCAACGACCGTGCTTGGCGCTGCGGCGGGCGACACCTCTGGGCTGGAGGAGCTTGGTAGGCGGGCGTTCATGCGCTATGACCTTCAGCGTTTAAGGCTGCTTGCCTTCGGTGACAAAGCCGATCTTGGCCAGGCCGGCGCGCTGGGCGGCAGTCATGGCCTGGGCCACATGCTCGTAGGGCACTTCTTTGTCGCCACGAATGTAGAGCTGGGGCTGCGGGTCTTTGCCGGCGTGCGTGCGCAGCGCGTCTTCGAGCGCGTCAGCGGCCACAGGCTGTTTGCCCAAAAAGAACAGGCCTTGGCCGTCTACTGCCAATTGCAGGTTTTCGGGCGGGGTTTTGTCGCGGGTGCTGCTGGCGCGGGGTAGCTCGACCTTGACCGCATGCTGTACCACCGGGATGGTGATGATGAAGATGATGAGCAGCACCAGCATGACGTCTACCAGGGGCGTCATGTTGATCTCGTTCATCACCTCATCGCTGTCGCTGACTTCAAAAGACATGGCTGGGTCCTCGATGCTCAGTGCTTGGCCGGGGCGGACGCATTCACGCGGGTGCCGGTCACGTAGTAGGCGTGCAGGTCGTGCGCAAAGCGGTTCATGCGGGCGATGATGAATTTGTTGCCACGCACCAATGCGTTGTAGCCCAGCACGGCGGGGATGGCGACGGCCAGGCCCAGCGCGGTCATGATCAGCGTCTCGCCAATCGGGCCGGCCACGGCTTCGATGCTGGCGTTGCCATTGACGCCAATGCTCACCAGCGCGTGGTAAATGCCCCAGACGGTGCCGAACAGGCCCACAAAAGGCGCGGTGGAGCCGATGGAAGCAAGCACGGCCAATCCGTTTTGCAAGTGGCTGGTGTGGTCGTCGATCGTGTTGCGCAGGCTGCGGGTAACCCAGTCGCTGATGTCAAGGCGGTCGTGCAGCTGTTTTTGTGCAGCCTGGTGGTGCTCAGTGGCTTCCTGGGCGACCTGGGCCAGGCTGTGGAACAAGTTGCCGGGACGCTGGCTCAGCACGGCCAGGCCTTCAGCCAGGCTGGTGGTGTGCCAGAACTGCTCGCTGCCCAGAGCGCTTTGCTTGTGACGCCAGACGTCCAGCGCCTTGAGCACGATGACGACCCAGCTGAGCACCGACATGGCGACCAGAGCAAGAAGGATCAGACGGGTGACCAGGTCACCTTGCGTCCAGATGTGGGAGAGACCAAAAGAGGTGGGCATGAAGAACTCCAGTAAATTGATAATTTCTTTGGGGATAGATCTTTAGCTCTATCCCCAAGTGAAGGGGTCAGTCGAGAACAAAGCGGATGGGTACGTTGAACCACATGGCCTCAGGCACGCCTGCACGGGTGCCGGTCACATAGCGCCAGCGTTTGACGGTCTCCAGCGCGGTGTCGTCCAGACGGCCGTAGCCGCTTGAAGTGCGGATTTCGGCCTTCTCGGCACGGCCTTCGGTGTTGATGAAAACGCGAATGACCACCGTCCCTTGCTCGCCCATGCGTCGGCTCATGCGGGGGTAGGGCGGAGCCGGGTTGTTGAGGTAGTCTGCGTTGGTGGAAGGCAAGGTCACCGTGGGGGTGCTGGTGGATGGGAGCTGGGTGCCTGAGGCTGCTGCTGTGGCCGGCGAAGAGGGTGGGGCCGGCACGACAGGCGCAGCCTCGCTGGCCGCAGTGTTGGCGACCACGGGTGTGCGGTGCAACTGCGGCGTGACCTTGGGCTGAGGCAGCGGCTTCGGTTTGGGTTGAGCTTGCGGCTTGGGCGGTTGCGGCTGCGGGGCAGGCGGCGCCGGTGTATCCATGACCAGGCTGGCCATGATGACGTTGTCGGGCTCGCCCATGCTGATGCTGGACACCAGGCTTTGACTCAACAGCCAGGCCGCGCAGATGTGGGCGAGCAACACCGCGCCTGTGACGCGCCAGGTGTCTGCCCTCATGTGCTGGCCCATTGACGAAGCAGGTTGTGGTAGACGCCGGTCAGCGCGATGGTCTCGGCGGTTTCTCCATGTTGGGCGCGAAGTTTGAGCAGGTTCATGTCCAAGTCAAACATTAAGCGTCGCTGCTCGTCGCTGCGCACCATGCTTTCGATCCAGAAGAAAGAGGCCAAACGCACACCTCGGGTTACCGGCGTGACTTCATGCACGCTGGTGCCCGGGTAAAGCATGGCGTCGCCAGCGGTCAGCTTGACGCCTCGGCTGCCGTATGTGTCCTGTACGCACAGTTCACCGCCGTCGTAGTCTTGTGGATCGCTCAGGAAAACGGTGCACGAGATGTCGCTGCGCACCCATTCGCCGGTGCTGGCCGAGTGCATCACGGCGCCGTCCACATGTGGGCCGAAGGCATTGGTGTCTCCGCCATAGCGGTTGAACAGGGGGTTGAAGATGCGTCGTGGCAGCGCGGCCGAAAAGAACATGGGGTCGCGTTTGAGCGCTTGCAGCACCAGGGCTTGCAACTGGCGCGACGCCGTGCTGTCCTGGGCCAGCTGCTGGTTGCTTTTTCGGGTGCGTGCCTGGCTGCCTGCACTGACGCGCCCATCGAGCCAGGGAGCATCTTCACCCAGAAGTTGGCGAGCTTGTTGTACCTCCTCCGGGCTCAGGACTTGTTTGAGCTGCAGCAGCATCGGCATTTTCCTTAGAACAGGGTTTTGAGGCTCAACTCAACCGTGCGTGCAGCGCCGGGGATGTAGTGGCCTCGGTAGAGTGCATCGGCATACAGTTTGTCGGTCAGGTTGGTGATGCTGAGCTTGACCAAGGTGTTTGCGCTGGCGGCGTACTCCACCATCGCGTCAACGGTGGTGAAGGCGGGGGCCGTGATGGTGCGCTGGCCTTCGGGGTTTTGCTTGCCTCGGTAGTTCAGGCCTACACCTGCGCGCCACAGGGCATTGAATTTGTAGGTGCTCCACAAGCTGGCGCTGTGTTTGGGGGTCAGCGCTGGGCGATCTCCCTGGACTTGCGCACCTGTGCCTGAAGTGCTCAAGGCTACGCTGCTGGTATCGATACGTGCCTCGGGAATCCAGGTGTGGTTGTAGAACACCTCCCACTGCGGCTTGATGCGGCCTGCAAAATTGAACTCCATGCCCGTGGCGTGGCGCTTGCCTGACAGCAGGTATTGGTTGCTGGCTGAATCCACATCGGTGTTGCGTTCGTTGTATTTCTCGGAATGGAACGCCGCAATGCCTAGCAAGGCTTTGCCCTCAAGCAGTTCAAATTTGCTCCCGATTTCAAGGTTCCGGCTCTTCTCGGGTGGCGTGTTCAAGGTGGTGAGTGTTGTGTTGGCCGTGGTGACGTTGTTGCGCGTGACCGTTGGGCTCAGGCCTGTGCTGACGCCATACAGATAGCTGTCACCAGAGGTGTTGTAGGACGTGCCAAATGATGTGTAGTACGTGGTGCTGGCATCGGGCTGCCAGATTGCACCCAGCCGGGGGCTTAACAGGTTGTGTGCGGTGTCAGCGCTGTAGTTTGCAGGGTCCTGGAAGGTGGCGCTGAAGCGGTCAAAGCGCAGGCCTCCGACCAGTTTGACGTGCTCGGTCAGGCTCAAGGTTTCTTGTGCGTACACGCCCACTGTTTGCGACAGGAACTTCATCATGGGCAAGGTGCCCCGGTTGTCCACTTGGGTATCCCCACTGTTGGCGTTGCCCGCAGTGGTTGTGGTGCTGGACAGGCTGCCATTGCTGCCTGTGGTCGCACTGTTGTTGCGCCAAGCGATTTCGCGGGTGTAATCCACGCCTGCGATCAGTTCATGCTTATGCCCCAGCCAGTTGAAACTGTTGGTGAAGTCGCTCTGGATTTGCGTCACATCACTCTCGCCCACGCGTGCTTTCGGACGACGCGTCAATCCGGTGCTGTCGGACAGGTTGGAGAGCAACGTGGGGCTGCTGAAGACCACTTGTCCGCTTTTGAGATCACGCGCGTAGCGTCCCTGACGAACACTGGTTTTGAGATCGCTGTCTTGATCCAAACGGTGCTTGTGGGTGAAGGTGCCGTAAGTGCTTTCGGTGTTGAGGTGATCGCTGGCCAGGTTGTAGTAATTTCTCGCCGCCAGGACGGGCTCGATGGTGCCGGAGGTGTTGTTGCTGGCGATGCTGGTGCCGTTGTCGATCATCCAAGGGTGGTCGTACAGCGGGTTGCCCCGGGTTTCCAGGTGGTATAGACCCACACTGAACTCATCTTTCTGGCCAATGCCCCACCGGTAGCTGCCAGCCAGGCCTTTCTTATCCACATTGGCGCCCCAGTTGTCTGCTTTTTCAACCATGGCGTTGATGCGCAGGGCAGCATCTTCTTCCGTTTGTTTGTTGAAGTCTCCCGTGATGCGGCGCTTATTGCCACTTCCTATTTTGAGGTTGACTTCGTTTTGATCGAGCAAGAAGGGTTGTTTGTTGACCTGGTTGAGCACGCCTCCGGTGGAGCCCTTGCCAAACAGCATGGAGGCAGAGCCTTTGAGGACTTCCACACGATCGAGGTTGAAGGTGTCGCGCTCGATCAGAGGGGCATCACGTAAGCCGTCCACATAAATGTCGCCTGCTTGTTGCAGGGAAAAGCCACGCATGCGCACGTCTTCCTCACCTGTCTCGCCCGCCATGAAGGTCACACCTGCTGTGACCTTGAGTACTTCCCGAAAGTCGTCCAGATTGCGATCGTCCAGCAGCTTTTCGGTCATCACCGTCACGGTCTGAGGAATATCCTTGAGAGCCTGTTTGCCCTTGGCGATGCTGGTTTTCTTGACCAGCAAGGTCTCCTTGGCTTCGGTGGGGGATTCGGCACTGTCTTTCACCGTCACAGTGCTCAAGGTTTTTTCAGGGGCTTGTTGCGCCAGGGCTGGGGTCGCGCTCAGCGAACCGGCCAGCATCATGGCGGCCAGGGGCAGCATGTTGTGCGGGTTGTTTTTGCAAGTTGGGTTCATGGTGATAGAGCCAGTAGGTGTCTGTCCAAAAAAGGGTAAAGACAGACGGTTCAAGACAATGGCTGGCTATCACCCCGGTGCGGGCACCGGGTGAATGGCTTGCTAGGTGTGTGTCTGGATCGCGGCGGGCCCATGGCCCTCGCGATGACGTTGGGCTTTACTTGAAGCCGACGCGGTCGAGCATTTGCTGGACCTTGATCTGGTTCATGCCGACGGCGCTGATGGGAATCAGCTCGCTTTTGAAGCTGCCACCCGTCATGGCTTTCAAGGCCGGGTTGTCAAAGCTCACGCCCTTGGCTGCAGGCCACTCGTTATTGCCGTTGGCGAAGTGGTTTTGTGCGCTGGGGCTGGCCAGGTACTCCAGGAACTTGATGGCGTTGTCCACGTTTTTGCTGTGTTTGGCGACTGCGCCACCAGCAATGTTGAGGTGCGTGCCCCAGCTGTTTTGGTTGGGGAAGACGACCCCGACTTTTTCGGCCACTGCGCGGTCAGCAGGGTTGCCCGAGCGCATCAGGCGCGCCAGGTAGTAACTGTTGCTGATGGCCACACCGCATTCACCTGCGGCCACGGCCTTGATCTGGTCGGTGTCGCCGCCTTTGGGGCTGCGCGCCATATTGTCCACCAGGCCTTTGAGCCAGACTTCGGTTTTTTGCGGACCCAGGTGCTCGGTCATGGCGCCAAACAGGCTCAGGTTGTAGGGGTGTGAGCCCGAACGCACGCACAGCTGGCCCTTGAATTTGGCATCGGCCAGGTTCTCGTAGCTGGCGACATCGCTCTTTTTGAATTTGAGTTTGTCATACACCACCACACGTGCGCGGGTGGACAGGCCAAACCAGGCGGTTGCTCCGTTGGCATCGGGCTGGGCGCGCAGGTTTTCTGGAATGGCTTTTTCCAGCACAGCCGAGCGAATGGGCAGGAATTGCTCGTTGACCTGTGCGCGCCACAGGCGCGAGGCATCGACCAGCAAGATCACATCTGCTGGCGAGGCGCTGCCTTCTGCCTTGAGGCGGGCCAGGATACCCGCATCGTCGGCGTCCACGCGGTTGATTTTGATGCCGGTGGCCTTGGTGAAGTCGCTGTACAGCGCTTCGTCGGTGGGGTAGTGGCGAGCAGAGTAAATGTTGACTTCCTGGGCGGCTGTCAAGCCAGCGCTGCAGGCGGTCAGGGAGGCAACAAACAGGGTACGAAGAGCGGTCATGAAGGCATCCAAAGATCAAACAATGGATGCAGTATATCTCAAATGAGAATTAATCTCAATATCATTTGTTGTGGTGGGGTTGTCGGTTGAGCAGCAACACCGGGATCAGGCCAAACGCCACCAAAGCCAGCGACGGAATGGCCGCTTCGCCCAAGCGCTCGTCACGTGCAAGCTGGTAGGCCACCACGGCAAGCGTGTCGCTGTTGAAGGGGCGCAGCACTAACGTGGCGGGCAACTCTTTCATCACATCCACAAACACCAGCAGCACCGCAGCGACCAAGTTGGTGCGCAGCAAAGGTAAGTGAACGCTGCGCCACAGCGCCCAGCCTTGCACGCCAAGCGTGCGCGAGGCTTCGTCCAGCGAGAGGGGGATGCGCGCGTAGGCGCTGTCCACTGACTGCATGGCCACGGCCGTAAAGCGCACCAGATACGCCCAGACCAACGCCACGCCCGTGGTGGTCAGCAGGGCCGTGAGTGGCTGCATGGCGCTGATGGCATGGGTCAACGACAAGGGCAGCAAGATACCCACTACCACGACAGCGCCAGGAATGGCGTAGCCCAGTTGGATCAGGCGTGCCAGAAGCCGGGTCAAAGGTGTAGGCAGCAGGCGGTTGCGGGCACCGATGAGCAATGCCAGCGCAACGGCCAGCAAAGCGGTGATGCCAGCCAGCCGCAGACTGTTCCACCCCCACTGCAGATATTGCTGCCAGCTGGCCACTTGCGGATCGCTGAGCCAGCGCCAAAGCAAAATGGCGCTGGGCAATACAAAGCCCAGCAGTACAGGGATGCAACCCAGGGCTAGCAAAGCCCAGCCTTTGCTTGTGTTGGTGAGCGGCATTTCCGATAGGGTGCTGGCCGAACTGCGGTTGCTGTAAAAGCGTTGCTTGCTTTGCGCGCTTTTTTCCACCTGCAGCAACACCAGCACCACCACCAGTAAAACCGACGCGAGTTGGCCTGCGACCAAGGGCGCATCCATGGACAGCCAGGCTTTGTAGATGCCGGCCGTGAAGCTCTGGATGCCAAAGTAGCTGGAAACACCAAAGTCGGCCAGGGTCTCCATCAGGGCCAGCGCCACACCAGCGGCAATGGCGGGGCGAGCCATGGGCAGGGCAATGGTCATGATCCGGCGTGTTTTTGAAGCGCCAAGCAAACGGGCTGCTTCCATGAGGCGGCTGGCCTGCTCGCGCAAGGCGGTTTTGACCAGCAGGTAAACATAGGGGTAGAGCGTGAGGGTGAACACCAGCACGGCGCCCCACAGGCTGCGGATGTCGGGCCACAACGCGCCTTGCCAGCCAGTGGCTTGGCGCAGCGCGGTTTGCAGCGGGCCACTGAACTGCAAAAAGTCGGTGTAGGCGTAGGCCACCACATAAGCGGGCATGGCCATCGGCAGCAGCAGCGCCCATTCCAGCCAGCGCTTGCCTGGAAAATTGAACAGGCAAACCAGCGCTGCTGTCGCTGAACCCAGCAGGGCCACCAGCACGCCCACGCCCAAGCACAGCAACAACGAAGTCCAGGCGTAATCCGGCAGGACGGTTTGCACCATGTGCGCGATGAGTTGGGTGTGCTGTGCATCGACGCCCAGCCAGGCCCCCCAGATCGACATGCTTGGCCAGGCCAGCAATACCGACACCAGCACCAAAGCTGCGGTGGAGCTGGTGCGCAAAAGGCTGGGTTGGACTGGGGTTGAAGCTGGGCTCATGGCCGCCAAATTGTAGGGACTAGTTTGGACCGCGCGCCGGCTCTGTCAAAATTCCTCTATGTATCTGGATATTCAAAACACCTCGGTCCGTTATTCAGGCCAAGCCCAATTTGCTGTGGATGGGGTCTCATTGGGCCTCATGGCCGGTGAAATTGGCGTGCTGTTGGGTCCCTCGGGCTGTGGCAAAACCACCTTGCTGCGTGCCATAGCGGGACTCGAGCCCATCGTGGCCGGCCAGATCCGTTTGGCTGATCGTGTGGTGGCGACGCCCGCCTTGTCGCTGGATGTGAAGCAACGCCGCGTGGGCATGGTGTTTCAGGACTATGCCCTGTTTCCTCATATGACTGTGGCGCAGAACGTGGGCTATGGTTTGCACGGCCTGTCCGCCACGGCGCGTGAACACCGTGTGCAGGAAGTGTTGGCGCTGGTGGATTTGCAGGCCAGTAGCCAAGCCTATCCGCACGCCTTGTCTGGCGGCCAGCAGCAGCGAGTGGCGCTGGCCAGGGCGTTGGCACCCCAACCTGATTTGTTGTTGCTCGATGAGCCGTTTTCCAATCTGGATGTGGAGTTGCGGCAGCGGTTGGCCGATGATGTGCGTCAGATTCTCAAGCGAGCCCGTACGACTGCGCTCATGGTCACGCATGATCAGCAAGAGGCGTTCGCCATGGCCGACAAGGTCGGGGTGATGAAGCAGGGGCGTCTGGACCAGTGGGACACACCTTACGCCGTTTACCACCGCCCGGGCAGCCGCTTTGTGGCCGAGTTTGTGGGCCGGGGTGTCTGGGTGCCGGCGCAGCTCAGGCTGGAAGCCGGGCAGCTGCTCGTGCAGACGCCTGTAGGTGCGCTGTCAGACCCGCAGGAGTGTCCTTTGCCCGACGCCTACAAGGATGGGCGTTGCGAGGTGCTGTTGCGCAGCGATGACGTGGTGTACGACCCGGCATCAACCGTGCGAGCCACAATCGTGCGCAAGGATTTTCAGGGGGCCGATTTTTTGTACACCCTGGAGCTTGACGGTGGACTGCAGGTGCTCAGCCTGGTGCCCAGCCACCATCAGCACGAGGTCGGCGAACGCGTGGGCATTCGCCTGGACATGGACCATGTGGTCACTTTTGAGGCAGCATAAGGCTGCTCAGCTGTTGCATGAACTTGGGATCGTTGACTTCAGTGGTGCTGCCGTAATGGGCCACGACGCGGCCTGAGCGGTCGATCAGGTATTTGTTGAAGTTCCAGGAAGGTGCTTTGCCGGTGGCTTGTGCCAGTGCTTTGAACAAGGCGTTCGCATCCTTGCCGCGCACGGCAGACTTGGCAAACATCGGAAACACCACACCATAGGTGTTGTAGCAAAAGTCGGCAATGTCTTTGTTGTTGCTTTTCTCCTGGAAAAAATCGTTGGATGGAAAGCCCAGGATCACCAACCCACGGTCTTTGTACTTTTGATACAAGGCTTCCAGCCCTTGGTACTGGTAGGTGAACCCGCAGTAGCTCGCCGTGTTGACCACCAGCACCACTTTGCCGCTGTATTGACACAGGTTTTGTGGCGAGTCGTCCTGCAGCTTGGGGAAGGTGTGTTTGAGGATGGCTGGGCACGGAGTTGTGCTCTGTGTTGATTCTGCGGCCCATGTGGCGTGTATAGGCAGCAAACTTCCAAAAACGGCAGCAGCGATCCAGGCTTTCATGGTGGTTCTCCAGAGGGCTTGTGGGGTGTTCAGCTTGTCAAGGCGCAGGACTTCAACGCATCAAGGGGGATGATGTCCAGGGCGCGTTCATGTGTGCTTTCGAGAGCTACGGGCGGGGCCACGCCAGCTTCGTAGGCTTGCAGCCAGCGGCTGGCGCACAGGCACCAGCGGTCACCGGGCTTGAGGCCCCTGAAGCGGTATTCGGGTCGTGGGGTGACCAGATCGTTGCCCTGTGCAACGGAGAAGTCCAGAAAAGCCTGTGTTACGCGGGCGCATACCAGGTGCAGGCCCGTATCGTCGGGCAAGGTTTGACAGCAGCCATCGCGCAGATAACCAGTCAATGGAGCGTAGGAACAGGCCACCAGTGGGGTGCCCAAAACATTGCGTGCAGTGGTGGTCATGGCGGTATCTTTTGAAGTTGTTAGATCATGTCCAGCTTTTCCAGACGAGCGGTCTGTTGTCTGATTGCCATCATGGTTTCTGGGGACATTTTGCCGAGTTGGTGGTAGACCACGCCCAGGCGGGGATTGTTTTGGAAGTGTGTGCGGTGGCGGTCAAAAAAGTTCCAGTACAAGGCGTTGAAAGGGCAGGCCTTGTCGCCCATGCGTTGCTTGGGGTCGTAAGCGCAACCCTTGCAGTGGTCGCCCATGCGTTGCAAATACGCAGCGCTGCTCACATAGGGTTTGGTGGCGAGCTGCCCACCGTCGGCCCATTGGCTCATGCCCAAGGTGTTGGGTGCTTCCACCCATTCGAAGGCGTCGATGTAGATGCCCAGGTACCAGCGGTGCAGCTCGATCGGATCAAGACCCGCAAGCAGCGCAAAGTTGCCGATGACCATCAGGCGCTGGATGTGGTGGGCGTATGCGTGTTCGAGCGATTGACCGATGGCGCTGGCCAGGCAGGCCATCTGTGTCTTGCCTGACCAGAACCAGTTGGGCAGAGGGCGGGTGTGGCTCAGATGGTTGGCTTCGGTGTAGCCGGGCATGTGGGCCCAGTACATGCCGCGCACGTATTCTCGCCAGCCCAGGATCTGCCGGATGAAACCTTCGGCCGCATGCAGTGGCGCGCGGCCCTCGCGCCAGGTTTCTTCGGTGCGCTGCACCACCTCGCGCGGATGCAACATCTTGGTGTTGAGCGCAAATGACAGCAGCGAGTGGAACAGGTGCCAGTTCGTGCGTGACATGGCGTCCTGGTAGTCGCCAAAGTGGGGCAGGGCATGCTGGATGAAGTGCTCAAGCTGGGTCAAGGCCTCGGCGCGGTTGAGTGGCCAGCGAAAGGCGTGGGCTTGTGGTTTGCCCATGGTTTGCACCCCTGCCGCTTCAATGGTTTGCCACAGGGTGCTGTGGTCGTGGCAGGGACGGGCGTCGACGGGTGCAGCGGGCGTGCCCGGCCAGGGCTTGCGGTTGTCGGCGTCAAAGTTCCACTGGCCACCCTCGGGTTGGCCATCGGCCGTCATCAGCACGCCGTGCTTTTTGCGCTGCTGGCGGTAAAAGCTTTCCATCAGCCATTGCTTCTTGCCAGCAAATTGCCGGGCGGCATCGCCCCGGGCGGTGAAGAAGTGTTCGCTGTCCACCATGCGCACCGGTACCGGGCAGGATGCGGCCCAATCGCGCAACTGGGCGTCCAGCCGCCATTCGTCGGGGGCCTGGTAGTCGACGGCGGTGGCGTTGTAATGGGCGATCAGCGCATCCAGGTTGGTCGTCAGGCTCTGGCGGTTGCTCGGGTCGTCGATGGCTACATAACGCACGCGGTGGCCCGCGCTTTTGAGCCGGGCCGCAAAGTCGCGCATGGCCGCAAAAATACCGAGCACCTTTTGCGCATGGTGGCGCACGTAGTCAGTCTCGCTGCGCACTTCCATCAGCACATAAACCACGTCGACGCGCACATCCGTGAACCAGCTGTGTAGCGGGTTCAATTGGTCACCCAAAATCAGGCGCAGGATAGTGCCCTGTGGTGTGCTCATGGTGTGGCGCCTTTGCCGGATGGTTTGACCGTACCGCCTTGGCGGCAGCGGTCAGAGCAGTACTTGACCTGCTCCCAGTCGCGCGCCCACTTGCGGCGCCAGACAAAGGGCAGGCCACAAGCCGCGCAGACTTTTTGCGGCAGATCCGATTTTTTGCGCATTTTCATGGTCAGAAGTCCAGTGTCATCTGTGCTTTGGGTGGCGTGGCTTGTCGTCGCGTGGCAGGTCGTTCTTCACCCCGAGCTTCGCGGCTGGCGCCAGGCATGCCCCGGCGTGAGCCGTGGCGCTCGACCACCGCCGCTTTGGCCGCGCGCACTGCAGGTTGGCGGCGCAGCGCGTGCATGCGGGCCTTAGAGGTGCGCAGGGCGTCCATCAGTTCGACCGGCGGCACGACCACGTCCTGCCCCACATGCAGGCCACAGCGGGCCGCCACATCGTCGCCCATGCGCCAGGGCTCGAACAGCCAGCTGTCGGGCACGCGGCGCAGCGCGGGTAGCCACTGGCGCACAAAGCGGCCTTGCGGGTCGTGGTCCATGGCTTGTTTGATGGGGTTGTAGACGCGGGTGGTGTTGATGCCCGTGGTGCCCGACTGCATTTGCATCTGCGGCCAGTGGATGCCGGGCTCGTAGTCCAGAAACTGCCGCGCCAGCCAGTGGCCCACCGGGTGCCAGTGCAGCCACAGCGGGTAGGCGGCGACCGACACCAGCATGGCCCGCATGCGGAAGTTGAGCCATCCGGTTTCGCGCAGCATGGCCACGCAGGCGTCCACCATGGGCCAGCCGGTGCGGCCTTGCGTCAGGGCTTCAAAGTGGGCCGTGCTCCAGTCGGCTTCGCGCAGGCCGTCGTAGCCGCGGTGCAGGTTGCGCCATTCCAGCTCGGGTTCGCTCTCCAGCTTCTGAATGAAGTGGCAGTGCCAGTACAGGCGGCTCACAAATCCCTGCAGGCCCAGGCGCTGGCGTTTGTCTTCAGGTGGCAAGGCGCTCAGTTGCGCGCGCGTGGCTTGCACCACCTCGCGAAGACTGAGCACGCCGTGGGCCAGGTAGGGCGACAGGCGCGAGCAGGCATCGGGCGCCGACAGCGGCGACGAGATGCCGCCACGGTAACGGGCGCTGCGGTGTTGCAGAAAGTCGCTCAGCACCACCTCGGCCCGCTGCCGACCGCCGCGCTGGCGCTTGGGGGGCTCGAAGGGGTCCAGGCCCAGCGCGGTCGCCGTGGGCAAGGGTTGGCAGCCCCAAGGCCAGATGGGTGCGTGCGGTGCATGGCTCAGGTCTGGCGTGTGCAGAACGGCAGGTGTGGGTGCCTGTGCCGCGGCCATGTGCTTTTCCCAGCGGGGTTGCCATTCGCGCCGGTCGCGCAGGCGGCGCACCACGCCAAACTGCGGCCACTCGTGCCAGCCCACGCCGTGCGTGCGGCACCAGCGGCCCACGGCCAGGTCGCGTGCAAAGGTGAAGGCGTTGCCGGTTTCTTCGTGAGCATGCACCGCCTCGAAAGGCGCGACAGCGTGCAGGGCGGACAACACATCCACCACCTCGCCCACGGCCACATGCAGGCGAGCGCCGAGTGCTTGCAGTTGTTTGTCCAGCGCCAGCAGCGACTCGCGTACAAAGCCGTAGTGCTGTGCAGCGGCATCGGGCTGCGCCCACAGCTTGGGCTCGACCACGTACAGGCACAGCACCGGGCCACGGCGGGCGGCTTCGTGCAGCGGCCAGTGGTCCTGCACCCGCAGGTCGCGCTTGAACCAGACGACGCGGTAAGTCATGTGGTTTGTGTTGTTTCAGCTGTTGGCGCGGCGTTTGAGCCAACGCATCAGGCCGCCGACCAGCGGCAGCTTTTCGTACAGCTCTTCGGCCGCGTCCCAGTAGTCACGGTGCAGGGTCACGAGTCCGGCGTCATCGAAGGTCAGGTGCGTGCCGCCACGCACGGTTTGCCAGTTTTGCGTGTCAAAGCGCTTGAAGCGGAAACGGAAGTCCCAGACCAGAAAGCACTGCTGGCCCTGGACGATGCGCTCGGTCACGATGAAGTGCGGTGAATCGAGCGACTCGAACATGTGGGCAAAGATGCGCTCGATGGCGGGCAAGCCTTGCACCTCGTTGAAGGGGTCCTTGAAGCGGGCGTCCTGTACGTACATTTGCGCCAGCCGGGGCAGGTCCTGCGGTTGCAGCTTTTCGAAAAACTGCACCAAGCGTTCGACGGCATCGTTCGTCGGTGTGGCATTCATGATTTCAGAGTCCAGTCATGCGGCGCACGGCCGCAAAGTACAAGCGATGGGGCAGCAAGCGCAGCAGCTTCATCACACGCGTGAAGCGTTTGGGAAAGTGAATGTCAAATTCGCCCTTGGCCCAACCCTGCACGATGGCCTGCGCGGCCTGCTCGGGCGTGATCAGCGCAGGCATGCGGAATGTGTTTTGTGCGGTCAGTGGCGTTTCGACAAAGCCGGGGTTGATCACGCTCACGCCCAGACCATGGGGCTGCAGGTCCAGGTACAGCGTTTCGGCCAGGTTGATGAGGGCCGCCTTGGTCGGGCCATAGGCCAGGCTCTGCGGCAGACCGCGAAACCCCGCCACGCTGCTGACCAGGCTGATATGACCTTGCCTGCCCGCGACCATGGCAGGCGTCACGGCGGTCAGCACATGCAGCGCGCCCACGGTGTTGACTTCATGATGGCGCAGCAGATCGGGCAGGTCCATCGCTGTGGCGCGCATGGCGCGGTAGTGGCCAGCGCAGTAGCACACCAGATCGAGGGTGCCACTAGACAGAACCTGCCGTGCAGCCGTCTGCACCGCCTGGGCGTCGGTCACGTCCAGTGGCAGCGCGATGCTGCCCGGGTGCTGGTCGGCGAAGGCTTGCAGCGCCTCCATCTTGCGGGCTGAGACGATGACCGTGGCCCCCAGCGCATGCAGCTGCGAGGCCAGCGCACGCCCAATGCCGGTAGACGCGCCGATCAGCCAGACACGCTGACCGCGCCAGTCGCGGATCGGTGGATTCAGGCTCATGGCGTCTGCTTCTGGAAAGAGAGGGTCACTTCGCCCAAGCGGATGCCGAACTTGCTCATGGTGGCGCGGTTGAGCATGACGCGCTCATCCACCATATACATCCAGTCGTCGAACTGCACCTCGTAGACCTTGCCGTCCACTGGCAGCTTGAGCGTGTAGGCCCACTGGAAAGCGTTGCCCACAGCACGGCCGCTGGCGGTACCCACCACATCGTCGGCGGTGCCGGTGTAGCGGCCGTCTGCGTGTTTGGTCAGACGCCAGATTCGGCGGTCTTTTTGCCCGTCCGAATAGCTGAAATGCTCATCCAGCACGCCTTGATTACCGTCCCAGCGGCCTTCCATGTCGACGGTAAAGCGCTTGATGACCTGACCACTGCGATCTTGAAAAATCCCGTGTGCCACGATCTTGCCGTTGAAGTACTGGGCCAGGTCGAGCGACGGCTTTTCTGCAGCGTACTGCTCAATGTTCTGGCTGGCGCAGCCCGTCAGGGTCAGGACTGTTGCTGTGGCAGCGGCCAGCAGGCGATGTGTGCGTTGAGGGATGTTCATGGGGCCTCCGCGAAAGATGAGGGGGTAGGTGACAAGCGTCTGAAGAAGGCTGCATAGAGCACGCCAGCGGCCATCAGTTTCAGTAAGCAGGGCAGCACTGCGTAAGCCAACGTGAGTGCCCACAGGCCTTCGGGCGATGCAGAGCCCGGCCGGTAGCCCAGCAGGTCCAGCATGGGCAAAGCCAATCCTGCGGCGAGGGCCAGGTTGAGTTTGCTGGCCAGGTTCCACCAGCCAAAGTAGGCGCCTTCGCGTTGGCCACGGTCACCGCGCTCGGCTATCAACCCGGCCAGCAGTGCACCCGGCAAAGCCAAGTCGGCACCCAGTGCCAGGCCCGACAAGACACAGACCCAGCCAAAGTCCACCACATCTCCACTCGACAGCGTTGCAGCCCATACAAATACAGCCACCGACAACAGCATGCCCGCCAGCCAACTGCGCACCAGTCCCCAGTGATTCACGGCTTGCATCCACAGGGGCATGGACAAGGCTGCAGACACAAAGTAAGCCGCCAGGAATAAGGGTTCAAGGGAGGGGGCATGCAAGCGGTCTTGAATGAAAAATAGCACCAGCGTGGCAGGCACGGCGCTGGCCATGCCGCTGAGTACGAACACCGCCATCAGCCGCCGAAACGGTGCGTAGCGCCAGGGATGTAGCAAGTCTTGGCGCAACAGATGAGGGAGTGGTGTTTCCAGGGTGGCAGGCGGGCGGCTGCGACTCCAGGCCCACAGCCCCGCAGCAAGTGCGAGTGCGAAAACACCCACCCATTCACCCCAGCCCAAAAAACTGGGCAGTACCGAGGCCAGCACCACCCCGACCAGTCCTGAACCTTCGCGCCACGCCACGATGCGGGCCTGCTGCGCTTCGTCTCCGCCCAGCCGTGCGCCCCACGATTGGTGGGTGATGGCCAGGAGGCTGAAGGCCAGGCAGCTGAACATGAGCAAGGCCAGCAGGCCTGAAGGATCGCCAGGATTGGACCAAGGCGGAAAAAACAGCAGTGCCATGCCCGCCACCAACGCTAGAGCAGCCAGCACCGCCGCACTTAGCACATGGCGTGGCGAGCGGGCAAAGAGGCGGTCGCCCAAGCGGCCTAGCCAAGGGTCGGTCACCGCATCAAACAAACGCGCCAAGAGCAGCACCCCGCCCAGCGTGGCCAGCGACACGCCGTAGCGGCTGGCGTAAACGTTGGGCAAATGCACATAAAGCGGCAGCGCCACAAAAGCCAGCGGCAGTCCGAGCAGGCCATAGCTCAAGCCGGGCAACCGGACCGCTGGCGGTGGGGCGTTTTTGCGGTTCATCGGCTGCTGCCCGGCGCCTGGCCGAGCAGGGCCAGGCGCATTTCGGGCTCGGATGTGCTCGGGGCCAGCCAGATGCCGAAGAACAAGCGCGCAAAGACGGGGTCATCGACCTGCCCCCTGAGGCGGCCGTTATGCCAAAACCGCGCGCCTTGTCCTGGCAGGTGCTGGCCGCTGATGCGATCACCTGCCTTGACGTCCGGAAAGATGCGCTGCATCTCGTCCAGCCAGCGCTGGCCCTGGCTTTCGCCAATGGGGCCAGCCCGCTGCATTTCCTGCAGCGAACGTTCGGCAATCGCTTTGCCCTGGAGGTCACGCAGATATTCCAGATCGAGCACCAATGGCTGCTCTGTGCTCTGGCCAGGCTTGAAGTCCGGCAGAGTCCAAAGCCTGGCGTGGTAGACCCGCAGGCCGAAAAAGCGCAGGGTTGCCTCCCCCTGCACACGGCTCCCCGGCAGCTGCGGATGAGCCAGTGCCTGACTCGCCGCCAGCACCCCAGCCAACGCGAGCACAGCCGTGCGCTTAGCGGACCAAGGTGTACTGCACCACATCGATGTCTCCGGCGTCAAAGCCGGCCTCGCAGTAGGCCAGGTAAAACTCCCAGATGCGGATGAAGCGTTCGTCAAAGCCCAGTGCCAGCACCTCGTCCTTGCGCGCCATGAAGTCGGCGCGCCAGCGGCGGCAGGTTTCGGCGTAATCGCGGCCAAAGGGTAACTCGTCTACCACTTTCAGGCCTGCGGCTTGCGCTTCGCGTCTGAATTCGCTGGGGCAGGGTAGACAGCCCCCTGGAAAGATGTATTGCTGGATGAAATCGGTCGACTGGATGTAGCGCTCGAACAGTTCATCCTTGATGACGATGCTCTGGATACAGGCACGGCCACCGGGCTTGAGGAGGCGGGCCACGCTCTGGAAATAGGCAGGCCAGTATTCCTGACCTACGGCCTCAATCATTTCGATGGAGCAAATGGCGTCATAAGGGCCATCGTCAATATCGCGGTAGTCCTGCAGGCGCAGATCTGCCTTGTGCCCCAGGCCTTGCTTGGCCAAGCGTTGTTGCGCCCAGGCCAGCTGTTCGGTGGACAGGGTCACGCCTGTGATCTGTGCACCGAATTCCTGGGTGGCTTTCTCCGCCAAAGCGCCCCAGCCGCAACCGATTTCGAGCACACGGTCACCTCGGCGGACACCGGCCATGTGCAGTGCTCGGCGCACTTTGGCATCTTGTGCCTGGCTCATGTCCTGGGTCGGGTCATCACGAAACAGACCCGAAGAGTAGTTCATGGTTCCATCCAGCCACAACTGATAGAACGCATTGCCCAGGTCGTAATGGGCATGAATGTTTTTGCGGCTGTTGGTTTTCGTGTTGCGGTTGAGCAAGTGGCGCATGCGATAGAGCAAGCGACCTGCCCAGGAGCCGTGGATCACATTGTCCAGAGCACGTCGGTTGGCCAGCAGCAGATGGAGCAACTGCGCCAAGTGTGGTGTGGTCCAGTCGCCGGCAATGTAGCTTTCGGCAAAGCCGATGTCGCCGGACTTGAGTGCTGCAGAAAAGGGCTTCCAGTTGTGCAGCTGCAAGTTCACATGCGGTCCTTGACCATCGCCAACAGTCTGCACGCTGCCGTCGGGCAATTGAAGCGTCAATGACCCGTGCCGCAATTGCTGCAACAGGCGAAAAACAGAACGTGCAGATGCCGGGGCTCTTGCAGGCAATTGCAGATGGGACTGTGCGGTTGCGGTCAAGGTGTTCATGGGCATGTCTCGCAGGGGGTCAAGATCGGGTCACGAATTGGTCTGGTGCAGGCGGCTTGCTGAAAAACTGCACGCGCTTGAGCCACAGTTGCAGTGCCTGCCAATGGATGCGGGCCATGACCATGAGCGTCATGGCCGGGTAACGCCACATTGCGCGCCGCAAAAGGGTAGGAGAAATGGGCAGGAGCTTGCCGCTGACACTGGTGTTGATGAGGGGTCCATCCGCATCGTCGTGATCTACACGTACCACGGTACGCGCCTGCCCATCACGCTCGGTGCGCATGAAGCGAAAGCGATAAGTACCTTCAACACGGCAAAAGGGTGAGACATGAAAGCACTTTTGCGCGGGCAATTCGCGGCCGTAGGCGGGAGCATCAAGAACGTAGCAGTGGCGTTCACCAAAGGTGTTGTTGACTTCGGCTACGATGGCGCGCAGGCTGCCGTCAGAGCGGTGACAGTACCAAAAGCTCACAGGCTTGAAGGTGTAGCCCAGCATGCGCGGGTAAGTGTGCAGCCAGACGTCGCCATCTGCGTCATCAATGCCTTCGTGTGCCAGCATCTCCAGCAACCAGGCCAGCGATCCGCCCTGCTCGGGACCACGTCCGTCACCATGGTCGGCGTCAAAAAAACTGATCGCGGCTCGGCGGTTCACCGCCAGGCCACCCATGGCAACGGGCTGGTGCAACTGACGCATTGGCAGCATCAGGAAAAAGGTACCGTATGCAAAGGCATGGTGTTTGGGCCGCAGGCGAGTGTGTCGCACTTGACCAAAACCCATGTGAGCCACGGCGGGGGTGTTCATGCGGCGGCCTTGCGTGTTTGCTGTGTATGGGTGAGCAAAGCTTGCGCCGCTGCCAGACCCGATTTGAGGCCATCTTCATGAAAGCCATAGCCTGTCCAGGCGCCGCAATACCAGGTGTGCTGTTCGCCTTGCAGCTCTGGAATGCGCTTTTGTGCAGCGATGGCGGCCATGTCAAACACAGGGTGGCTGTATTCGAACTCGGCAAGTACCTGATGCCGCGCGATGGGTCGCACAGGGTTGAGCGACTCGACAATGTGTTGCTCGCAAGGCAGGGGTTGCAGCTTGTTGAGCAAGTAATGTAGACACACGCGGCTGGACTCTTTGTGTGTGTCGGCAGCTCGCTCATAGTTCCAGGCAGCCCATGTACTCGGGTTTGCAGGCAGTACGCTTGTGTCGGTGTGCAGCACGGCCAGGTTCGGTTGGTACTTGATCGCTCCCAGAACCTGGGCTTCGCTGGCAGTGGGTTGGGCCAGCATGGCCAGTGCTTGATCCGAGTGTGTGGCCAAAACCACATGGTCAAAGCGTTCGCTGCTCTTGTTGGTGTGGATCATGACGCCTGCAGCATTTCGCTCGACAGAGCGGACGGGCGTTTTGAGTCTTGCATCGGCAAGCTCGGCGATGATTTTGTCGACATAGTGCCGGGCGCCGCCCACCACGGTATGCCACTGCGGGCGGTTGTTGACCTGTAGCAGTCCGTGGTTGTGGCAAAAACGGATCATGGTGGCCACGGGAAACTTCAGCATCTGGTCGGTCGGGCAACTCCAGATACAACCCAGCATGGGCAAGAAGTACCAATCGCGAAACGCTTGTCCAAAGCGATGGCGGTTGAGAAAGTCTTCCAAAGGCTCAGACAACTCGGCGTCCACACCTTCTGCGGCCAAGCGGGTGCACAAGCGGTTGAAACGCAGCAAATCGGCCAGCATGCCCCAAAAGCGTGGACTGATCAGGTTACGTTTTTGCGCAAAAACGGTCGCCAGGTTGTTGCCACTCCACTCCAGCACATCTGTGGCGCTTCGTGCTTGAGGGACCCGAACGGAAAAGGACATGTCTGATTTGGCCGTAGCCACGTCCAGCTCACTAAGTAAGGAAATCAGCTCGGGGTAGGTCCGCTCATTGAAGACCAGAAAACCTGTGTCTACGCCCCATGTTTGCCGACCATCAGCGGTTGGCAGCGTGATGTCCACCGTATGGGTGTGGCCGCCAAAGTAGTCTGCGGCTTCATAAAGCGTGACATCCATGTGCTCACGCAGATGGTGGGCTGCAGCCAGTCCGGAAATGCCTGATCCAATGATTGCAACACGCATGTTTTTCCTTATTTGTCCTAGACAAAACAATTCTATATGAGAAAATAAACCCTGTCTTGCAAAATTTGTCTATGTAAAAATAAGTGCCAAGAATCGAATCAAGATGTCAAAAAATTTGCCTTTTGAAGCACTGGATGCATCGTCTGCCGTCACGGGCTGGACGATTTCCGATGTGGAGCGCGAGACGGGCCTGGGTAAAGACACCTTGCGCGTCTGGGAGCGGCGCTACGGTTTTCCCAAGCCGCTTCGCAACGGCAGCAGCGACCGTATTTATGGTCGTGATCAGGTCCATAAGCTGCAACTGATCAAGCGTTTGCTGGATGCGGGCGAACGTCCAGGCAAGGTGGTTGCACTCGAGGCGCAAACCCTTCAGGACATGCTCAGCGCAAAGTCTGCCAATGCCCCTCAAGCAGGCAAGTCACTGGCGGGCAACAAGGTCATGGGGCGCGTGACTACGCCAGAACTTGAAGAACCCTGGGTTCAATGGCTGGCCGATGACGAGACCCTTCAAATCAAGCAGGCCTTGCAGCAACAAATTCTGCGCCACGGACTGGGCCAGGTGGTGGGCTCCACGATCGCTCCCTTATGTCAGCGCATAGGAGAGGCCTGGATGCAGGGGCAAATTTCGGTCTATCAGGAACACTTGTTCACCGAAATCCTTCAGGGCGTTTTAAGGGATGCCATCACATCGATTGACGGCGCGATGAATATTGGCAGCCGAAGCCCGAGAGTGCTTTTGACCACGACCCCCAACGAGATGCATGGTCTGGGGCTGTTGATGGCCGAGAGTCACTTTGCGCTGGAGTCCTGCGAGCGCTATGTGCTCGGGACCTCTACGCCACTGTCAGACACGCTTGAGGCTGTTCGACGTTTGCGTATCGACATCCTTGCCTTGAGCTTCAGTGCATACGCCTCACGCAACGACGTGGTGGACAGTCTGCGCCTGCTGAGGGCTCAGATTGATCCCGGTGTCGAGATCTGGGTGGGGGGAGCTGGAGCCAAGGCCTGCGCCAAACGCTTGCCCGAGGGGGTGGTTCTGCTGAACAGACCCAGTGATGTTTCGGATCAGGTCAAAGCATGGCGTGAAAACACAAAGCTGCAAGCAAGCTGAAGCACAACACCTATCAGGCTTGCATGTTTCTACCAACGCCGTCAGCCGCACGGGCCTTGATCGATGCAATTGAGCCCGATGCCTACGCACAAACCAGAAACTTCTTGGATGGCGCAGTCACCGGTTTGTCGCCTTACATCACGCATGGGATTGTCAGCCTGCCAGAGGTTCTGGCTGCTGTCAGAGCGCGCCATCCGGTGCATGCGCAGCACAAGCTGGTGTACGAGTTCGGCTGGCGCGAGTACTTCCGCCATGTCTGGCGCATGCGTGGCGAGGGTATTTTCAGTTCCTTGCACCCAGGCCCTTTGCCTGATGAGGCCTATGCCACACATGTGCCGGTCGACATTCGTGAAGGCACAACGGGTATTCCCGTCATCGATAAGGCCGTGCAAACGCTCTACCAAACCGGCTACCTGCACAACCACGCCCGCATGTGGCTGGCCAGTTACGTGGTTCACATGCGCAAGGTTTACTGGCGTGTCGCCGCAGACTGGCTCTATGGACACCTGCTTGACGGTGACCTCGCCAGCAACCACCTGAGCTGGCAGTGGGTTGCTGCTACCGGCAGTCACAAGCCCTATCTTTTCAATGCCGACAATGTGGCCCGCTACGCCCCACCAGACTGGCACAGCCCAGGTACCCTGATTGACGACAGCTACGATTCGCTCGAGTTGTTGGCCAAAACGCCACTGCGCTTGGAGCAGGTCCCAAAGCCAGGCCCGGATCTTTCAGCGCGTTCGCACGAACACGCTTTGACCTGTGAGCCACCTTCGATGCATGTCGGCCTACCCAATGCATCCGTCGTCGCCGGGCGGGATGTGTGGCTGGTGCACCCATGGAATATGGCGCAGACGGCCAACAAGCTGCCCAAAGACACCTTGGTGCTGGGCGTTTTTCTGTCCGACTTTCATGAAAGGTGGCCTTGGAGCGAGCGCCGCTGGGGTTTCGTGACAGATCGCATGATGCAGCTGACCACCCTCATTTGGCAGGGGAATGCTCAAGCCCTGGCACAAGCGCTGCAAGCGGCGCGCAGTGTTCGCAGTACCTTTGATCAGCACCTTGACCCGTGGCTCCAGCAACTGGCGACATGCGAGCCACCGGCAGCTCTGTTCCCTGCCGTAGATCGACGCTGTGACTCCTTTAGCCAGTGGTGGCGCCAGGCTGCTCTGCCCCAAAGCGTGCCGACAGTCCCATGACAGACGGGAACTCCAATCCGCGCTCGCACCCGATTGACCCTGCGAGTCTTGCGGCCCTGCCTCGCACTTCAGGGGTCTACATTTTCAGGGGGGAGGGCGCCTTTCGCCTGCGCCGGTCGCGTACGCTCTGCACCATTCGTCTTTCACAAGAAGCCGGAGCCATCATGCCTCTGGTGGTTTCGGGCAGAGATGTCTGCATAGGGCAAGTAGACGGCTTGTTTGGTCTCTTTTCTTCACTGCACGCTGCCCACAGCAAGTTGCGTGAACTGGCCGATCAGCATCGATTGTGTTTGGGCTTATTGGGCTTGGAAAAAAATCAGCAAGCGCGGTTGCTTTGGTCTGCAAGTCAGAACCTGCTTGGGTGCTTGCATTGGAAAAGAAGACCGACCTGCGCACGACCAACGCCTGTGCACTGCATTGAAGGACATGCAGGTCCATGCCTGGCCCTTTACAGGAGCGATCGATCTGGTTGAGCAAAGCGGGAATTGGATTCAGCGTCACCGCATCCAGAACTGGTGCCACCAGGGCGCCTGGTGCTCAAGATCGCCGCAACGCAGTGAACATTCCCAACAAACATTTGACCTGGATACTTACAAGATCTTGGTCAAACCCATCATGATGGGAACCGCTCGAGTGGAGCCTACTCGGTGGGGGAGTGTTTGATGGAGCGGGTGATGGGAATCGAACCCACGTTATTTGCTTGGGAAGCAAGAGTCCTGCCATTGAACGACACCCGCGTAGCAGGCAGATTGTAGCGCCTCAAGGGATGCGGATGGCTTTGCGTGGTAGCCATTGCAAAGCCAGGAACAGGATCACCATTAAACACAGGCTGCCCAGGTAGTCGCCCACCATCATGGCCAATGTGTTTTGATTCCAGTCGCTGCTATGTTTCAGCCCCGCCAGGACAAAGAAGCTGTTGGTGAGTGCTGCGTGCAGCAACGTCGTGATCAGATCCAGGATGGGCAGATGCAGCAGCTTCAGGTTGGTCATGTCTGCGCGAATATGCAGCAGGTGCATGCTCAGCGCAATGCCGCCCCAAGTGGCCAAGGTGCTGATGGCCACATAGGGCACCGCCAGGCCCAAGTGCAATTCTGGCCAAAAAGAAGGCACCATGAACAGCAAACCCAGGAAGCTTCCCAGCGCTCCCCATCGGCCCGCCAAAAGGATGCTGACGTGTTTGACACCAGCAGGTAAAAACAAAAGTGAAATGCCTTGCCCGTATAAAAACCACGTGTCCAAATATTGGTTGAGCTTGAAGGTAAGGTAGTAAGCCGCAGCTGCAAGCGCCGTTAATCCGAGTTGTTCCAGTCTGGCGTACATGGCTAAAAATAAATATTCCAGGGAATGAATTCTAGGGCTGGAATCCGGTGTCTGCTCTGAGGAAAGATGCTCGCTAACCCGTATGGTTGCTGGGATGTTTATAAAAACTGGGATTGCTCTGGACCTGGACTTGGATACAAAAAAGCCCACGCAAGGTGGGCTTGGTCGTCAGGTGGGTGCCGCGCTTATTTGAGGATGTCCCCCAAACACAGGTATTTGATTTCCACGTAATCGTCAATGCCGTGGTGCGAGCCTTCGCGGCCCAAGCCCGACTGCTTGACACCGCCAAAGGGCACATGCTCGGTGGCCAGAATGCCCACGTTGATGCCCACCATGCCGTATTCCAGCGCCTCGCTCACACGGAAGATGCGGCCCACATCGCGGCTGTAGAAGTAGCTGGCCAAACCAAAGATGGTGTTGTTGGCCGCATCAATGGCTTCTTGCTCGGTCTTGAACTTGAAGATCGGCGCAAACGGACCAAAGGTTTCTTCGGTGGCGCACACCATGTCGGCGGTGGCGTCGGCTACCACCGTGGGTTCAAAGAACTGGCCGCTCAGGCGCTTGCCGCCTGTGAGCACGCGGGCGCCCTTGGCGATGGCGTCATGCACATGGCGCTCGACTTTTTCAATGGCCGAGGGCTCTATCAGCGGGCCCTGGTTCACGCCGTCTTCAAAGCCGTTGCCCACCTTGGCCGTGGCCACTTTGGCGGCGAACTTTTGCGCGAACTGCTCGTACACGCCTTCC
>JACCDT010981916.1_pt1 | contig 61014 bp, 53 predicted proteins | sample 7446291 | NCBI WGS metagenome assembly JACCDT01 (sample SAMN15323446, study PRJNA562643) | freshwater metagenome | isolation source: river surface water | place: USA:Blue River Watershed | collected 2017-08-17
AATGCCGGCGGCCCCCAGCGCCGCAAGGCCGGCGGCGGCAAGGGTGGTCAGGGCGGCCCCGGTGGCCAAGGCGGGCAGGGTGGCCAGCCCGATCCGATGAAGACTGCTTTTGGCTACATCGGCGCGGACAGCTTCACCCGTCAGCGCAAGGAAGGCGCTGGCGGCATGGGCGGCGGCGGAGGTGGCAACCGCCGGGGCGGACGCCGTGGCGGCCGCTGAAAGCCATTGAAGGACGGCGGGCGCCCGCCACATCGCTCTGACGCCCGGGTTACAATCGCGGGCTTTGCTGAACTTTCGGTTGGGGGCGCGCCGCGCCCGTCCGCCGGGGTTCACGAAACCCGATCACGACCTCAGAATCAGGAAAAACCATGGCCATCGAACGCACCCTCTCCATCATCAAGCCCGACGCCGTCGCCAAGAACGTCATCGGCCAGATCTACTCCCGCTTCGAAGGCGCCGGCCTGAAGGTCATCGCCGCCAAGATGGTCCACCTGTCCCGCGGCGAAGCCGAGCAGTTCTACGCCGTGCACAAGGCCCGTCCCTTCTTCAAGGACCTGGTCGACTTCATGATCTCCGGCCCGGTGATGATCCAGGCCCTGGAAGGCGAGAACGCCATCGCCAAGAACCGTGAGCTGATGGGCGCCACCGACCCCAAGAAGGCCGACAAGGGCACCATCCGCGCCGACTTCGCCGACAGCATCGACGCCAATGCCGTGCACGGCTCCGACGCCCCCGAAACCGCCGCCGTGGAAGTTGCCTTCTTCTTTCCGGGCATGAACGTCTACTCCCGCTGAAAGGAGTGAACAAACCTACTGCGCAACCCGATCTTGAACCTGCGCTTCTCGCCGTACCCTTGTACGGCTGCGATGCTCGCCTCAACCTCGGGTCGCTCGCGACGGTTTTTTCACCCCTTTCCCTCTCGCTAGATGACGGCCAACCTCCTCGACTTCGACCTCGAAGGTCTGGCCGCCTTCTGCGAAACGCTGGGTGAGAAGCGCTTCCGTGCCACCCAGCTCTATCGCTGGATCCATCAAAGGGGCGCCCGCGACTTCGACCAGATGAGTGATCTGGCCAAGTCCCTGCGGGCCAAGCTCCAGACCGCCGCCCGCATCGAGGGCCTGCCGGTCATCACCCAGCACGAGTCCGCCGACGGCACCATCAAATGGCTGTTTGACGTCGGCCAGGGCAACGCCGTCGAGGCGGTGTTCATCCCCGAGGACGACCGCGGCACGCTGTGCGTGTCCTCCCAGGCCGGCTGCGCCGTCGGCTGCCGCTTCTGCTCCACCGGCCACCAGGGCTTCGCCCGCAACCTCACCACCGGCGAGATCGTCGCCCAGCTGTGGTTCGCCGAGCATTTCCTGCGCCAGCACCTGGGCACGACGGAACGGGTCATCTCCAATGTGGTGATGATGGGCATGGGCGAGCCGCTGCAGAACTACGCCGCCCTGGTCCCGGCCCTGCGCACCATGCTGGACGACCATGCCTACGGCCTCTCGCGCCGGCGTGTCACCGTCTCCACCTCCGGTGTGGTGCCGATGATGGATCGCCTGGGCGAAGACTGCCCGGTGGCCCTGGCCGTGTCCCTGCACGCCCCCACCGACGAGCTGCGCGACAACCTGGTCCCGATCAACCGCAAGTACCCGCTGGCTGAGCTGCTCGACGCCTGCAACCGCTACCTGGCGCACGCGCCGCGTGACTTCATCACCTTCGAGTACTGCATGCTCGACGGGGTGAACGACCAGCCCGAGCACGCCCGCGCGCTGATCGACCTGGTGCGCCACCACGGCGGCCGGGGCGTGTCCTGCAAGCTCAACCTGATTCCCTTCAACCCCTTCCCGCAGTCGGGCCTGAAACGCTCGCCGCAGCCCCAGGTCCTGGCCTTCGCCAAAATGCTCAGCGATGCCGGTATCGTCACGACCATCCGCAAGACCCGGGGCGACGACATCGACGCCGCCTGCGGCCAGCTGGCCGGCGACGTCCGGGACCGCACCCGGGTCGAGGACCGCATCGCTCGGCAGCGGACGGTGATGCTCACCCCGGTCACAGGAGGAAGCGCGCAATGAAGGCAGGTTGGAACGCAGGTGCCGCGGGCATCGGCAGCTCGGGCCCGGTGGCCCGGTTGGCCGCGAGCGAAGGACTGAGTCCGGGCCTTCAGCGCCTGCTCCTGTCCCTGCTCCTGGCCGCCACCCTGCTGGCGGCGATGGGCCTGGCCGGCTGCGCCGCGCCCGCCGGTGACACCGGCCTTCGCGGTGACCCGGTCACCGATTCCGACGAGACGCCCCAGCGCAAGCGCGCCCGCCTGCGCATGGAGCTCGCCGTCAACTACTTCGCCGAAGGCCGCACCGAGATCGCGCTCGACGAGATCAAGCAGGCCCTGGCCATCGACCCCCAGTACGCCGCCGCCTTCAACCTGCGCGGGCTGGTGCTGCTTCGCATGAACGAGCCGCGCCTGGCGGAAGAGAGCTTCCGTCGCGCGCTGGCTCTCGCTCCGCGTGACGGCGACACCTGGCACAACCTGGGCTGGATGCAGTGCCAGCAGGCCCGCTACCCCGACGCCCAGCAGAGCTTCCAGCGGGCCCTGGCCCTGCCCAACTACAACGGCCAGGCCAAGACCCTGATGGCCCAGGGCCTGTGCCAGGCCCGTGCCGGCAAGCCCGAAGACGCCGAGCGCAGCCTGGCCCGCTCCTACGAGCTCGACGCCGCCAACCCGGTCACCGGCTACAACCTGGCGCGCCTGCTGATGCAGCGCGGCGAGCTGGTGCGGGCCCAGTTCTACATCCGCCGCCTGAACAACAGCGAGCAGGCCAATGCCGAATCCCTCTGGCTCGGCATCCGGGTCGAGCGGCGCCTGGGAGACAGCGCCGCCATGGGCCAGCTGGCCGACCAGCTGCGCCGGCGCTTCCCGCAGTCGCGGGAATGGGCCGCCTACGAACGAGGTGCATTTGATGAATGAGCAGGACCAGAACCCGGGCGCCGACGCGACCCAAGGGTCGGATGCCCAGCCCGCTGGCGACACTGGCGTGCCGGCCCACGACGTGGCCGGTGCCGCCGGCCCCGCCCCCGAAGCGACGCCCGCTGCTGCCGCTCCCCCTGCCCACGGCGGGCAGCTGTTGCGCGCAGCGCGGGAGGCGGCCGGACTGCATGTGGCGGCGCTCGCCGTCTCGCTGAAGGTGCCGGTGCGCCAGATCGAGGCTCTGGAGCAGGGCGCTTTCGACCGCCTGCCCGACCCGATCTTCGTGCGCGCGCTGGCCTCCAGTGTCTGTCGTCAACTGCGCATCGACCCCAAGCCGATCCTGGCGGCCTTGCCGCAGGCCCCGGCCCAGGCGCCGCGCGTCGGCGGCGGTATCAATGAACCCTTCAACCGCCCGGGCATGGCCGCAGGGCAGGGCGTCTCCCGCCTGGCGCTGCGCCCGCCGGTGCTGATCGCCGCTGCGCTGCTGCTGGCCGCGCTGCTGTTGCTCCTGCTGCCGCCGCTGTTCGAAGACGAGACCGTGGGCTCGGCGACGCCGCCGGTTTCCTCGACGGCCACCCCGGTTCCCGCCACGGCTTCCGCCACCGGCTCCGAGCCGGTGCCTCCGGCTTCCAGTGCGCCAGGCCTTCCTGCCCCGGGCGGGCAGGGCGGTGTGGTGGTGGAGCGGGTGCAGCCCCTGCCGCTGCCCGGCGCGGTGCCCGGGGCTTCCGGTGCGCCCCTCGCTCCCATCCCCGGGAGGACACCGTGAGCGACCACCTGCCGAACACCCCTATCGCACCCGTCTCTCCGCGTCCTCGTCGCTCGCGCCAGGCCCGCGTGGTCTGGGGCTCGCGCGTGGTCACCATCGGCGGCGACGCACCGGTGCGCGTCCAGTCCATGACCAACACGGACACCCAGGACGCCATCGCCACGGCCATCCAGGTCAAGGAACTGGCCCAGGCCGGCTCCGAGGTGGTGCGCATCACCGTCAACACGCTGGAGGCGGCGCAGCAGGTGCCGTTCATCCGCGAGCAGCTGGACCGCATGGGCATCGACGTGCCCCTGGTCGGCGACTTCCACTACAACGGCCACCGCCTCCTCACCGAGGTGCCGGCCTGCGCCGAGGCCCTGTCCAAGTACCGCATCAACCCCGGCAACGTGGGCAAGGGCGACAAGCACGACAAGCAGTTCTCGCAGATGGTCGAGGCGGCGCTGCGCTGGGACAAGCCGGTGCGCATCGGCGTCAACTGGGGCAGCCTGGACCAGGAGCTGCTGGCGCGGATGATGGACGAGAACAGCCAGCGCGCCCGGCCCTGGGAGGCCAAGTCGGTGATGTACGAGGCCCTGGTCACTTCGGCCATCGACTCGGCCCGCCGCGCGGTCGAACTCGGCATGGACCCGGCCCAGGTGCTGCTCTCGTGCAAGGTGAGCGGCGTCCAGGACCTGGTCGCCGTCTACCGCGAGCTGGCGCGCCGCTGCGACCACCCGCTGCACCTGGGCCTGACCGAAGCCGGCATGGGCACCAAGGGCACCGTGGCTTCCAGCGTCGCCATGGGCCTGCTGCTGCAGGAGGGCATCGGCGACACCATTCGTGTCTCGCTCACCCCGCAGCCGGGCGAGCCCCGCACGCAGGAGGTGGTGATCGCCTCCGAGATCCTGCAGTCCCTGGGGCTGCGCGTGTTCGTGCCCAGCGTGACCGCCTGCCCCGGCTGCGGCCGCACCACCAGCACCACCTTCCAGGAACTGGCCAAGCAGATCGACGACTTCCTGCGCCTGCAGATGCCGGTGTGGCGCAAGCGCTATCCCGGCGTCGAGCACCTGAAGGTCGCGGTCATGGGCTGCATCGTCAACGGCCCGGGCGAGAGCAAGCATGCCGACATCGGCATCAGCCTGCCCGGCACCGGCGAGGCCCCGGCCGCCCCCGTCTTCATCGACGGCGAGAAGGCCCTGACCCTGCGCGGCGAGGGCATCGCCACCGAATTCCAGGCCATCGTCGAGAACTACATCGAAAAACGCTTCGGCGCCGTCCAGGCCACCGCCTGAGCCGCCGGGCCGCGATCGCAACCCCGCTTTCCATGACCGACAAGAACGACAAGACGAGGCCCGACGAGGGCACCCCGAAGGCGCCCAAGGTGCAACCCCTGACCGCGGTCAAGGGCATGAACGACATCCTTCCGCCCGTCTCCGCCCAGTGGGAGTGGCTGGAGGACAAGGTCCGCGGCCTGATGGCCCGCTACGCCTACCGCAACATCCGCACGCCCATCGTCGAGCCCACGCCCCTGTTCGTGCGCGGCCTGGGCGAGGTGACCGACATCGTCGAGAAGGAGATGTACTCCTTCGAGGACCGCCTGAATGGCGAGCAGCTCACCCTGCGCCCGGAAGCCACCGCCGGTGTGGTGCGCGCGGTCGCCGAGCACTCCATGCTGTACGACGGCGGCAAGCGCCTGTACTACATGGGCCCGATGTTCCGCCACGAGCGGCCGCAGCGCGGGCGCTACCGCCAGTTCCACCAGATCGGCGCCGAGGCCCTGGGCTTCGCCGGCCCCGACGTGGACGCCGAGATCATCCTGCTGGCCTGCGCCCTCTGGCGCGAGCTGGGCCTGGCCGACTGGCGCCTCGAGATCAACAGCCTGGGCCAGCCCGAGGAGCGCCGCCAGCACCGCGCGGAGCTGATCGCCTACCTCGAGAAGCACGCCGATCTGCTCGACGAAGACGCCCGCCGTCGCCTGCACAGCAACCCGCTGCGCATCCTCGACACCAAGAACCCCGCCATGCAGCAGATGGTCGAGGGCGCGCCGCGCCTGCTCGACTTCCTGGGCCCCGAGTCCCTGGCGCACTTCGAGGGCGTCAAGGCCATGCTCGAGGCCAACGGCATCGCCTACCGCATCAACCCGCGCCTGGTGCGCGGCATGGACTATTACAACCTCACCGTGTTCGAGTTCGTGACCGACCGCCTCGGCTCGCAGGGCACGATCTGCGCCGGTGGTCGTTATGACTACCTGATCGGCCAGATCGGCGGCAAGCCGGCCCCGGCCGTGGGCTGGGCCCTGGGCGTGGAGCGGGTGCTCGAGCTCCTGAAGGAGCAGGGCGCCACCCCGCCGCAGCCGGTGCCCGACGCCTACGCCATCGTCCCCGACGCCGCCGCCATGCCCCAGGTGCTCAAGGCGCTGCAGGCCCTGCGCGCCGCCGGTGTCGCGGTGCAGATGCACGCCACCGGGCCCGAGGGCCTGGGCAGCATGAAGAGCCAGTTCAAGAAGGCCGACGGCAGCGGCGCCCGCTGGGGCCTGATCTTCGGCAGCGACGAGCTCGCCGCCGGCGAGGTGACGGTCAAGGCCCTGCGTGACGGTAGCGGCGCGCAGCAGCGCCAGCCGCTCGCCGACCCGGCCGCCTGGGCCGGCCAGCTCCTGGCCTGACCCCCGGGCCAGCGGCACCCCCTTCGTACAATCCACCGACACTTTTCCACGGACCTTCCATGGCCTCCCATCTCGACCTCGAAGAACAGGAACAGCTTGCCGAGCTCAAGCATTTCTGGAACAAGTACGGCAACCTGATCTCCTGGGTGGCCATCGTCGTCTTCGGCGCGATCGCGGCCTGGAACGGCTGGAACTGGTGGCAGAACCGCCAGTCCGCCCAGGCCTCGGCCCTGCACGGCGAACTCGAGCGCGCGGCCCAGGCCGGCGAGCTCGACCGCGTGCAGCGCGCCCTGGCCGACCTGCGCGAGCAGTTCGGCGGAACCACCTATGCGGCCCAGGGCGGCCTGCTGGCGGCCCAGGCCCTGGCCCAGGGCGGCAAGGCCGACGAGGCCCAGGCGGCCCTGCGTGTGGTGGCCGACAAGGCCTCCGACGAGGGCTACCAGGCGGTCGCCCGCCTGCGCCTGGCCGGCCTGCTGGCCGACGGCAAGAAATACGACGAGGCGCTGGCGCTCCTGGGCGGCAAGCTGCCCGCCGAGTTCGAGGGTCTGGCGGCCGACCGCCGTGGCGACATCTTCCTGCAGCAAGGCAAGAAGGCCGAGGCCCTGGCCGAGTTCCAGAAGGCTCTCAAGGGCCTGGACGCCCGCGCCGACCTGCGCCGCCTCGTCGAGGTGAAGGTCGCGGCCCTGGGCGGCGACCCGGCGGCCGCTGCGACCGCCTCCTCGGCCGCCAAGCCCTGAGGCGGCACCCGGCCTCCTCCGCACACCTCGCGTCCTGCCGCGTCCTCCTCCACCGACACCTGACCCGACCATGTCCCCTCGCTCCTTCCTCCCGGCCCTGCTGGCGGTGACGCTGGCCGGCCTGCTGTCGGCCTGTTCCTCCACGCCCGGCTGGGTGCCTACCCCTTTCGGCAGCGACGGTCCCAAGCCGGCTGCGCTCGCGCCCAACCCCGAGCGGGTCAAGGTGCGCCAGGCCTGGTCGGCCAAGCTGGGCCCGGTGGGCTTCCCGCTGGCGGTGCAGCCGGTGGGCAGCCAGGTGCTGGTGGCCGCGGGCGACGGCACCGTCGCCATGCTCGACGCCGCGACCGGCGCGGTGCGCTGGCGCTCCAAGCCGGTGGGCCCGCTCTCGGCGGGCGTCGGCGGGGATGCCGAGCTCGCTGCGGTCGTGACCCAGGGCAACGAACTCGTGCTCATGTCGCAGGGCCTGACCCTGTGGCGCCAGAAGCTGGGCCACCAGGTCTACACCGCGCCCCTGGTGGCCGGTGGCCGGGTCTTCGTGCTCGGCGCCGACCGTTCGGTCGTGGCCTTCGACGCGATCAATGGCCTGCGCCTGTGGACGCAGCAGCGCCCGGGCGAGGCCCTGACCCTGCGCCAGGCCGGCGTCCTGCTGGCCGTGGGCAACACCCTGGTGGTGGGGCAGGGCGGCCGCCTGGCCGGCCTCAACCCCGACAACGGCAGCCTGCGCTGGGACGCGGCCATCGCCACCTCGCGCGGCACCAATGACGTCGAGCGCCTGGTCGACCTCGTCGGCCGTGTGAGCCGGGTGGGCGACAACGTCTGCGCCCGCGCCTTCCAGGCCGCCGTCGGCTGCGTCGACGCCGCCCGCGGTGCCGTCGTCTGGACCCGTCCCGCCTCGGGCGCGGACGGCCTCGGCGGCGACGAGACCCAGGTTTTCGGCGCCGAGTCCGACGGCCGCGTCATCGCCTGGCGCCGCAGTGACGGCGAGCGCCAGTGGTCGGTGGACAGCCTGCGCCTGCGCGGCCTGACCGCCCCGGTCCTCCTGGGCCGGTCCCTCGCCGTGGGCGACGCCTCCGGCTTCGTGCACCTGCTGTCCCGCGAGGACGGCAGCCTCCTGAATCGCTTGCCCACCGATGGCTCTGCCATCGCCGCCACCCCGGCGCTGGTGGGCGACACCCTGGTCGTCGTGACCCGCTCCGGCGGCATCTTCGGCTTCACCCCCGACTGAGCCGTCCGCGGTCCCCGCTGTCATGAAACCCGTCCTCGCCCTGGTGGGCCGCCCCAACGTCGGCAAGTCCACCCTGTTCAACCGCCTGACCAAGTCGCGTGACGCGATCGTGGCCGACTTCGCCGGCCTCACGCGCGACCGCCACTACGGCAACGCCCGCCTGGGCAAGCGCGAGTTCATCGTCATCGACACCGGCGGCTTCGAGCCGACCGCCGAATCCGGCATCTACGTCGAAATGGCCAAGCAGACCCGCCAGGCGGTCGCCGAGGCGGACGTGGTCGTGTTCGTGGTCGACGCCCGCGCCGGCCTCTCGGCGCAGGACCACGACATCGGTAACTACCTGCGCAAGCTGGGCAAGCCCACGGTGCTGGTTGCCAACAAGGCCGAGGGCATGACCGAGGGCCACCAGCTGGCCGAGTTCTACGAGCTGGGCCTGGGCGAGGTGATTCCCGTCTCGGCCGCCCACGGCCAAGGCGTGCGCAGCATGGTCGAGTTCGCCCTCGACCAGCTGGGCCTGCCCGACGAGGACGAGGAGGAGGGCGAGCGCGACGACAGCGTCATCCGCCTGGCGGTGGCCGGCCGGCCCAACGTGGGCAAATCGACCCTCATCAACACCTGGCTGGGCGAGGAGCGCCTGGTGGCCTTCGACATGCCCGGCACCACCCGGGACGCGATCACCGTGCCCTTCGAGCGCGGCGGCCAGAAGTTCGAGCTGATCGACACCGCCGGCCTGCGCCGCAAGGGCAAGGTCTTCGAGGCGATCGAGAAGTTCTCGGTGGTCAAGACGCTGCAGGCCATCGAATCGGCCAACGTGGTCCTTTTGCTGCTGGATGCCACCCAGGGGGTGACCGACCAGGACGCCCACATCGCCGGCTACATCCTGGAAAGCGGCCGCGCGGTGGTGCTGGCCGTGAACAAGTGGGACGCAATCGACTCCTACGAGCGCGAGATGCTGCAGCGCCAGATCGAGAGCCGCCTGGCCTTCATGCGCTTTGCCTCGCTGCACCTCATTTCGGCCAAGAAGCGTCAGGGCCTGGGTCCGGTCTGGGAGTCGATCGCGCAGGCGCACAAGGCTGCCATGACCAAGATGTCGACCCCGGTGCTGACCCGCCTGCTGCTGGAGGCGGTGCAGTTCCAGGCGCCCAAGCGCGCCGGCATGTTCCGTCCCAAGCTGCGCTACGCGCACCAGGGCGGCATGAACCCGCCGGTCATCGTGGTCCACGGCAACTCCCTGGAGCACGTGACCGACGCCTACAAGCGCTTCCTCGAAGGGCGTTTCCGCAAGGAATTCAACCTGGTGGGCACCCCGATGCGCATCGAGATGAAGACCTCGAAGAACCCCTTCGCCGACAAGGAATAGCGAGCCGGCCGGGGGCGTGGGGATGTCGGCCGCCGACTACTTGCGCGTTCGGCTTGCTGTGGTAATGTGAGTCTTCCAACAACAGCTTCAACACGGAGAATATCGTGAGCAACAAAGGGCAGCTTCTACAAGACCCCTTCCTCAACACCCTGCGTCGCGAGCATGTTCCGGTCTCCATCTACCTGGTCAACGGCATCAAGCTCCAGGGCCAGATCGAGTCCTTCGACCAGTACGTGGTCCTGCTTCGCAACACCGTGACCCAGATGGTCTACAAGCACGCCATCTCGACCATCGTTCCGGGCCGCGCGGTGAACTTCTCCGCAGCCGAGACGCCGGACGCACCCGCGGCCTGAGGCCGCCGGTCGGGCGCCTGCTGCGGTCCGCGGCGGGCCCCGGTCCGGGGCTTTTGCCGGACCCACCCCGACCCCATCCAATTGCAAGACACCGCCCCTCCCGCCACTGCCTCCGCCATCCTGGTGGGGGTTGATTTCGGCGCGCCCCATTTCGACGCCGGCCTGGAAGAACTGGGCCTGCTCGCCCAGACCGCCGGCCTGCAGCCGGTCGCCCGCGTCACCTGCAAGCGCCGCGCGCCCGATGCGGCCCTGTTCATCGGCAGCGGCAAGGCCGACGAGATCAAGGCCCTGGCCGAGGAGAGCGGCGCCACCGAGGTGCTGTTCGACCAGGCCCTGAGCCCCGCGCAGCAGCGCAACCTCGAGCGCCATCTCGGATTGCCGGTCAACGACCGCACGCTCCTCATTCTGGAAATCTTCGCCCAGCGCGCCCGCAGCCACGAGGGCAAGCTGCAGGTCGAGCTCGCCCGGCTGCAGTACGTGAGCACCCGGCTGGTTCGCCGCTGGTCCCACCTGGAGCGCCAGACCGGCGGCGCCGGCGTGCGCGGCGGCCCTGGCGAGAAGCAGATCGAGCTGGACCGCCGGATGATCGGCGAGGCGATCAAGCGCACTAAGGACCGCCTGGACAAGGTCAAGAAGCAGCGCCGCACCCAGCGGCGCCAGCGCTCGCGCCAGGGCGCCTTCGCCATCTCCCTGGTGGGCTACACCAACGCCGGCAAGTCCTCCCTGTTCAACGCCCTGGTCAAGGCCCGGGCCTATGCGGCCGACCAGCTGTTCGCCACCCTGGACACCACCACCCGGCAGCTGTTCCTGGGCCCGGCGGAGGCGCCTGGTGGCGCCCTCGCGGAACCCCTGGATTCCGCCGGAGTCGGCGCTTCCGCAACGGAGCCTGGCCTCTCCGCAGGGGGAGACGCCTCCGCCTGGGGCGGCCGTTCGGTCTCCCTGTCCGACACCGTGGGTTTCATCCGCGACCTGCCGCACGGCCTGATCGACGCCTTCCAGGCCACCCTGCAGGAGGCGGCCGACGCCGACCTGCTGCTGCACGTGGTCGACGCCGCCAACCCCGGCCATCCGGAGCAGATCGAGGAGGTGCAGCGGGTGCTGCACGAGATCGGCGCCGACGCCGTGCCCCAGGTGCTGGTCTTCAACAAGATCGACGCCCTGGCCGAGGCCGCCCGGCCCCGGCGGCGCCAGGACCTGTTCGAGCTCGAGGGCCGTCCGGTCCCGCGCATCTTCCTCAGCGCCCACACCGGCGAGGGCCTGGCCGAACTGCGTCAGCTCCTGGCCGCCGCCGCCGCCCAGGCTGCCCGGCCTGAACGGGAGGAGGGCGATCCGGACGAGGCAATCCCTTCGCCCCATGAGGCTTCCGCCTGATTGGGCACAATCCCGCACAGACAAGAAAAGAGAAACCGGCGCATGAACTTCCGACTTCCCGCCTTGCGAATGAGCACCCTGGGCCAACGCATCCGGGGCATGTTCAATTTGAACGATCCCCGCTGGGGCCGCAGCGAAGGCGGCAGCGGCGCTGAAGGCGAACGGCCGGCGGGCGGCACCGGCGACAGGCCTGGCGCTTCCGGTTCCGGCGGCGGAGGCGGCAATGGCCCCGCGGGCGGCAATCCCCGGCCCGGCGGCAATGGCGGTTCCGGCGGGAACGGTCGCGGTCCCAACCAGGGCCCGCCCGACCTGGATGAACTCTGGCGCGACTTCAACCGCAAGCTCGGCGGCCTTCTGGGCGGCCGGCGTGGCGGGAAGGGGCCTGGCAACGGCGGCCCCGGCGGCAATGGCGGCGGGAACGGTGGCGGCGGCCTTCAACCCGACATGCGCAGCGCAGGCGTGGGCATCGGCCTGGTCGGGGCGGTCGCCGTCCTGATCTGGCTGGGCACCGGCTTCTTCATCGTCAACGAAGGCCAGCAGGCGGTCATCACCCAGTTCGGTCGCTACCACTCCACGGTCGGCGCCGGCTTCAACTGGCGGCTGCCCTATCCGGTCCAGCGCCACGAGGTGGTCACCGTGACCCAGATCCGCTCGGTGGAGGTCGGTCGCGACAACGTGATCCGCGCCACCGGCCTGCGCGACTCGGCCATGCTCACGCAGGACGAGAACATCGTCGAGATCAAGTTCGCGGTGCAATACCGCCTCAAGGACGCCCGCGCCTGGCTGTTCGAGAGCAAGAACCCCGCGGAGTCGGTGGTGCACGCGGCCGAGACCGCGGTGCGAGAGGTGGTGGGCAATATGCGCATGGACTCGGCCCTGTCCGAGGAGCGCGACCAGATCGCCCCGCGCGTGCGCACCCTCATGCAGACCATCCTGGACCGCTACAACCTTGGCATCGAGGTGGTCGCGGTCAACCTGCAGCAGGGCGGCGTCCGCCCGCCCGAGCAGGTGCAGGCCGCCTTCGACGACGTGCTGAAAGCCGGCCAGGAGCGCGAGCGCGCCAAGAACGAGGCCCAGGCCTACGCCAATGACGTGATCCCCCGCGCGGTCGGCTCGGCCTCGCGCCTGAAGGAAGAGGCCGAGGCCTACAAGGCCCGCATCGTGGCCCAGGCCGAGGGTGACGCCCAGCGCTTCCGCTCGGTCTTCGCCGAGTACCAGCGCGCGCCCCAGGTCACGCGGGACCGCATGTACCTCGACACCATGCAGCAGATCTACAGCAACGTGACCAAGGTCCTGGTCGACTCCCGCCAGGGCTCAAACCTGCTGTACCTGCCGCTGGACAAGATCATCCAGCAGGTGAGCCAGGCCTCGGCAGAAGCCACCGGCCAGGCCACCCCGGCGGCTCCGGCCACCGCGCAGTCCGGCGCTGCTGCCCCTGGCGGTGCTCCGGCCCCGGCCGACGCCCGTTCCCGCGACAGCGGCAACGCCCGCAGCCGCGACCGCGACTCGCGCTGATTCGGCGAGGAGAATAAGAACATGAACCGCATCGGATTCGTCATTTCCTCGGTCCTGGTGGCCCTGGCCATCCTGAGCTCCACGCTCTTCGTCGTCGACCAGCGCCAGTTCGGCGTGGTCTACGCCCTGGGGCAGATCAAGTCGGTCATCACCGAGCCGGGCCTGCACTTCAAGCTGCCGCCGCCGTTCCAGAACGTGTCCTACATCGACAAGCGCCTGCTCACGCTGGACAGCGCCGACGCCGAGCCCATGCTCACCGCGGAGAAGCAGCGGGTCGTCATCGACTGGTTCGTGCGCTGGCGCATCACCGACCCCTCGCAGTACATCCGCAACGTCGGCCTCGACGAGCAGGCCGGCGCCAACCAGCTCAATCGCGTGGTCCGCAACGCCTTCCAGGAAGAGATCAACCGCCGCACGGTGCGTGAGCTGCTCTCGACCAAGCGCGAACAGCTGATGGCCGACGTCAAGCGCGAGGTGCAGGAGGTGGTCAAGGGCGCCAAGCCCTGGGGCGTGGACGTGGTGGACGTGCGCATCACCCGCGCCGACTATGTCGAGGCCATCACCGAATCGGTCTACCGGCGCATGGAGGCCGAGCGCAAGCGGGTCGCCAACGAGCTGCGCTCCACCGGCGCCGCCGAGGGCGAGAAGATCCGCGCCGACGCCGACCGCCAGCGCGAGGTGACCATCGCCAACGCCTACCGCGACGCCCAGAAGACCAAAGGCGAGGGCGACGCCCTGGCCGCGCGTCTCTACAACGACGCCTTCGGCCGCGACCCGCAGTTCGCCCAGTTCTACCGCAGCCTCGACGCCTACAAGGCCTCCTTCAACAAGAAGGGCGACGTGATGGTGCTGGACCCCTCGGGCAGCGACTTCTTCCGTGCCTTCCGCAGCAGCGGCTCCGGCGGCGCGCCTTTGGCGCCTTCGGCGCCTGCCACCTCGCCGCGGCGCTGACCGCCCCCTGGAGCCCGCCCCTTGGACGGCGACCTGTTCTGGACCGCCGTCGGGCTGGTGCTGGTGTTCGAGGGGCTCTTTCCCCTCATCGCCCCCGGCGCCTGGCGGCGCACCTTTCTGCGGATGGTGCAGCTGCGCGAGGGGCAGCTGCGCTTTTTCGGCCTGGTGAGCGTGGCCCTTGGCCTGCTGTTGGTGGCCTGGCTGGGACGCTGAGCGCAGGCCTGTCGGTTTCCCGCACCGGGCGGATCTCTTTGGCCTTGGGCGGCCCTCCCGGCCGGAACCGCCTTGCCCGGCAGGTAAAATTCGGTTTTTAACAGCCCTCCCTCCCATGTCCGCCTGGGTCCTGCCGGATCACATCGCCGATGTTCTGCCCTCCGAGGCCCGGCACATCGAAGAACTTCGCCGCCAACTGCTGGACACGGCCCGAGGCTATGGCTTCGAGCTGGTCATGCCGCCGCTGCTCGAGCACCTGGAGTCCCTGCTGACCGGCACCGGCGAGGCGCTCGACCTGCAGACCTTCAAGCTGGTCGACCAGCTCTCGGGCCGCATGATGGGCCTGCGCGCCGACACCACCCCCCAGGTGGCCCGCATCGACGCCCACCTGCTCAATCGCCAGGGTGTCACCCGCCTGTGCTACTGCGGCCCGGTGCTGCACACCCGGCCCGACCGTCCCCACGCCACCCGTGAGCCGCTGCAGTTCGGCGCCGAGATCTATGGCCACGCCGGCCAGGAAGCCGACCTCGAGGTCCTGGGCCTCGCCCTGGACTGCCTGCGGGCCACCCAGGTCGGCCCCATCACCGTCGACATGGCCGACGTGCGCCTGGTGCGTGCGCTGCTGGCCGGCGTGCCGGTGGACGGCGCGGCCCTGGCCCGTGTCCACGCCGCCCTGGCCGCCAAGGACGCGAGCGCCCTGGACGCCCTGACCCGCGACTTCCCCGCCGCCTCCCGACAGGGCCTCGCGGCCCTGGTCGAGCTCTATGGCGACATCGCCGTCCTGGACGAGGCCGCCCGCCACCTGCCTGCCACCGAGGCGGTGCGCCAGGCCCTGGCCCAGCTGCGCTGGCTGGCCGGCGAGGTCGCCCAGGAGGGCGTGAAGGTGAGCTTCGACCTGGCCGACCTGCGCGGCTACGCCTACTACAGCGGCGTGCGCTTCGGCCTCTACGTCCCCGGCGCCAGCGACGCCCTGGTGCGCGGCGGCCGGTATGACGAAGTGGGCGCGGTGTTCGGCCGCAACCGCCCGGCGGTGGGCTTCAGCCTGGACCTGCGCGAACTGGTCGCAGCCGTCAAGGCGCCCGCCCTCAAGGCCGCCATCCGCGCGCCCTGGGGCCAGGAGCCGGCGCTGCGCGAAGCCATTGCCGGCCTGCGCCGCCAGGGCGAGACCGTGGTCTGCGTCCTGCCCGGCCACGAGAGCGAAGTGGACGAATTCCACTGCGACCGCGAACTGGTGCGCCAGGGCGCGGGCTGGGCGGTCCGCCCCCGATGAATCCATGCGCCCGGCCGCGTGAGGCGGCCTGGGCGAGCCAAGCATTTTCCTAGCGAGTTTTCCGGATGAACAAGACAACAGGTCGCAACGTGGTCGTGGTCGGCACCCAGTGGGGCGACGAAGGCAAGGGCAAGCTGGTCGACTGGCTGACCGAATCCGCCCAGGGCGTAGTCCGCTTCCAGGGCGGCCACAACGCGGGTCATACGCTGGTGATCAACGGCGTGAAGACCGCGCTGCACCTCATTCCCTCGGGCATCATGCGCCCGGGCGTCAAGTGCTACATCGGCAACGGCGTGGTGCTGTCGGCGGCCAAGCTGTTCGAGGAGATCGCCGGCCTCGAGAAGGCCGGTGTCGAGGTCCGCTCGCGCCTGCGCATCTCCGAGGCCTGCCCGCTGATACTGCCCTTTCACGCCGCGCTGGACGTGGCCCGCGAGGCACTGCGCGAGAAGGGCGGCACCGAGAAGATCGGCACCACCGGCCGCGGCATCGGTCCCGCCTACGAGGACAAGATCGCCCGCCGCGCCCTGCGCGTGCAGGACCTGAAGAATCCGGCCCGTTTCGCCGAGAAGCTCAAGGACCTGCTGGAACTGCACAACCACGTCCTCACCACCTACCTGCACGCGCCGGCCGTCGACTTCCAGCAGACGCTGGACGAGGCCCTGAAGCTGGGTGAGCAGCTGAGGCCCATGATGGCCGACGTCTCCCGCGAGCTCAACGAAGCCCACCGCAACGGCGCCAACCTGCTGTTCGAGGGCGCGCAGGGCACGCTGCTGGACGTGGACCATGGCACCTACCCCTATGTCACCTCCAGCAACTGCGTGGCCGGGAACGCCGCCGCCGGCTCGGGCGTGGGCCCGGGCATGCTGCACTACGTCCTGGGCATCACCAAGGCCTACTGCACCCGTGTGGGTGGCGGTCCCTTCCCGACGGAGCTCGACTGGGAAACCCCGGGCACCGTCGGCTACCACCTGTCCACCGTGGGCGCCGAGAAGGGCGTGACCACCGGCCGCTCCCGCCGCTGCGGCTGGTTCGACGCCGCGCTCCTCAAGCGTTCGGCCCAGGTCAACGGCCTGACCGGCCTGTGCATCACCAAGCTGGACGTGCTCGACGGCATCAAGGAGCTGATGCTGTGCACCGGCTATGAGCTCGACGGCGAGACCATCGACATCCTGCCCATGGGCGCGGACGAAATCGCCCGCTGCAAGCCGATCTACGAGACCCTGGAAGGCTGGACCGAGAGCACCGTCGGCGTGACCGACTACGACAAGCTGCCGGTCGCCGCCCGCCTGTACCTGCAGCGTATCGAGCAGGTCACCGGCGTACCGGTCGACATCATCTCGACCAGCCCCGACCGCGACCACACCATCATGATGCGCCACCCTTACCTGGGCGCATGAGCTGGACGCCCGAGACGCACACCCCCAAGGACCCGAGGAGACCTGCCCCATGTTGACCGAAGACGGCAAGCACCTGTACGTCAGCTACGACGAGTACCACAACCTGATTGAGAAGCTCGCGATCAAGGTCCACCAGTCCGGCTGGGAGTTCGACACCATCCTGTGCCTGGCCCGCGGCGGCATGCGCCCCGGCGACATCCTCTCGCGCATCTTCGACAAGCCCTTGGCCATCATGTCCACCAGCTCCTACCGCGCCGAGGCCGGCACGGTGCAGGGCCACCTGGACATCGCCCGCTACATCACCACCCCCAAGGGCGAGATCGCCGGCAAGGTGCTGCTGGTGGACGACCTGGCCGACTCCGGCCACACCCTGCACCGGGTGGTGGACCAGCTTCGCAACAACTACAAGCCGATCACCGAGCTGCGCAGCGCGGTCATCTGGACCAAGGCCCTGTCGACCTTCCAGGCGGACTACTCGGTCGAATTCCTGCCGACCAACCCCTGGATCCACCAGCCCTTCGAGAGCTACGACGCCCTCGGCCCCGAGAAGCTGCTGGAGAAGTGGAAGGTCTGACCTTCCCGGGCGGCCCCTCTCCGCGGGGCCGCTAACATGGCTGCATGAGTGAACGCAGTCCCGAGCACGGCCCCCAGGATCCGGCCACCACCGGCCTGATCCACCACCCTTACCAGCCCCCCGCGGGCTTCGAGGCGCCCCAGCCCGGGGTGTTCAAGGCTTCCACCGTCTTCTTCCCCAACGTCGCCGCCATGCGCGCGCGCGACTGGCGGCACAAGAGCGGCTACACCTACGGCCTGCACGGCACCCCCACCACCTTCACCCTCGAGGCGCGCATCGCCTCGCTCGAAGGCGGCAGCCAGTGCCTGCTGGTGCCCAGCGGCCTGGCCGCCATCGCCAACGTCGACTTCGCCCTGCTGCACCAAGGCGACGAGGTGCTGATCCCGGACAACGCCTACGGCCCCAACAAGGCCCTGGCCGAGGGCGAGCTGGCGCAATGGGGCATCACCCACCAGCTCTATGACCCGATGGCCCCCGCGGACCTGGCCGCGCGCCTCTCGGCGCGCACCCGCCTGGTCTGGCTGGAGGCGCCCGGTTCGGTCACGATGGAATTCCCGCCGCTGCCTGCGCTGGCGGCCGCCTGCCGCGCCCGCGGCGTGCTCACCGCCCTGGACAACACCTGGAGCGCGGGCCTGGCCTTCAACGGCTTCGACCTCAATGGCAAGGCGGGGCAGGGTGGCGGCGTCGACGTCGTCATCCAGGCCCTGACCAAATACCCCAGCGGCGGCGGCGACGTCCTCATGGGCAGCATCGTCACCCGTGACGAGGCCCTGCACCTCAAGCTCAAGCTCGCCCACATGCGCATGGGCCTGGGCGTCGCGGCCAACGACGCCGAGGCGGTGCTGCGCGCGCTGCCCTCGATCGACCTGCGCTACCGGGCGCAGGACCGGGCCGCCCGGCAACTGGCCCGCTGGCTGCAGACGCGGCCGGAGGTCACGCAGGTGCTGCATCCGGCCCTGGCCGGCGCCCCGGGCCATGCGCACTGGCAGGCCCTGTGCGGCGCGCGTGACCTCGCCGCCGGCCTGTTCTCCATCGCCCTGGACCCGCGCTACACCCCGGCCCAGGTCGACGCCTTCTGCGACCGGCTGCGCCTGTTCCGCCTCGGCTACTCCTGGGGCGGCCCGGTGAGCCTGGCCTTGCCCTATGACGTTCCGTCCATGCGCAGCGCCGCCCTGAGCACCTGGAGGCACACCGGCGGGCTGGTGCGCCTGGCCATCGGCCTGGAGGCCGTGCCCGACCTGCAGGCCGACCTCGCACAGGCCTTCGAGGCCCTGGCCTGAGGCCGGTCCTTTCCCCGCAGGCCGAGGCAGACCCGACGCCTCTCGACGGAGGACAAGGGTCGCCCCAGTCAGTCTCCCGTCGGCCCTGAACCCTCTCATCCACACACCATCGCCCGGTTTCAACAGGGCCCCGCGCAAGGGCTACGGGGGAGGGCGCGATGGATGCATGGCTGGTGCCGCTGCTGCTCGGGGGCTGGCTGCTGGCCAGCGCCTGGGGCGGGCAGCATCTGGTGACGCTGCTCGAGGGCAGCCAGATGGACCCGGCCTGGCGGCTGGTCGTGCAGATCCTCACCTTCGCCGTGCTGCTGCCGCTGCCGCTGGCCGACGAGTTGATCGCCAAGCCCCGCTTCGACGCCCTGTGCCGGGAACGCGCCCGGCTCGAGATCCACCTGCCCGAGGCCCTGGGTCCCCGCGCCCAGCGCCTGCGGCTCCTGCCCGAGACGGTGAAGGGGCTGGGCGTTCCGGTCGTGGTCCAGCCCTGGTGGGTGGTGGCCGAGGGGGGTGGCCTGGTGGCCGCCAGCTACGAGACGGTGCAGGCCCGCGGCGGCTGGCTGGCGCGCTGGACCCGGCCCGAGGACCCCGAGCGCGGGCCGCTCACCTTCCAGGGGCTGTGTGAACCGCCCGACCTCGAGGGGCGGCTGCAGCCCCGACAGCCGCAGGCGCCGCATGGCGCGTCCATCGGCCAGGCGGACGAGGTGCTGGCGCCGCATCAGAGCCTCGCCACCCCGGCCGCAGCGCCTGCCGGGCGCCAGGCCCTCAGACTGATGTGAGTTCGCGGGCGACCTGGGTCATGGCGGCCGCCGAACGGTCACGGGCCGTCACCACCCGGGCCTGCGGCCACTGGCTGAAATTGCGGCGGATGGAGGCGTCGTACATCGGGTCGTAGTGCTGCACCAGCAGCTCCCGCACCACCTCCGGCGTCTGGCCTGCCCGGACCCGGGCCTGCCAGCCGCCCACCACCTCGCGCCCGCGCAGCTCGGTCAGCGCCGAGAGCCGGTCGCAGAAGAATTCGGGCTGCTGCACGAACCAGTCGTAGTCCTCCAGCAACAGCGCCACCCGCTCCTCGTCGGACAGCTGCAGGTGGATGCAGTCGCTGGCCCGCATCGCCAGGATCAGCGCCTCGGGCACGGTGAGGTTGCCCACCTTCTTGCTCTCGCTCTCCACGAACACCGGACGCGCCGGGTCGAAGGCGCGCAGCGCCTGCCAGATGCGGTTGTCGTACTGCTTCTGGCTCGGCTGGGGCAGGCCGGGTACCAGGCCCAGCACCGAGCTGCGGTGATGGGCCAGGGCTTCCAGGTCCAGCACCTGGGCGCCCTCGGCGGCCAGGGCCTGCAGGAGCCGGGTCTTGCCCGAGCCGGTGGGGCCGCAGATCACCCGGTACTGGTAGCGGGTGGCGAGCTCGGGCAGCTGGGCCAGCACCTCGCCGCGGAAGGCCTTGTAGCCGCCCTCGATCAGGTGGACCCGGAAGCCGATCTGGTCGAGCACCAGCGCCAGCGAGCCGCTGCGCTTGCCGCCGCGCCAGCAGTAGACCAGGGGCTTCCAGCCCTTGGGCTTGTCCTGCACCTCGCGGGCGATGTGCCGGGCGATGTTGGCCGCCACCAGCCCGGCGCCGCGTTTCTTGGCCTCGAAGGGGCTGACCTGCTTGTACAGGGTACCGACCTCGATGCGCTCGGCGTTGTTCAGGGACGGCCAGTTCACCGCGCCGGGCAGGTGGTCCTCGGCGTATTCGTCCTCGCTGCGGGCGTCGATGAGGGTGTCGAAGGCGTCGAGGCGGGCGAGGGCCTGGTCGGCGGGAATGATCTGGACGGTCACGTGAGGGAAAGGAGTTTCTGGAGGGCAGGCCAGACATTGTCCAGCAGGCGGGGCTGCGCCTCCTCGTTGGGGTGGATGCGGTCGGCCTGCATCAGGCGGGCGGCCTGGGGGCCGTCGGCCACGCCCTTGAGGATGAAGGGCACGACGGTGACCTTCTTCGATCTGGCCACCTTCTCGAACAGACCGGCGAAGCGCTCGGTGTAGGCCCGGCCGTAATTGGGCGGCACCTGGATGCCCACGAGCAGCACCTGGGCGCCGGCGCTGCGTGCGGCGTCGATCATGGCGGCCAGGTTGGCCTCGGTCATGTCCAGGGGCAGGCCGCGCAGGGCGTCGTTGCCACCGAGCTCGATCACCACATGGGTCGGGTTGTGCTGCGCCAGCAGCGCCGGCAGGCGAGAGCGTCCACCGGCGGTGGTGTCGCCGCTGATGCTCGCGTTGACCACCCGCACCGGCTTTTTCTGGGACGCCAGACGGGCTTCCAGGAGGGCGACCCAGCCGGTTCCGCGTTTGAGGCCATACTCCGCACTGATCGAATCGCCGAGCACCAGCAGCACCGCCTCCTTCGGGGCGGGGGCCGGACCGGCGGCCCGCAGGGGCAGGGGGAGGGCGCCGGCCAGGGCAGCGACCAGCGCCAGGGCGGACGCCCCCACCAGCCGCCTGCGACCCGTGTCGCCGGACCTGCCTGCGGGTGGCCGGCTCTCCTGGATGGACGTTTGCATGTCAGAACCCATTGTCGTTGTGGACCACGTGTGGAAGTCGGTGACCGACTCCACCGGCACCCTCACGATTCTCCGCGATATCGACTTCCGCCTCGCCGCCGGGGAGACCGCCGCCATCGTCGGCGCCTCCGGCTCGGGCAAGAGCACGCTCCTGTCCATCATCGCCGGCCTGGACACGCCCTCGCAGGGCACGGTGAAGATCGCCGGGCAGGACCTGTTCGCGCTGGATGAAGACGCCCGCGCGGCGCTGCGGGCCGACAAGGTCGGTTTCGTCTTTCAGAGTTTCCAGCTCCTGGGCAACCTCACCGCGCTGGAAAACGTGATGCTGCCCCTGGAGCTGGCGGGCCGCCGCGACGCCCGGCAGGCCGCCGGCGAGATGCTCGCGCGGGTGGGCCTCTCGGCCCGGTTGGGGCACTACCCCAAGCTGCTCTCGGGCGGCGAGCAGCAGCGGGTGGCGCTGGCGCGCGCCTTCGTCATGCGTCCGGCGCTTCTGCTGGCGGACGAGCCGACGGGGAGTCTGGACTTTGCAACGGGCGAGACAGTGATGCAGCTGATGCTGGACCTGAATAGGGAGCAGGGGACGACCCTAGTCCTCGTCACCCATGATCGAGGGCTTGCCGGGCGGTGTGAGAAACGGATTGTCATTGAGGCCGGGCACCTCGCCGCGATCGGAGCGGTCTGAGAGGACTTGTGGATCGATGACCTCCATGGGCATGCCGAGATAGCGCATGACATGGTTGATTTTTGCGGTGGCGGAGGCCTGGAGGGGCGGCCTTTCCTCCTGGTCCTCCGGCATCTGAAGGGCATACTTCCCAGCTTCCCACGCTGCCTCCACGTTCTCTGCGGTTCGGTTGGCGGACTCTGCTCGCTCAACTTCGAGGTTTCGTATTTCCTGCCACAGAGACCTCTTAGCCGCCTTGTCGGGGGTCGCTTCGTACTCACTGTGCAATTCGGCGATTTCAATGCGACGGGCTTCACTCGACAGTTCCTGGTGTGTCCACAGGGCCTTGACCAGCGTCGTCGACCAGGGCTCACCCTCTCTCGCCGGGACCGACGGCCCCCCCTGCTCGCGAAGTGACTGCAGCAGCTTGGCTTGGACGGCCCGTCCCTGCCGGACCTGATCGACCTGGTCGAGGAATCCTTCCAGCAGCGTGTCCAAGGTGACGGGGTCGTCTTTCATCAACTCGCTGTACTCGCGCGCCGTGTTTTCCAGACCGTCGATCTCCCGGGCGAAATGGGCCTGGACCGAGGGATCTTGTCCGAGTAGCCAGACCGTTGGATCGGCACTGCGATCATCCCAGTCCTCTGCGCCGTCGGCCGAGGCCAGCAAGCCCTCGATACAGCCTTCCCAGCGCTGGGTGAGTGTGGACAGACGAAGCAGCATCCCCTGCGAATCCCGGGGGTCCAGTTCTTCCTCGTCCTCTTGTTGCTCCTGTGGCGTGGGCTCGGATGCTGGCGGCAGCAAGGCGCGCAGCGCCTTCAGGCGCTCGTCCAGAGTGCCGTGAGGCTGCCGGGCCAGTTGCTTCAGCCCTTCCAACCGCTTGGTCAGGGCCTGCTTGTCGAAAGGCGGGACCGTTGCCGTCGAGGCCACGCTTGCCGGAGCGATGCCTGTGGAGGTGGGGCTGGCCCCCATTCCGGCGTCGAGGTGAGGTTGCAGCGACACCAGATCCTCCTCACTCAGTCCCTCAGCAGCCCTCTCGAGCGTGTCCCAGTGTTCCTCGGCATCGGATTCGCTCGCTTGCGCCTCGGTCTTCGGGGCGGCACCCGCCCCCTCCACCTGGTCGATCCGAGGATTGGCCAGCGTCCACAAGGGATGCAGGTGCATGCCGCGCGCGCCGTTGGCCCAGGCTGCCGCGAGGGGGCCTCCGGGCGGGAGTGCCGCTGGAGTCGGCGGGAGTCCCGCCAGCGTTTCGTAGTTCGCGGGCGGTTTGTCGCAAAGGGATTCAGATTCAAATTCCAGTCGCTGAGCCCACTTGCCAACCTGGTCAGCAATACCGTCCGTGCTGTCCCAGACTTTGCCGCGGACATAGTCCACGCGCGTGCCGGAGTCGTCGCTGCCGGCGAGCCTTTTCGCCGGTGCGCAGGCCAGGGCCAGGGCGTGCAGGCAACTTTGGAGCTGGGTCGTGCTGAGAGGCGGCTGGATCGACGGAGCCATGAGGGCCTGGACCAGCCGGTTCACAAAGCCCGGCGTTTGCCTGCCAAGGTTGACGCCCTGAGCGAAGCCAGAGAAAAGTCTGGGCAGGGCATCGTCGGGGTCATCACTCTCAATTTGTCTTCCCTGGTTGATGAGCCCTTGCACCCGGGCCTCGATCGTGGCCCTTCGCGGCCCGTCCTTCAGCCAGTTCTGGCCATTGACGAAGCCGGCCTGGAAATCGTCCGGCTTTCCCGGCTGCTCTGCACTTGCCGGGACCTGGCTCGTTCGGTCTGCCAATGGGACGGCGGCTTCTTCTTCCAGCGGCAAGACCTTCGCCCATGTGGTCAATGCGCCTGGTGGCTTGATCACGACCGGCGGAGGGTTCGCCTTCTCACTCCCTCGAGGGGCCGAAGCTGCCGCGGTGGCGGGGTCTTCCAGTGGGCTGTTTGGTTGGTAGAGAGAGCGCGGAGGGATGGAATCCATGGTGCAGGACCTTACGAGCGCCGTCATGCTCGCTGAGCCCTGAGTGCCCCGCTCAAAAGTGCAGTTCCTTCCCAGGCGCCGCCGGGTTCCGACGAGGCCTCGGGACGCTCCTCGGTACGCCGCCTGGCCCTCTTGTTACCTTGGCTTCGGCGGGCTGATGGGGGAAGCGATCGGGGAGGCGATCAGGGAGGCCGGCGCCGGATCGAACGCGTTGCTGATCCCGAGCGCCTTGGCATCCCTGGCGAATTGGATCAGGTGAGAAAAATTGGGGCTCGCGGCTCCGTGAGGGTGAACGGAAGCGGGGGCGCCCGGTCGCCCCGATGCCTGGCGGTTTTGGGCGTGTCTGTTCCAGACCTCATGGAACGCAAAATTCACCGGATCTGCGCGTCGCACCTCCACTCCGGGCGAGCCGGGCTCACGCGGTCGAGAGGTCAGGACCTGATCTTTCATCGATCTCAATTCAGTTGCGCCATCCGTCCCAGCCACGCTGCTCCAGGGAATTTCGATTGTTTCTGGAAGCACTACTTTTCTGCTTTCCAGCTCACGCTTGAATTGCCGGCAGACAGCCATCGCGTCGTGGCGTCGATTCGCCAGATCGTCGAGTTCTTTGGCGATGGAATCGATTTGATCTCGCTGAATGCCGGACTTCTTTGAGAGTTCATCCAGAAACGAGCGGAGGTCGTCTTCACTGCGGCCGTCGAACTTGGTGAGCGCCTGGGTGATGGTGGCCCTGGCGGCCAGGTAGTCTGCCTTCGGAGCGGCGTTCAGTGCTTCCTCCGCGGGGGCGGACGATTTCAGGTCCGGCGTGCTGGATGGCGGCGGGCTGGCATGGAGATCCCCGGCAGGTTTTTCCAGCGGTGAAGAGGGACCTGGCGATGCGGAGGCAAGGGGAGGCGCTTCAGCAGCGACGGCCAGGTCGGTCTCTGCTTCTGCTGGCGATGCTGCCGCGGTGGGGCCCGGGGCTATACCTTCCGCCTTCCCATCGCTCGTTGGCGTGAAGGACCCGCACCACGAAATCATCGCGAGGTTCTTTTCCCATTCCTGTTTCTCGGTGCACCCCTCCTTGCTGCCAATCTGGATCATCGCCTCCAGATCAAAGCGTCCCTTGAACGCAGTGCTTGCCCAGGTGATTGCATGGAGGCACTCACGCATTTCGGGGAGCGACAGGAGGTTCCTCGCGCCCATGGCTTGGACCTGCAGCGCCAGTGCATGAACGGATGCTTTCTTGAGTCCTTCGGCCCCCAGTCCCATCCCATGAATCACCCCGGCCATGAACGGCCCGAGAGGTTCTTTCAAGTCCTTGAGTTTCAGTAGTTCACTTGAGATGGGGCTCTGGTGCGTCGCGGACTGCAGTCCCTGCATGAACACTTTCTCCGGGCGATCATCTTTTTCTATGGAGACTTCCGAGGCGCCCCGCGCATCGGCCTTACCCGTCGACCTGGCCGCTGCTTCCGGCGTGTCTTCGTCTGCCCCTTCATCCTCCCTTAATGCCTCAGCGCCTGGTGTTCCAGATTTGCGGTCGAACTGAGGGGAGCCGCCGCCGCTCACCGAAGCGCGCGGAGTAGTGGCAGGTGAGGCTTCAGGGGAAACTTCGGGCGAGAGGGACGCATCGCCCTCGTCGCCGGATTCGATTCTTTGAGGTGCGACGGGGAAGATGGTGGCTGTTCGTGTCTCCAGAGGTTCTCCACCCGCTCTTGGTTCCACAAGTTGTGCGAAAGAAGACAGCCCAGGCATCGCGCTGTTGCCCTCACGGACGGCCGGGTGCCTGGCCGCCAGTGACGACCGTGCTGGAGAGGCCGCGCCCGATCCCGCTGCCTTGGCCTGGGAGGACGCTGCGCCGGCTGAACTCAGGGCATGGGAATGCCCCAGGCCCATGACCGGGACATAGGGTGCACTGGCGGTCAGCTGGCTCATTCCCCCTCCTTTTCGCGACTCAGGGTCCCTGGCACTCGGAGCCACGGCCCGAATGAGCAGCTTTCAGTTTGCTGAGTAGCGGAGGCAATCCAGCAGTTCCGCTCGGGTCGAGAGCGGTGCGCGTCAGGCTGGCGCACCAGCCTGGGGCAATTACCCGAGCAGCAACCGCTCCGCCGCCTGCCGGAACCGTGCCCGCGCCGACGGCGGGTCGAGCAGCCCGGCCAGGGCATCGACCAGCTCCCCGGCGGTGGCGGCCTTGCGTGCCTGCTGGCGCAGGAGCACCCGTGCCATGGGCCCGATCTGCTGGCTGAGGAGCGCCTCGAGTGCCATCAGCCAGTCGGAGGGAAAGGCCGACGGAGGTGAAGAAGGCGCCGCACCCTGGACGGGGTGGTCAAACGAGGCCCCGGGGCGCCAGCCGGGCGGACTGCTCTCGCCCTCGCGTGCCCGCAGCGGCTGGGTCCGGGGGATGGTGAGGTCGGGCTGGCCGCTGTCCGGTCGGCCGCTGGTGGCCGTCGGCTCGTGCGGCACCGTGTACAGCTCATGCAAGCGCCCATGCTTGTCCTGCCGCTGCCCGAGGAAGCGGAACTGCCCCGCACGCCGCTCGCTGATGGGGGCCAGGCAGGCATGCAGCGGGCCCGAGACCAGCAGCTCCCTGGACTGGGCAAAGCTCATCACCCGCTGGGCCACGTTGATGCCGTCACCCACGACATTGACACGGTCGTTGAGGTCGGTCACCACCCGCACCGGCCCGAGGTGCAGGCCGATGCGCAGGGCCAGGCTGCCTGCGGGCCGGCTCCCGACCAGGTCGCGCAAAAGCAGCATGCAGTCCAGCGCCTCTTCCGGGTCGCCGAGGAAGCACAGGGCCGCGCCGTCGCCAGTGCACATGACCAGGTAGCGGTCGCGCGGGATGCCCTGCAGCACCCGGACCAGCAGCGCATTGAATTGCTGCTTGGCTCCAACCTGCTCGTCAACCGACAGGGCCGACCAGGCCACCATATCGATGAAGGCGATGCAGGCAAGCAGGTTGCGGCCGGTGATCGACTCCAGCTGGGCGGCCGGCGGCCGTCCAAGTACCGCCAACGGCGGGCAATGCGGGGCAGGTGCCAGGAAGCTGCCCGCATGCGCGGCCATCGGGCCGGAGGGGCCGGGTGCGGAAGACGCAGGGCGAATGACCGGACCTGGGGCGGACGCCGTCGCGGTCTCCTGTTGCTCCTGTTGCCGGCTGGCGGTCACCAGCGCCTCCCGGAAAGCGGCCACCGTCTGCGGCCGCTGGCTCGCCAGGGGGCGCATGGCCCAGGCGATGGACCCGAGCAGGCCTGGGCTGAAGCGATCGGGGCCGGCCAGTTGGCTGGCCAGAGGCTGCTTGTCGTCCTGGATGCGGGCGGCAGCCTCCACGGGCTTGCGACCAGTGACCATCCAGTACATCACCGCGCCGAGCGCGTACAGGTCGGACCACGGCCCCTGCTCGCCCTGGGAGTGGTACTGCTCGAAGGGGGCGAAGCCCGGGCTGACGATGCTGGTGGCCGCCGCACCGGCCAGCACCCGGCGGGCCGCGCCGAAGTCCAGGAGCACGGGCTGGCCGTCACTGCGCACGTAGATGTTGTCCGGCTTGATGTCCCGGTGAAGGAAGCCGGCCGCATGAACCGCCTCAAGACCATCGAGCAAGGGCAGCATCAGCCCCATCAGCACAGGCTCTGACAGGGGCTGGTGCCGTGCCACCCACCGGGTCAGGGGTTCGCCGCGCTCGTACTCCATGACGATGCAGGCGGTGCCGTGAGAGCGAAGGTGCCGCAGCACCCGTACGATGTTGGGGTGGCGGAAGTTGGCCAGCGCCCGCGCCTCCTCGACGAAGCGCTCGAGGCCGGCCTGGAAGGCCTCGGCGCCATGGCCGCGGGGCAGCACGATGCCGTCGGGCCCCCGGTGCGCGCAGTCGGCGGGGAAGAACTCCTTCAGGGCGACGGGCAGATCCAGCTGCAGGTCGCGTGCCAGGTAGGTGATGCCGAAGCCACCGCCGCCCAGCCACTGGCGGATTTCGTAGTCATCGACTCGGGTGCCCGGGGGCAGGGCTACGGCATCTCCGGCGTCGGGCGCGGGCGCCTCGCCTCTCACGGGCGTCCCCGCTCGCGAAGGTCGCTGGTGATGGTGGAGGGCGCAGAGATCATGGCAGGTGCGGGTCCGCGTGGATCATCTGCATGGCCTTCTCGAGGCTGCGGCGCATGCGGTTGAAGGAGGCGCCGAGCAGCGAGATCTCGTTGCGCCCGCTCTCTGCGAACTCCGGCGCGCTGAAATCCCCTGTGCTGATGCGGTCGGCCGCGCGCGAGAGGCGCCGGATTGGCTGCAGAATGAGCCAACCGAGCATCAGGTTGAGAGTGAGGAAGACCACGCCGAAGACCGCGGTCAGGGAGACCATGAAGGTGGTGAAGGTCCGGTCGGCATGCGCGAGGGGCACGGCCATGGGCACGTTGACGATTTGCGCGCCGACCACCTCGCCCTGGTGCCAGCCGAAGCCGTTGGCGTCGCCATAGACCTTGAGCATGCTCGGGGGCGCGGCGGACGGCGTGCCGTGGCACTGCAGGCAGGCCGGGTTGCTCACCTCGATCGGGCGGGCGATGTAGAGGCTGCGTCCGCCGGCGGACTCGCGCTCGGCGATCAGCTCCTCCTTGTCGGGGTACTGCCGGAACTGCTGGACCACGTCGGCCTCCCAATCGGCGGTGCGGTTGCGCGGGTTGGTGGGGTTGAGCGTGGCTTCCTTGTAGCTGTAATCGCCGTAGTGGCGGCGTAGCCGGCTGATGGTCTCGGTGGCGGCGAAGGCGGGAACCGTCTGTGGCAGGAAAACCTCGCTCATGAGCGGCGCGAGGTGCGGCCGGACGTGGTCCACCGTGTAGGCGCGCACCGCGGTTGCCGCGTCGAGAATGAGGCGGGCCTCCTCGATCACCTCCGCGCGGGCGTTGTCCTCGAGCATCTGCCGCGACAGTGCGGCGGTGGCCGCGAGTCCGGCGAGGAATACGCCAACCAGCACCAGGTTGAATCGGACGAGTAGTCCCATGGTATTCGTCGCTCCTTGAGGCGGCGGATTCTAGCCACGGGCTGGTGCGCGTGGGGGAAGCGCAGCGCGTGCCGCAAGCAATGTCCTGCGGGACCGGATAATCGGGCAATGACAAGTCAAGCCAAGGTCCTGTTCGGGTTCCACGCGGTGGGGGTGCGTTTGAAGACGGCGCCGCAGTCGGTGATCGAGGTGGTGTTCGACGCCAGCCGCCGCGACGCGCGCATGCGGCAGTTCCTGGAGCGCGCCCGCGAGGCCGGCGTGCGCCTGGTGGAGGGTGATGGCGCACGGGTGGCCAAGCTGGCCGGCAGCCATGGCCACCAGGGCGTGGCCGCGCGGGTCGAGCCCCTGGCCAATGCCCGCTCGCTCGACGACCTGCTGGACGCGCTGGCCGAGCCGCCGCTCCTGCTGGTGCTCGACGGGGTGACCGACCCCCACAACCTCGGCGCCTGCCTGCGGGTGGCCGACGGCGCCGGCGCCCATGCGGTGATCGCCCCCAAGGACCACGCGGCCGGCATCAACGCCACCGTGGCCAAGGTGGCCAGCGGCGCGGCCGAGACCATGCCCTATTTCATGGTGACCAACCTGGCCCGCACCCTGGGCGAGCTGCAGGAGCGCAACATCTGGTGCATCGGCACCGCCGGAGAGGCCGACAAGTCCATCTACCAGGTCGACCTGAAGACGCCGGTGGCCCTGGTGCTGGGCGCCGAGGGGCCGGGCATGCGCCAGCTCACGCGCAAGACCTGCGACGAGCTGGTGCACATCCCGATGTGCGGGGCGGTCGAGAGCCTCAACGTCTCGGTGGCCAGTGGCGTCTGCCTCTACGAGGCCCGCCGCCAGCGCCTGGCCTGATCAGACCCAGCCGAGCGCGCCCATCAGCGCGCCCGCGGCCAGCATCCACAGCAGGTGGATGTCGGTGCGCCAGACCAGCAGGGTGGACACCAGCACCAGGCCCCACAGCGGCAGCTGAGACAGCGCGTAGCCTTGCGCCGTGGCCAGCACCCAGCCGGTGCCGGCCATGAGCGCGATCACGATCGGGGTCATGCCCTGCTTGAAGGCGCGCACCTCCCGCCGCTCCCGGTTTCGCTGGCTCCATTGGGCGGTGGCGTAGGTCAGCAGCGAGCTCGGCGCCATGATGCCGATCATGGCGATGAAGAGGCCGAGCGCGCCGCCGGCCCAGCTGGCCGCGTTGAAGCCCACGTTCCATCCCATGAGCGCGACGAAGAGCACATTGGGGCCGGGCGCCGCCTGGGCGATGGCGATGGATTCGGTGAACTGGGTGTCGCTGAGCCAGCGCCGGTCATCGACCAGGTAGCGGTGCATGTCGGGCGCGGTGCTGATCGCGCCGGCCACCGCCAGCAGGGACAGGCCCATGAAGTGGGTCAGCAGCGCGAACCAGTCGAGCGCCGCGAACAGGTTCTGGAGCGCCGCGGTCATTGGCCCGCCTCCTTGCCCGCACCCAGCCTGCGCCAGGTGAGGTAGCAGCTCGGGCCGCCCAGGGCCAGCAGCAGCCAGACCAGGGGCAGGCGCAGAAGCGCGAGCCCGATGAAGGTGAGGACGCTGAACACGGCGGCCAGGCGCCAGCCCAGGGGATGGCGTGCCAGCGTGGGCATGAGCTTGAGGCCAGTGGCCGCGATCAGGCCGGCGGTGACGCCGCCCATGCCGCGCAGCGCCGCCTGGACCTGGGGCACATGGGCGAACTGCGCATAGAGCAGGGTCAGGCTCAGGACCACGCAGGTCGGCGCAGTCAGCAGGCCGGCGATGCCCACGAGGGCGCCGCGCCAGCCAAAGTGCCGCAGGCCGAAGATGATGGCGAGGTTGATCACATTGGGCCCCGGCATGACCTGGGCCACCGCCCATTCCTCGACGAATTCGTCACGGCTCATCCAGCGGCGGCGCTCGACCATCTCGCGCTGCACCACCGCCAGCACGCCGCCGAAGCCCTGCAGGGCCATCTGGGTGAAGGCGATGAAGATCTCGGTCAGCGACGCCGGCGCCTGGCGTTCGTCGCCGGGCTCGGCCGGGGTGGGAATGGGGGGGGACTGCGGAGCGGAATTCACCCGCCGATTATCGACGCGACGGCAGAGGCGGTCGGGCGGCAGGACCGTCGCCCAAAAAAATCCCCCGGTGAGCTTGCCGGCGGCGTGTGCCGCGGGCTTTCCGGGGGAGAAGTGCCGGGGGAAGAAACTCCAAGAAGGCCCGGCACCGGGCTTCGACTCCGCGCGCGGCGTCCGGGTTCCCCCGTGAATTCCGCACGGCGAGGGCCTGTCCGTGCGCCCTTGGCGCGCCATATGGTCCGGAATCGGCTTGCGTTCGTAGGATGACTCCGACATTTGATGAAAGCGAGTCCATGACGGAACTGAACGCACGCCCCTGCACGTTCGACGCCAACGCCGAGGCCGGCCTCGAGCCGCGCCCCGGCTTCACCAATGACGAAGGCCCCCAGGGCGGTTGGTGGGCCGCCGTACGCAAAAGTGTGGGCAAGGCCGCCCGCCGCTTGGCGGACTGGTTCGCCATCCAGAGCCCCGGCCTCAAGTGCGTGCTGCTGGCGCTGGCCCTGGCCATTCCGGCCAGCGGGCTGTACGCCCTGGCGCTGTGGCAGCGGCAGTCGCAGGTGGCGCTGGAGGTGGAGAGGATGGCCAGCCAGAGCGGCGAGAGCCCCTGGCAGGTCGACGAGCGGCTGCCGGTCGTCTTCGGCAGCGGCTCGCTTCTGGGCTTCCTGGCGCAGCAGCCGGTGGAGCGGATCACCGTGGTCTACAAGCCACTTCTCTGGAACATGTCCGAGCGCTTCGTGCTGGTGAGCGCGGGCGGCAAGCTGCACGCCTTCTATCCCTCCGACATGGAAACGCAGATCTTCGCCGAGCGCGCTGTCGGCGCGCCCTGGGGGAGCAAGCTGGTGTTCGTGCCGCGCTCCGAGCTGTCGGCCGGCAGCCTGGCCCTGGTCGAGCGCCTCGACCAGCGCTTCGCTGGCGCCCGCCCGCAGTCCGAGAAGGACGCCTGGAAGGCCGGCGTGAGCGGCGTGCTCTCGGGGGCGCTGACCCTGGGCCTGATCGGCTTCCTGTTCTTCCAGTTGCGCGGCCAGCACAAGTCGCTGCGCTTCATCGAGCCCGGGCAGGTGCAGGGCAGCCTAGAGGACCTCGTGGGCATGGACGACATCAAGTCCGAGGTCGCGCAGATCCGGGACCAGTACCAGCGCCGTGCGGACTACGCCGAGTACGGCATCGACAAGCCCTTCAACGTGATGTTCAGCGGCCCGGCCGGTACCGGCAAGACCAAGCTGGCAAGCTATCTGGCCAAGGAACTCAATCTGCCCATCCTGTTCCATTCGGCGGTGAATCTGGAGACAGGCTACGTAGGCGGCGGCGCCAACACCCTGGGGCGCATCGTCTCGATGGCCCAGCGGCGCAAGCGCTGCATCGTCTTCCTGGACGAGGCGCAGGACCTGTTCATGAAGCGCGGCGGCCACCGCAAGTTCGACGACGACACGCAGAACATGCTGCTGGCGGTGCTGGACGGGGTACGCACCAAGGGCGATGCCGAGATCATCTGGATCGTGGCGAGCAACTTCAACAGCGAGCAGATGCCGATGGACGAAGCCATGCTGCGCCGCTTCCAGATGAAGGTGGACTTCCGCCTGCCGAACAAGGGCGAGCGTGAATCCATCATCCGGCACTACCTCGATCGGCGCGCCGTCAAGGTGCTGCCTGACCTGGACTTGCGCCACCTGGTGGAGATCACCGAGGGCCGCAGCCCCTCCGACCTCGAGACCATCGTCAACCAGGCCGGCATCAGCGCGGTGCAGGCCGGCGAGATGATCGGCGCGGCCACCCTGATGCAGGCCGCCGAGCGGGTGCTGGTGGGCAACGTGAACACCAGCACCACTCAGGAGCGCGAACGCGACCGCCGGGTGATCGCGGTGCACGAGTGGGGCCACTTCCTGGTCGACTTCGAGCAGGAGCGCGCGCGCTGCGAGGGCGACTGGGAGCGGATCCTGGCCGAGATGAAGACGATCAAGATCTCGCTCAAGGCCAACCCGCGGAGCAACGCGCTGGGCTTCGTCTTCCACAAGCAGGACGCCAACCTGCTCAAGACCAAGGGCGACATCGAGCACGACGTGCGGGTGCTCCTGGGCGGCATGGCCAACGAGGAGCTGTTCTTCGGCGAGGAGGGCACGACCAACGGCGCGCACAACGACATCAGCCGGGTGACCCGCCTCCTGCACCATGCGGTGGCCGAACTGGGCATGTACCGGCGCACCCGCCTCAACTTCGGCGCGCTGTCGCAGGACGGCGGCGGCCAGGTGGACGAGGAGACTCGCGCCATCATGGAGGCGCAGAGCGAGCGCCTGTATGACGAGACCCGCGAGCTGCTCTCGCGCCTCAAGCCCCTGACCGAGCACCTGGCCGGCCGGCTGATGGTCGCGGGTGAGATGAGCCTGAAGGAGGCGCTGGCCGAGATCCGCCGCTTCGAGAGCGACTGCCGCGGGTTCAACGAGCGGATGGGGCTGCTGGCGGCCTGAGTCCGCCGCGGCAGGCCGACTAGAGCTCGGCCAGCGGGATCGAGAGCCAGCGCCGGCCCGGCGCCTTCTCGACCCGCAGCTGGCCGTCCTGCAGCCGGTAGGTGAGCTGGGCATGCAGCCTGGGCTGCGAGAGCACCGCGGGGTTGAACATGGCGTAGGTGTGGCCGCCGCGGTGGCGCACCGAGGGAGTGAGCAGGCCCGGGTGGCCTTCGGCATGCAGGCGCCGGCCCAGGGCCCGGGCCGGGGCGTAGTCCGCCGGGTCGAGCAGGCCCGGGGCGTGCCGAGAGGCGGCCCGCGCGTCCAGCAGGGCGGCGGCGCAGGCCACCGCGTAGACCTTGCGCTCGCCCACCACCGGCTCGTGCTCGAAGCCGGCGTCGCGCAGCAGGCCGTTGACCCAGTGGTGGGCCGACTCGCGCACCGTGGTCTCGAGCGTGTCCGCGCCGTACCAGACGCCGAAGCGCCCCTCGGAAAAGCGGCTCCCTTGCCAGTGCCGGAAGGGCCAGCCGATGGCATTGGCCCACTGGGCCTCTTCGAAGGGGCGGTGGATCACCGGGGTGAGCGAGGCAAAGAGCGGCGGCTTGACCTCGTCCTCCACCTGCTGCGCGATGCGCATCTCGGCCGGGTCGGTGCTCAGGTCGTCGAACAGGTCCTGGGACATGCGCAGCGAGACGATGTTGCGCAGCAGGTCCTTCTGCACGTCGGCCACCCGCAGGGCGGGCCAGAAGGACGGAGGCGGGGCCGGGTCAGACGCCACGGGCGCGGTCCAGGTAGGCGCGCACCATCAGCAGCCCGGCGAAGCCCCACTCACGGGCCACCGCCACCGGACTGCGATGGCCGAAGGCCAGGTTGGGCGTGGTCATCCAGCGGTAGGCCAGGTCGCGGTTGTGCGGGAACAGCAGGCGCAGGTTCTTGTGGATGCCCAGGAGGTGGCCGACCCGCTCGTACTGGTCGCGGCTGGAGCCGATGGGCTCTCCCTTGCGGTAGCGCGCCAGCGCCGCCCGGTTGCCGGGCGCGAGGCCGAGCAGGGCGGCCTGGTCCTCGGTGTCGATCGCCCAGTGGTCGAACAGGGCCATGACCATGCGCGCCAGCGCGCCCCGGTCGTCGGGGTTCGCTTGCGCAGGGGCGGAGGAGGGGGCGTGGGCCGGGCGGTGAGGGGCAGGTGCGATCATGAGGAGCGAGGGTTCACGGCACGGGGCGGGTGCCGTGTCAGTCTAGTCCTCTGTTTTGATCGCTGCAATCGCCGTTACTTGCGCAACAGCGGCTGGTCCGTGCAGAAAATCACGGAAGCCGGGCCCGGCCGCGTTCAGAGCCCGGCGAGTCGCTCGAGCGCGGCGTGCAGGGTCTCGTCCTTCTTGGCGAAGCAGAAGCGCACCACCCGCTGGTCGAAGCCCTGGCCGTAGAAGGCCGAGAGCGGAATCGCGGCGACCCCGATCTCGCGGGTGAGCCATTGGCAGAAGTCGGCCTCGGACAGGTCGGAGACGGCCGAGATGTCCACGCACTGGAAGTAGGTGCCCTCGCAGGGCAGAAGCTTGAGCCGCGTCGAGGCGAGGCCCGCGCGGAACAGGTCCCGCTTGCGCTGGTAGAAGGCGGAGAGCTCGAGGTAGGGCGCCGGGTCTTCCATGTAGCGCGCCAGTGCCCACTGCACCGGGGTGTTCACGGTGAACACGTTGAACTGGTGCACCTTGCGGAATTCGGCCATGAGCGGCGCCGGCGCGGCGACGAAGCCCACCTTCCAGCCGGTGACGTGGTAGGTCTTGCCGAAGCTCGAGACCACGAAGCTGCGCGCGGCCAGGCCTGGGTAGCGGGCCACGCTCTCGTGCGAGGCGCCGTCGAACACCATGTGCTCGTAGACCTCGTCGGAGATCAGCAGCACCTCGGTGGGCGCCAGCAGGGCGTCGAGGCGCTCCATGTCGGCGCGGCTCCAGGTGGTGCCGGAGGGGTTGTGCGGGCTGTTGATGATCAGGGCCCGGGTGCGCGGGGTGATCGCGGCGGCGAGGCGGTCGAAGTCGGGCCGGAAGCTGCCCGGCGTGAGCGGCACCCGCACCACGGTGCCGCCGGCGAGTTCGATGTTGGGGACGTAGCTGTCGTAGCAGGGCTCGAGGACGATGACCTCGTCGCCCGGGCGCACCACCGCCAGGATGGCGGTCAGGATGCCCTGGGTCGCGCCGGCGGTGACGGTGATGTCGGTGCCCGGGTCGTAGCGGTGGCCGTACAGCGTCTCGATCTTGGCGGCCACGGCGTCGCGCAGCGCGGGCACGCCGGGCATGGGCGGGTACTGGTTGTGGCCGGCGGTCATGGCGTCGGTCACGGCCTGCACCAGGCGCGGGTCGCAGCCGAAGTCCGGGAAGCCCTGGCCGAGGTTGATGGCCTGGTGCTCCGCGGCCAGGGCCGACATCACGGTGAAGATGGTGGTGCCCACCGAGGGCAGCTTGGTGCCGACCGCTGGCGTACGCGGCGACATGGAGGCGCGGGTTTCAGAGCTCATAGTCGGTCACCTGGCCGGACATGGCCTTGGCGATGAGGTTGCGGTCCAGACGGGGCGATAGCAGCTCGGCGAACTGGAACACGAAGTTGCGCAGGTAGGCGCTGCGCTTGAAGGCCACGCGGGCCACGTTCTGGCCGAACAGGTGGCCCAGCGGACGCACCCGCAGCGGCTTCTTGCCCGGTTCCTCGTCGCGCACCGCCATCTCGGCCACGATGCCGATGCCCAGGCCCAGGCCCACATAGGTCTTGATGACGTCCGAGTCGATGGCCTCGAGCGCGATTCGCGGCTGCAGCTTGCGGGCGGCGAAGGCGGCGTCGATGCGGGTGCGGCCGGTGAAGGAGGGGTGGTAGGTGATCAGGGGCTCGGCGGCCAGGTCCTCGAGGCTGATGCGGTCCTTGTCCGCCAGGGCGTGGCCCTCGGGCAGCACCAGCACGTGCTGCCACTCGTAGCAGGGGAGGGTGACCAGCTCGGGATAGTCGGCCAGCGACTCAGTGGCGATGCCGATCTCGGCCACTTCTTCCAGGACCATCTTGGCTACCTGGTCGGGCGAGCCCTGGTGCAGGCTCACATTGACCTTGGGGTAGGCCTCGCGCAGCTTGGCCACCGGCACCGGGAGCACGTAGCGGGCCTGGGTGTGGGTGGTGGCGATGGACAGGGTGCCCGAGTCCTGGGCGCTGAACTGCTCGCCGATGCGCTTCAAGTTGCCGACCTCGCGCATGATCAGTTCGATGCTCTTGAGGACGTGCTGGCCGGGCTCGGTGATGCGCTTGAGGCGCTTGCCGTGGCGGGCGAAGATCTCGACGCCAAGTTCCTCTTCCAGTTCGATGATCGCCTTGGAGACGCCGGGCTGCGAGGTGTGCAGGGCCTTAGCCGCCTCGGTGAGGTTGAGGTTGCGGCGGGCGGCTTCCTGGACGAAGCGGAACTGGTGAAGGTTCATATGGAATCCCGGATAAAGCTGGGATTCATTATGCCGCAGCCGTCTATCAAACCAGACGGTGTTAAGCGGAAATGATGCAGCCTCGCCTCGCGCCTGGCGGGCTTCAGCGCCCCAGGGCGACCTCGGCCAGCAGGTCGAGCAGGCGCGGGTCTTCGCCCACGGTCGCTTGCAGGACCCAGCGCACCGACGGGTGCGCCTCGCGCAGGCCCTGCACCAGCCCCGGCAGGTCCTCGCGCGCATGGCGGCCCACGCCCAGGAACAGCGGGACGATGGTCACTTCGGCCAGGCCCAGGCCGGCCAGCTCGGCGCCGGCGGCGGGCAGGTCGGGTGCGCAGAGCTCGAGGAAGGCGAGGCGCACCGGCGTGCCCGGCTCGCGCTCGGCCACCCGGCGGGCGACCGCGTCCATCGGTCCGCGCCAGAGCGGGTCGCGGGAGCCATGGGCGAAAAGAAGAATGCCGCGTTGCATGAGGGGGGAGGGGGTCGGGCTCATCGTCTGAGGACCAGCCAGCCAAAGGCGCCCAGCGACATCAGCGAATACAGGAGGCCTGGCGCCGCCGCCGCCACCCAGGGCTGCCACTTCTGCAGGTTGCCCACGTGACCGAAGACGTTGTTCAGGAGGAAGAAGCTGATCCCGAAGAGGATGCCGATGAACACCATCGCGCTGATCCCGCCCGATCGGAAATGGAGGTAGGCGAAGGGGAGGGCGAGCACCATCATCACCAGGCAGGACAGGGGGTAGAACACCTTGCGCCAGAACTCGATCTCATAGCGCTGCGAGGTCTGGCCGTTGGCGTCGAGGTGCCGCATGTACCGGAACAGGTCCAGGGTGGACATGCGTTCGGGCTTCAGGAGCGCCACCGAGACCATCTCGGCGCTGATGCCGGTGGGCCAGCTGGCCTGGGCCTCGTGCCGGGTTGCGGTGCTGGCCTGCAGGCCTTCGCCCGGTTGAAAGCGGGTGCGGTCGACCTGCTCCAAGGTCCAGGCCTCGTTGTCGACCTTGGCGCGGGCAGCCTGGGTCATGGTGACCAGCATGCCGCGGGAATCGGCCTCGAAGATGCGGACACCGCGCAGCGTGCCGTCCGGCGCCATCGAGCCGACGTTGACGGTGTAGGTGCGCTCGTCCTGCCTTTCCTTGAGCCAGGCGCCGGTGAGTCCCACCGACAGCCGGCCCTGGTAGCGGGCCTTGAGCAGGGCGGCGGCCCGGTCGGCGGCCGGCGCGAGGTATTCGCCGGTGGCGAAGGTGAGGGCGCTGAACAGCGCGCCCAGCGCCAGCAGCAGCGCCAGCGCCCGGCCCGGGTCCAGGCCGGAGGTGCGCAGGATGGTGTACTCGGAGTTCTGCGCCATGCGGGCCAGCACGAAGATGGTGCCAATCAGGACCGAGATCGGCATCAGCTCGTACAGGCGGCTGGGCGCCAGCAGCAGCACGTACAGGGCCGCCTGCGGCACGCGCCAGGCCTCGGCCAGCCGGCCGACGCGTCCGAGCTCGTCGACGAAGTCGAAGAAGAAGAACAGGGCCAGGAAGCCCACGGTGACGAAGAGCACCGCGCCCAGGATCTCGCGGTAGACGTAGCGGCGCAGCGTGTTCACTTGCAGTCTCCCTGGGGGGGCTTCGCTGGTGACCGGTTGGCCCGCAGGCGCCAGGCCAGCGAGTGCCGCGACAGCCACAGCAGCGACAGCGCCATCACGCTGCCGTGCAGCCCCAGCAGGAAGGCGGCGAAACCCACCCGGCCGGTCGAGATCCAGTTCTGGCCGACGTTGAGCAAATTGAAATAGACGATGAAGGTGAACAGCGCGAACAGCAGGTTGCCGCTGCGCGAGGCGCGCGGGTTCACGCCCGAGAGGTTGAGGGCAATGACCGCGAAGTTCAGGGCTGCCAGCACCAGGCCGAGTCGCCACGAGAGCTCGCCCAGGTGCGGCGGGGCCGGGTCGCGCAGCAGCTCCAGGGTGCTGCGGGTGCGGGTCGGGAGGTTGTCGCGCACCTTGGCGGCGGCCTCGCCGACGCGGGTGCCGAGCTCGGCGAAGTCGGTGACCCGCATCTCGGTGCTGCCGGCGCGGCGCTCGATGCGCTGGCCGTCGGACAGCAGCAGGAACTGGCTCTCGCCCTCGGCGACCACGCGGCCGCTGCGGGCCGAGGTGACTGCCTCCTTGCCCCGCTCGGTGGTGGCGATGAAGACGTTGTGGCCGGACTTGTTGTCGGGCGTGTCCTTGTCCAGGAAGAAGACCCGGTTGCCGCCGGCCGACTCCTGGAACTGGCCGGGCGCCACGCGCTGCAGGTCACCGCGGCTGCCGTAGCGGTCCTCGAGTTCGGTGGTCTTGCGGTTGGCCCAGGGCCAGCCCACCAGGGCCAGCACCGCCACCGCGACGACGATGGGCCAGGCGAAGCCGAGAAGGGGGCGCAGCAGCCCGGTCGGGCCCTGGCCGGCGGTGAACCAGATCACCATCTCGCTGTCGCGGTACATGCGAGAGAGCGTGCCCACCACCGAGATGAAAAGCGCCAGCGTGAGCACGGGCGGCATGTTGCCCACCATCGTGTAGCCCATGGCCAGCATGACTTCCTGCGGGTCGACGATGCCCCGGCTGGCCTGGCCCAGGGTGCGGATCAGGGTGATCGTCATCACGATCGTCACCAGCACCACCAGGGTCGCGCCGAAGCTGCGGGCGAGCTCCTTGCGCAGGGAGGAATGGAATAACATCGACGCGAACAGTCTCAGAACAGTCCCAGAAAACCAAGCGATTATGGACTTCGAACTCAAGACCCTGGACCTGGCCGCCGCCGGCCGCGAAAAGGCCGACGCGCTTCTGGTGCTGGTGCCGGAAGGCTTCGAGCCCGGCGCCGCACGAGGCCGCGCCCCGCTCGCGCAGCGGGTGGCCGACGCCATCGCCGCCAAGGCGCTCGACCCTGCCAAGCCGGGCAAGGCCCTGGCCATGTGGCGCCCCGAGGGCGTCGCCGCCGAGCGGGTGCTGATGGTCTCCATCGGCCAGGGCCAGCCGCGCCGGGTCCAGCAGGCCGTCGCCGCTGCCGTCACCGGCCTCAAGGGCAGCGGCGCCCAGCGCCTGCTCGTGTGGCTGCCCGCGGCGACGGGCCGTGACGCAGGCGCCGATGGCGGCGCCGCGCTGCGCGCCGCGATGGCCGCTGTCCGCGACGCGAGCTACGCCTATACCGCCACCAAGTCCAAGGCCGAACCGCGCGAGCTGCGCCGGGTGGTGCTGGGCGTGGCCGACGCGCAGTCGCTGCGCGAGGACTTCCGTGCCGCCCAGGCCACCGGCCTCGGCGTGGATCTGGCCCGCGGCCTGGGCGACCTGCCGCCCAACGTCGCCACCCCCACCTACCTGGCGCAGGAGGCGCGCAAGCTGGCCAAGGCCGGCGGCATCCGCTGCCAGGTGCTCGGCCCGAAAGAGGTCGAGAAGCTGGGCATGGGCGCCTTCCTGGGCGTGGCCCAGGGCTCGCGCGAGCCGCTGCGCTTCATCGTGCTGCAGTACCAGGGCGCGCCGGCCACGCAGGCGCCGGTGGTGCTGGTGGGCAAGGGCATCACCTTCGACAGCGGCGGCATCTCCATCAAACCCGCCGCCGAGATGGACGAGATGAAGTTCGACATGTCCGGCGCCGCCAGCGTGCTGGGCACCTTCCGCGCCCTGGCCGAACTCAAGCCCCGTCTCAACGTGGTCGGCCTGGTGCCGGCCTGCGAGAACCTGCCCGGCGGCCAGGCGATGAAGCCCGGCGACGTGCTCACCAGCATGAGCGGGCAGACCATCGAGGTCCTCAACACCGACGCCGAAGGGCGCCTGATCCTGTGCGACGCGCTCACCTACGCCAAGCGCTTCAAGCCGCGCGCGGTGATCGACATCGCCACGCTCACCGGCGCCTGCGTGGTCGCCCTGGGCGCGGTGCGCAGCGGCCTGTTCGCCGCCGACGAGGCCCTGGCTGGCGCGCTGCAGGCCGCGGGCGAGTCGGCGCTCGACCCCTGCTGGCGCATGCCGCTGGACGACGAGTACGGCGAGGGCCTCAAGAGCAATTTCGCCGACATGGGCAACGTGGCCGGCCGCATGGCCGGTGCGGTGACCGCCGCCAAGTTCCTCCAGCGCTTCGCGGGCGACGCGCCCTGGGCGCACCTGGACATTGCCGGCACCGCCTGGCGCAGCGGCGCGGCCAAGGGCTCCACCGGCCGGCCGGTGGGCCTCTTGGTGCGCTACCTGCTGGACGAGGCCGCCGCCCAGGGCTCGGGCACCAAGTCCGTGCGCGTCAGCGGCAAGGCCCAAACCGCCCGGGCCACCGGCGCGAAGACCGGCGCTGCCAAACCCGCCGCCAAACGCTCCCGCGCCCGTGCCCACTGAGGTCCGCTTCTACGTCAACCTGGCCGACCGCCAGGGCTACGCCTGCCGCATGCTGCGCAAGGCGCAGTCCCTGGGCAGCCAGGTGGTGGTGACCGGCGAGCCGCAGGCGCTGCGCGCGCTGGATCAGGCCCTGTGGACTTTCTCGTCCCACGACTTCGTCCCGCATGCGGTCCTGGGCGCGGTGCAGCCGGCCGTGCTGGCCCGCTCGCCGATCGTGCTGGCGGCCAGTCCCCTGGAAGCGCCTTTCCGGGGCCTGCTGGTCAATCTGGGTGGGCCGGTGCCCGAGGGCTTTGAGCAGTTCGAGCGCCTCTTCGAATTGCTCTCCGACGACCCGGCCGACCTCGACGAGGGCCGCGAGCGCTGGAAGTTCTACAAGGCACGCGGCCTTTCGGTTGAAAAGCACGACGTCATGGCGGCCTGAAGCCCGGGACACGCCTGCGCGCACCAAGAAGACCCTATGCCGGCGGCCTGGAATTTGCGTTATGGTTCGCGGGTTGAGCGAGAAACGGCCTCAACCCATTTCAAAAGAGAAACTTGGAGCTCACTAAGCCTATGAACATGAAGCTGAAACTTTCCGTCGTCGCCGCCGGCATGGCCTTCGCTGGCGTCGCCTCCGCCCAGGATGTGCAGGTCGTCAAGATCGGCCACGTGGCGCCTCTTTCCGGCGCCCAGGCCCACTACGGCAAGGACAACGAGAACGGCGTTCGCATGGCCATTGAGGACCTCAACGCCCAGAAGATCAAGATCGGCGGCAAGCAGGTCCGCTTCGAGATTCAGGCCGAGGACGACGCCGCCGACCCCAAGCAGGGCACCGCCGCCGCCCAGAAGCTGTGTGACGCCAAGGTCGCCGGCGTGGTGGGCCACCTGAACTCCGGCACCACCATCCCCGCCTCCAAGGTCTACAACGACTGCGGCATCCCCCACGTCACCGGCGCGGCCACCAACCCCAACCTCACCAAGCCCAAGTACGACACCACCTACCGCATCATCGCCAACGATGACGCGCTGGGCGCTGCGCTGGCCACCTACGCCGCCAAGAACCTCAAGCTGAAGAAGGTCGCCGTCATCGACGACCGTACCGCCTACGGCCAGGGCGTTGCCGAAGTGTTCAAGAAGGTCGCCAAGGCCAACGGCATCCAGATCGTCGACGAGCAGTTCACCAACGACAAGGCCACCGACTTCATGGCGATCCTGACCGCCATCAAGTCCAAGAACCCGGACGGCGTGTTCTACGGCGGCATGGACCCGCAAGCCGGCCCGATGCTGCGCCAGATGGAACAGCTCGGCATGGGCAAGGTCAAGTACTTCGGCGGCGACGGCATCTGCACCAGCGAGATCGCCAAGCTCTCCGGCGGCGCCAAGATCCTCGAGAACGTGGTCTGCGCCGAGGGCGGCTCCTCCCTCGCCAAGATGCCCGGCGGCACGGCCTGGAAGAAGCGTTACGACGAGAAGTACCCGAACCAGTTCCAGGTCTATGCGCCGTACACCTACGACGCGACCTTCGTCCTGGTCGACGCGATGAAGCGCGCCAACTCGATCGATCCCAAGAAGTACATCCCCGAGCTGAAGAAGACCAACTTCAAGGGCGTCACTGCCACCATCGCCTTCGAGGCCAATGGCGAGATGAAGAACCCGGCCTCCACCCTGTACAAGTACGTGGACGGCAAGAAGACCCCGCTCTGATTCCCTCGCGGACCAGACCTGGAAAGGGCCTCCTTCGGGAGGCCCTTTTTTCATGCCGAAGGAAGCCGCCTTTCCATTCCTCGTCACTTTCATCACGCGCAGCCGGGAAACCCCTTTTGCGCTGCTACAATGGCGGTCTTTCCGGAGAGGTGGATGAGCGGTTTAAGTCGCACGCCTGGAAAGCGTGTGTGGGTTAATAGCCCACCGCGGGTTCGAATCCCGCCCTCTCCGCCAAGACACGCAACGGCCCCTCGTGAGGGGCCGTTTTCACGAGACGGCCCCTTCAAGGGGCCGTTTCTTTTTGACGTGTCCCCTGGCTCAGAAGCTGTAGCCCAGCGCCAGCACGTAGGAGGTGCTGGCCCTGTCGCGCACGATCGGGCTGCGCCTCGCATCCCCCAGCAATTCGGAGTAGCCGACCGTTCCGGTGAGCGACCATTCCGGTGTGAGCCGGTACACGACCGATGTGCCGACGCGGACATCGCGAAGGCCGGCGGCCGGCGAGTAGGTCGCGTAGCCGCTGCGGGCGGCCTGCTCGCCACTGACGCCGAAGTAGGCGGCCATGGCTTCCTTGTTCGCCCAGGTCGTCGCCAGGTTCACGCCGACCCGAAGCTCCGGGCTGAGGGGCGTGCTCCACCCGGCCCCGAGGTCCAGCAGCGCGCCCTTGCCCTCGTTCCCGCTTCCATAACGCAGAGAGGAACTGAGCGTGGTCGTGCGGGTGGGACTCACGTTGAAGAAGGCGCCCGGCAGCGCCCTGGGGTCGATGTCGCCCATGCCCTGCAGCGCCTGCCCCCGCTCCTTGCGGCCGAAGTCCGCGGTGATGCGCAGGCCATAGGCCATGAAGGGAGTGGACGAGGCGTTGTACCCGACCCCGTTCAGCACGCCGGCAAAGAAGCCGTTGCTCCATTGGTAGTCGATGGCCGGCAAGGCGCGGTAGCGGGATTCATCCGACCCCTGGTAGGACTTGCCCGCCAGCAGGGCCATGCCGACCACGCCGCCTTCGGTGACACCCGGGGGGACCGGGCGGCGATAGAAATCGGATTGCGCGTGGGACAGGGTCCACGCGCAGGCGAGCAGGGTCGCGGTGATGAGGAGGGGGAGGCGTTTCATGTGGGGGAGGTTCCTGCACCTGATTGTCGGTCTGACCAGGACCGACTGTAGGGGCCGTTGAAAGACCGTGAACCCCGTTGGCTTGAGGCTCGCGCGGTCAGGCCGGGTCCGCTGCGCCCGCGGTTACTACCAAGGCATTGCTGCAGCTCCCTCACTCGCGCGGCGGGCTTGCGCTGTCTCAAGGGCATGAACCGATGGCGCGCCAGGGGGACATGCGTTTACGGGTAACCTACGCGCTCTCATCCGAAATTCAACCAGCCATCCGAGGGAATCGACATGACCTGTTCTTCCGGCAACGCCAACCGCCGCACCTTCATCCTCCAGTCCATCGCCGTCACCGGCCTCGCCGCAGGCGTGAGCGTCGCGCAGGCTGCACCTCTGGTCGCCGAGAACGACCCGACGGCCGCGGGCCTGGGCTACAAGGCCGACGCCACCAAGGTCGACAAGGCCAAGTTCCCCAAGTACGCCGCCGGCCAGACCTGCGCCAACTGCGCCCTCTACCAGGCCAAGGCCGGCGCCGCCTCCGGTGGCTGCCCGCTCTTCGCCGGCAAGGAAGTTGCCGGCAAGGGCTGGTGCAGCGCCTGGGCCAAGAAGGCCTGAGGCCGGCCGCCCTTCGCCGTCGCGCCTGACGCGGCGACTCGAACGGGCTGGCACGACGGGGCGTCATCCGCGCCCAAGGCACGCCACACGGGCTGTCCAGGGAAACCTGGACAGCCCTTCTTCATGGCGCCAACGCCGAGCTTCCTGCGCCGTCCTACGGTCGGCGGACGCCTGAGTTTCTAAGGTCGCGGCTTCCGTTTTCAGGAGCCCGCGATGCCTTCCCCCACCTCTTGCCAAGCCCGTGGCGACTGCCCCCGCGTCGACAGGCGCCGCTTCCACCTCGTGGGCCTGGCGGCGCTCGCGTCCGGCCTGGGCGCATGCGGAGGGGGCGGCTCGGACGCCTCGAGCGGACCCGGGCCGGTCGGCATGGGGGGAGGGCAGGTCGTCCCGCCGGAGGCCGAGGTTGGCAACCCGCGCGGGCCGGCGGTCGTTGACAGCGATGTCACCTCGAGCGCCGTGCCTCCGGTGGGCGCGGGCATGCAGGGCCTCACCCCCTGGACGGTGGCCGGCCCGGTCCCCGGAGGGCTGGCGCTCAAGGCCCTGCAGCGCCTGGATGACGGCCGGGTCGCCCTGGCCTGGCTCGAGTCCCCCGCATCAGGCGAGGTCGGCACGCGCCGGCTGCACCTGCGTGTCCAGTCCTGCCAGGGGGCCTGCGGCGGCGTCGACCGGGTGCTGGTCGACGGCCTGCCAGATGCCGAGCCCGCGGCTTCCATCCTGCCCGACGGGGCCGTCCTCGTGGCCTGGCGGCAGGTCCTCGAGCGGGTGCCCGGGAACGAGCTGGCCGTCGAGCGCAGCCTCTGGATGCAGCGCTTCACCCCCGCCGGTGTCGCGGCGGGCCCGGCGGAGCGGGTCGATGCCTTTGTCTTCAGCAGCCGGCTGGAGGGCGGCGGGCGCGGCATGGGGCCGCCGGCCATTGGCCACTGGGAGGACGGCAGCTTCGTCGTCACCTGGGCCGATGTCCGGACCTTCGGCAGCTTCCCGGGCCTGGCCACCTCGGTGCGCACCCGCCGCTACCACACCAATGGCTGGCCGGTGGCGCCGGCCCGGACCGTGGCCACCAGCCACCGGGAACAGACCTACCGCCTGGACCTGCCACCGGCCAGCGGCGGCTACGTGATCAGCCATGTGCAGTCGCCGCTCGAGCCCTCCTACCAGAACATCCTGCCGCTGGAGTTCTGGAACCCCCTGCCCGAGGCGTCCCTGGCCAGGCTGCTCCCGGGGTCCTTCCTGCTGTCGCTGGGCGTGTGCGGCACCTTGCTCTTTGCCGGCCGGACCGACCCGGGGACGGGCCGGCCGGTCTGGACCCGCGAGCGCTTCGAGTACAGCGGGCACGCGGCCGGCGCACCCGCCATGCTCCCGGGCCTGCCTCTCGGGGGCGTCGCGCTGAAGAACGTCGAGTTCCTGGTCCTGTTCGCCTCAGCCAAGGCCGGCCTGAAGCAGGCCCAGCGCATGGACAAGTACGGCCGCATCTTCGGTATGCCCTTCGAGATGCCCGAGGGCGCGACGGCCTTGCTGGACGACGGTTCGCTGCTGGTCGCCTGGGTGGCCGCCGGCGCTGACGGACGCCGGCTCATGCTCCAGCGCTTCGTGCCCACGCCGGTGCCGCCGGACCTCACGGTGTTGTGAGCGCGCAGCGGCTCGGCCTCCGGGGCAGGCGCCGCGCGGGGCCGGCCGGGGAAAGGTCACGCGATTTGCATACACTTCGCCCCTTGACCCAATAAATGCGCCCCCAGGGGCCCGCCGGCTGCGCCCATGAAATTCCGCTTCCCCATCGTCATCATCGACGAAGACTACCGCTCGGAAAACACCTCCGGGCTGGGCATCCGCGCCCTGGCGCAAGCCATCGAGGCCGAGGGCTTCGAGGTGCTGGGCGTGACCAGCTACGGCGACCTGTCGCAGTTCGCGCAGCAGCAAAGCCGCGCCAGCGCCTTCATCCTGTCGATCGACGACGAGGAGTTCACCCCCGGCCCCGACCTGGACCCGGCGGTGGTGAACCTGCGCAATTTCATCGAGGAAGTGCGTCGCAAGAACTCGGACGTGCCGATCTACATCTACGGCGAGACCAAGACCAGCCGGCACCTGCCCAACGACGTGCTGCGCGAGCTGCATGGCTTCATCCACATGTTCGAGGACACGCCGGAGTTCGTGGCCAAGCACATCATCCGCGAGGCCAAGAGCTACCTCGAGAGCGTGCAGCCGCCGTTCTTCAAGGCGCTGCTCGATTACGCCGAGGACGGCTCCTACTCCTGGCACTGCCCGGGCCACTCGGGCGGCGTCGCCTTCCTCAAGAGCCCGATCGGCCAGATGTTCCACCAGTTCTTCGGCGAGAACATGCTGCGCGCCGACGTCTGCAACGCGGTGGACGAACTGGGCCAGCTGCTCGATCACACCGGCCCGGTGGCGGCATCCGAGCGCAACGCGGCGCGGATCTTCAACGCCGACCACTGCTTCTTCGTCACCAACGGCACCTCCACTTCGAACAAGATGGTGTGGCACCACACGGTGGCCCCGGGCGACGTGGTGGTGGTGGACCGCAACTGCCACAAGTCCATCCTGCACTCCATCATCATGACCGGGGCGATCCCCGTGTTCATGAAGCCCACGCGCAACCACTTCGGCATCATCGGCCCGATCCCCCAGAGCGAGTTCTCGCCCGAGGCGATCAAGGCCAAGATCCGCGCCAACCCGCTGCTGGCCGGCGTCGATGCCGACAAGGTCAAGCCCCGGGTCATGACGCTGACCCAGTCGACCTACGACGGCGTGCTTTACAACACCGAGACCATCAAGGGCATGCTGGACGGCTACGTCGACACCCTGCACTTCGACGAGGCCTGGCTGCCGCACGCGGCCTTCCACCCGTTCTACGGCCCGTACCACGCCATGGGCAAGCGCCGCGCGCGGCCCAAGGAGTCGCTGACCTTCGCGACCCAGTCCACCCACAAGCTGCTGGCGGGCATCAGCCAGGCCAGCCACGTGCTGGTGCAGGACTCCCAGAACCGCAAGCTCGACCGGCACCTGTTCAACGAGGCGTACCTGATGCACACCTCGACCAGCCCGCAGTACGCCATCATCGCCAGCTGCGACGTGGCCGCGGCCATGATGGAGCCGCCCGGCGGCACCGCGCTGGTGGAGGAGAGCATCCTGGAGGCGCTGGACTTCCGCCGCGCCATGCGCAAGGTTGACGAGGAATATGGCAAGGACTGGTGGTTCAAGGTCTGGGGCCCGGACCACCTGGCCGAGGACGGCATCGGCCGCGCGGACGACTGGATCATCAAGGGCGAGTCGCGCGCCGCCAAGTGGCACGGCTTCGGCAACCTGGCCGAGGGCTTCAACATGCTGGACCCGATCAAGTCCACCATCGTGACGCCCGGCATGGACCTGAACGGCAAGTTCGCCAAGACCGGCATCCCGGCGTCCATCGTGACGAAGTACCTGGCCGAGCACGGCATCATCGTCGAGAAGACCGGCCTCTACAGCTTCTTCATCATGTTCACCATCGGCATCACCAAGGGCCGCTGGAACACGATGCTCACCGCGCTGCAGCAGTTCAAGGACGACTACGCGCGCAACCAGCCGATGTGGCGCATCCTGCCTGAGTTCTGCCAGCAGCACCCGAGCTACGAGCGCATGGGCCTGGCCGACCTGTGCCAGCACGTGCACGAGATGTACGCCAAGCACGACATCGCCCGCCTCACGACCGAGATGTACCTCTCGGACCTGACCCCGGCGATGAAGCCCAGCGACGCCTACGCGCACATTGCCCACCGCAAGACCGAGCGGGTGCCGATCGACGAGCTCGAGGGCCGCATCACCACCAGCCTGATCACCCCCTACCCGCCGGGCATTCCGCTGCTCATTCCGGGCGAGGTGTTCAACAAGAAGATCGTCGACTACCTCAAGTTCTCGCGCGACTTCAGTGCCCAGTGCCCGGGCTTCGAGACCGACATCCACGGCCTCGTGGAAGAAATCGGGCCGGATGGCAAGCCTGCCTACTTTGCCGACTGCGTGGCCGGGCAATGAAAAAACGCTGCGCGTTTTTTCATTGAGCTTTGATCAGATGAAAATGGCCGGGGAGACCCCGGCCATTTTCTTTGGATGTCCCGTCTGCGCGTTGCTACGTCGGGACGGTGGCGGCTAGCCGTGTTCAGCTCTCGGAGGGCTCTGCGATGCCGCCCACCACCTGGCTGAAGCCGCCGTCGACATAGGTGATCTCGGCGGTGACGCCGCCGGCCAGGTCCGACAGCAGGAAGGCGGCGACGTTGCCCACGTCCTCGATGGTCACGTTGCGGCGGATCGGGGAGGTTTCGGCGACGACCGAGAGGATCTTGCCGAAGCCCTTGATGCCGCTGGCGGCCAGGGTCTTGATCGGGCCGGCGCTGATGCCGTTGACCCGCATGCCCTTGGGACCCAGGGATTCGGCCAGGTAGCGCACCGACGCTTCCAGCGAGGCCTTGGCCAGGCCCATGGTGTTGTAGTTGGGGACGGTGCGGATGGCGCCCAGGTAGGACAGGGTCAGGAGGGCCGACTTGTCGTTGAGGTAGGGCAGGGCGGCCTTGGCCATGGCCGGGAAGCTGTAGGCGCTGATGTCGTGGGCGATCTTGAAGCCTTCGCGCGACAGGCCGTCGAGGAAGTCACCGGCAATCGCCTCGCGGGGTGCGTAGCCGATGGCGTGGACGAAGCCGTCGAACTTGGGCCAGTGGGCGGAGAGGTCGGTGAACAGCTTCTCGATCTGGGCGTCGTCACCGACGTCGCAGTCGAAGACCAGCTGGGAGCCGAAGTCGGCCGCGAACTCGGTGATGCGGTCCTTGAAGCGCTCGCCCACGTAGCTGAAGGCCAGCTCGGCGCCCTGGGCGTGGCAGGCCTTGGCAATGCCATAGGCGATGGAGCGGTTGGAGAGAACGCCGGTGATCAGCAGTTTCTTGCCGGTGAGGAAGCCCATGGTCTGTTCCGTGTGAAAAAACTCGGCAGAATTGTCGCATGCGAGCCTGGTTGTATTCGCCCGCTGTTTCCCGCCCTCCGGCCCCGCGCTGCCTGCGCGCCGCGCTGGGGGTTGCGGCGTCGGCCTGGCCCCCGATTGCCCAGGCCCTGACCCTGGCAGTGACCCTGCTGCTGGGCAGCCCGGGCAGCGCAGAGGCCGCTCACGCCTACGCGCAGTTCGGCGACGTGAAGTACCCCGCCGACTTCACCCATTTCAGCTACGTGAACCCGCAGGCCCCCAAGGGCGGCGAGATCCGGCTGGTGCCGCCGACCCGGCCGACCAATTTCGACAAGTTCAACCCGTTCACGCTCAAGGGCACCGCGCCCTACGGCATGGGCGAGCTGATGTTCGAGAGCCTGCTCACCGGCAACTCCGACGAGCCGACCACCGCCTACGGCCTGCTCGCTGAGGACGTGAGCGTGGCGCCCGACCGGCGCTCCGTCACCTTCCGCCTGCACCCGGCCGCGCGCTTCCATGACGGCAAGCCGGTGCTGGCGGCCGACGTGGTGCATTCCTTCAAGACCCTCACCGGCAAGCTCGCGGCGCCGCAGTTCCGCGCCATCTACGCCGAGGTGAAGGACGCGGTGGCGGTCGACGAGCGCACCGTGCGCTTCGACTTCGCCAGCCCCAACGCCGAACTGCCCCTGGTGGTGGGCGGCATGGCCGTCTTCAGCCGGGACTGGGGCAAGGGCAAGCCCTTCGACCAGATCGTCACCGAATTGCCCATCGCCTCCGGCCCCTACCGGCTGGGCAGCCCGAAGATGGGGCGGGACGTGACTTACGTGCGTGACCCCAACTACTGGGGGCGCGACCTGCCGGTGCGCAAGGGCCTGTACAACTTCGACCGCGTCACCTACCGCATCTACCTGGATGAGACCTCCCGCTTCGAGGGCCTCAAGGCTGGCGAGTTCGACTTCATGCGCGAGTTCATCTCCCGCAACTGGGCCCGCCAGTACACCGGTCGCGCCTTCGAGTCGGGCGAGCTGGCCAAGCGCGCCTTCGAGAACCGCAACCCGGGCGACTTCCAGGGATACGTGTTCAACCTGCGCAAGCCCAAGCTCCAGGACCGGCGGGTGCGCGAGGCCATCGCCCTGGCCTTCGACTTCGAGTGGATGAACCGGCAGCTGTTCTACGGCCTCTACAAACGGGCGGACAGCTACTTCCCCAATAGCGAGTTCCGCGCCGACGGACCGCCCAGCGCCGAGGAACTGGCGCTGCTCGAACCCCTGCGCGACAAGCTTACGCCCGAGGTCTTCGGTCCGGCGCCGGCGGTGGCTTCGACCGCGCCGCCGGCCAGCCTGCGCGCCAACCTGCGCCGCGCCCAGGCCCTGCTGGCCGAGGCCGGCTGGACCTACCGGGACGGCGCCCTGCGCAACGCCAGGGGCGAGGCCTTCACCCTCGAGTTCCTGTCCGACCAGCCCTCGCTGGTGCGGGTGGTGACGCCGTTCCAGAAGGCGCTGGAGAAACTCGGCATCACGCTCACCTTCCGCTCGGTGGACTTCTCGCTCGCCAAGCAGAAGATGGACGCCTTCGACTTCGAGCTGACCTCCCTGCGGATTCCGGGCAACAGCGCGCCGGGGACCGAGCTGTTCGAGCGCTGGGGTTCCGAGGCTGCGCGCACGCCCGGCTCGTCCAACATCTGGGGCCTGGCCGACCCGGCGGTCGACGCCTTGCTGCGGCAGGCCACGGCCGCCACCACCCGCGATCAGCTGCGCACCGCGCTGCGTGCCCTGGACCGGGTGCTGCGGCACGGACACTTCTCGGTGCCGCATTACTACGGCAGCGCCTTCCTCATCGGCTACCGGCCAGGCCGCTTCCAGCTCCCGTCGGTGGTGCCACCCTACTACGACGCGCACCAGTGGGCGGTGGCCACCTGGTGGGCTGCGCCCGGCAAGCGCTGAGGCCCGAACGAGGCACCCACACATGGCCAGCTACATCCTCAAGCGCCTTTTGCTCATGATCCCCACCTTGCTGGGGGTGCTGCTTCTGACCTTCGTGGTCATCCAGTTCGTGCCCGGTGGGCCGGTGGAGCAGATGGTGGCCCAGCTCCAGGGCCGCGACGCGGGCGGGGAGGGTGCGGCCGCCGCCGGTGCGGGCTACCGGGGCCGGCAGGGCGTGGACGAGAAACGCATCGCCGAGATCCGGGCGCTGTACGGCTTCGACAAGCCCGCCCACGAGCGCTTCTGGCAGATGCTGGGCCAGTTCGCCCGCTTTGACCTGGGCCAGAGCTTCTACCAGCACAAGGACGTCTGGGAGCTGGTCAAGGAAAAGCTGCCGGTGTCGGTGAGCCTGGGCCTGTGGACCTTCTTCCTGTCCTACCTGGTGGCGGTGCCCCTGGGCGTGGCCAAGGCGGTGCGCGCCGGCTCGCGCTTCGACCTGGTCACCACGCTCTTCGTGCTGGTGGGCTATGCGATTCCCGGCTTCGTGCTGGGGGTGGCACTGCTGGTGGTGTTTGGCGGGCAGTTGCAGTGGTTTCCGCTGCGGGGCCTCACTTCAGCCAACTGGGACCAGCTCTCGCTCGCCGGCAAGGTGGTGGACTACCTCTGGCACATCGTGCTGCCGGTGACGGCCATGGTGTTCGGCAGCTTCGCGGTGACCGCCATGCTGACCAAGAACGCCTTTCTGGAGGAAATCCGCAAGCAATACGTGCTCACCGCCCGGGCCAAGGGCCTGGACGAGCGGCGGGTGCTCTGGAAGCACGTGATGCGCAACGCGCTCATTCCGATCGTGACCGGATTTCCGGCGGCCTTCATCGGCGCCTTCTTCACCGGCTCGCTCCTGATCGAGACCCTGTTCTCGCTCGACGGCCTCGGCCTCCTGAGCTACGAGAGCGTGATCCGGCGCGACTACCCGGTGGTGCTGGGCACCCTCTACCTCTTCACCCTGATCGGCCTGGTGACCAAGTTGATCAGCGACCTCTGCTACGTGTGGGTGGATCCCCGTGTCAAGTTCGACTGAGCCCACGATCGCCAACATGACCACCGTCGTCGCCACCACCGGTGAGGCGGCGCCGGCTGTTCTTGCGCCCGCGCCCCTCAGCCCGGCCCGCCGGGCCTGGCAGCGTTTCCGGCGCAACCGCCTGGGCTTCGTGAGCCTGGTGATCTTCAGCCTGATGGTGGTGGCCAGCCTCTTCGCCGAGGTCGTCTCCAACGACAAGCCGCTGGTGGTGCGCTACGAGGGGCAGTGGTATTTCCCTCTGGTGCAGGACTACCCCGAGACCACCTTCGGCGGCGACTTCCCGACGCCGGCCGACTTCCTCGACCCGTATATCCAGACCCGCATCACCGCCGGCAACAACTGGGCGATCTACCCGCCCAACCCCTACGGCCCCAAGACGCTCAACTACTTCGCCACGCAGCCCAACCCGGCCCGGCCGAGCGCCGAGAACGTCTTCGGCACCGACGACCGGGGCCGCGACCTGCTGGCGCAGCTGATCTACGGCTTCCGGGTCAGTGTGCTGTTCGGGCTGGCGCTCACCGTCATCGGAGTGTTGCTGGGGGTGCTGACCGGCGCCGTCCAGGGCTACTTCGGGGGCCGGACGGACCTGGCCTTCCAGCGCTTCATCGAGATCTGGGGTTCGATGCCGGAGCTGTACCTCCTCATCATCTTCAGCGCGGTGTTCGCGCCCAGCGTGGCGCTGCTGCTGGTGCTGCTCTCGCTCTTTGGCTGGATGGGCCTGTCCGACTATGTCCGCGCGGAGTTCCTGCGCAACCGGCAGATGGACTACGTGCGCGCCGCCCGGGCGCTGGGCGTGGGCAATCTTCTCATCATGTGGCGGCACATCCTGCCCAACTCGATGACGCCGGTGGTGACCTTCCTGCCCTTCCGAATGAGTGCCGCCATCCTCGCGCTCACCTCGCTGGACTTCCTGGGCCTGGGCGTGCCGCCCGGCACGCCGTCGCTGGGCGAGCTCCTGAGCCAGGGCAAGGCCAACATCGACGCCTGGTGGATCTCGCCGTTCACCTTCGGCCTGCTGGTGCTGACGCTGCTCCTTCTGACCTTCATGGGCGATGCGCTGCGCGATGCGCTGGACCCGCGGAAGGACCCGACATGACCTTGCTGGACGTACGCGGCCTCACCGTGTCCTTCGGCGGCAAGCCGGTGGTGCGGGGGATCGACTTTTCCATCGCCGCCGGCGAGAAGCTGGCGCTGGTGGGCGAGTCGGGCTCGGGCAAGACGGTGAGTGCCCTGGCGCTGCTGCGGCTGGTGCAGGGCGCGCAGCTGGGCGGGCAGGCGCTGCTGGCCGGGCGAGGGGAGGGCGAGCCCGCCCGCGACCTGCTGCAGCTGCCCGAGCGGGAGATGCTGGGCCTGCGCGGCGCCGACATCGCGATGATCTTCCAGGAGCCGATGACCGCGCTCAACCCGCTGTTCACCATCGGCGATCAGGTGGCCGAGGTGCTGGAACTCAAGCAGGGCCTGTCCCGCCGGCAGGCCTGGACCGAGGCGATGGCCCTGCTCGCGGCCACCGGCATCCCGGAGCCGGCCCAGCGCGCAAAAGCCTTCCCGCACCAGCTCTCCGGCGGCCAGCGCCAGCGCGCCATGATCGCCATGGCCCTGGCCTGCCGGCCGCGGCTGCTCCTGGCCGACGAGCCCACCACCGCGCTCGACGTCTCCCTGCGCGGCCAGATCCTGGACCTGCTCTCCGACCTCCAGCGCCAGACCGGCATGTCGGTGCTGCTGATCACCCACGACCTGAACCTGGTGCGGCGCTTCGCCGACCGGGTGGCGGTGATGGAGCAGGGCCATCTGGTGGAGCAGGGCCCGGTCGGCGACATGCTGGCCTGGCCCCAGCACCCCTATACCCAGCGCCTGGTGGCGAGCCGGCCCCGGCGGGAGGTGGACGACACCGCCCTGGCGCCCGGCACCGCCTCGGTGCTGCAGGCCCGCAGCCTCGCGGTCGCCTACCCGGTGCGCTTGTCCGGGCTCCGCGGCTGGTTTGGCAAGGGCGAGTTCCTGGCGGTGCAGGGCGCCGACCTGCGTGTGATGCCCGGCCGCACCCTCGGCGTGGTGGGCGAGTCCGGCTCGGGCAAGTCCACCCTGGCGCTGGCGGCCCTGGGCCTGCTGCCGCACCGGGGCGAGCTCGCCCTGGGCCAGGATCGCTGGGGCCGCGGCCGCGCCGCCGACCGGGCGCTGCGCCAGCGGGTGCAGGTGGTGTTCCAGGACCCGTTCTCCTCGCTCTCGCCCCGGATGACGGTGGAGGAAATCGTCGGCGAGGGGCTGCGGGTCCATGAGCCGGCGCTGGATGCGGGGGGCCGGCGCGAGCGGGTGCGCGCGGCGCTGGCCGAAGTGGGCCTGGACGAGCGCCGTTTCCCTGGCCTGCTCGGGCGCTACCCGCACGAGTTCTCCGGCGGCCAGCGCCAGCGTCTGGCGATTGCCCGCGCCCTGGTGGTGCAGCCCCAGTTGCTGGTGCTGGACGAACCCACCAGCGCGCTGGACGTGACCATCCAGCAGCAGGTGCTGGCCCTGCTGCAACGGCTGCAAAGGGAAAAGGGTCTGTCCTACCTCCTCATCACCCATGACGTGGACGTGGTCCGCGCCATGGCGCACGAGGTGCTGGTGATGAAGGATGGCCGCATCGTCGAGAGCGGTCCGGTGGGCGAGGTGCTGGATGCGCCGCGGGCGGACTACACCCGGGCGCTGGTGGCCGCGGCAGCTTGACGCTCCGGTGCCGCCTTGCTCCGGCTCTGCCGGACTTAATTCATAAGAATTCACGACCCGAACGGGTCGGAGGCCGAGTGAGCAGGCGATTTCGGCGGGCTGCAGCGACCGGAAGTGAGCAACTGGGGCTGGCCCGGCGTGAAAACCTTGAAAAAGGGACTCAAAACGAACTACAATGCGGGCTCTTCGACCAAAACGGGCGGGTACCAACCGCCCGTTTTTTTTGGCCGATCGTTTTTCAAACAACCTCAACCAGACACCTTCAGCGCACCGGATGGCCCTTCAGGACCTCGCCCTTTCCACCGTGACCGGACTCGGTTACGAACTCGTGGAGCTCGAACGCTCCGCCGGGGGCTTGCTGCGCGTGACCATCGACCTGCCCTGGACCCCGGGCAGCGAGGCGCTGGTGACGGTCGAGGATTGCGAGAAGGTCACCCGCCAGCTGCAGTACGCGCTGGAGGTCGAGGGCATCGAATACAAGCGCCTGGAGATTTCTTCTCCCGGCATCGACCGGCCGCTGCGCAACGAGCGTGACTTCGAACGCTTCGAAGGCGAGCTGGTCGACATCACCTTGAAGGCGCCCCTGGGCGCCGCGGCCGCCGGCTCCACGGTCGCTGCCAACCGCAAGAAGTTCCGCGGCACGCTCGAGCGGGCCCAGGCAGGCGGCTGGCAGATCACCTGGAGCGACGAGCCGCCGCCCAAGCCCGGGCAGAAGGTGAGCAAGAAGAAGGAGCCGGCGCCGCTGCAGGTCCTGGGTTTCCAGCTCGAGGAGCTGCGTGAAGCCCGCCTGGCGCCGGTGGTGGATTTCAAGGGGCGTCGCCCCAAGCAAGTTGCAGGAGAGTCGTGATCATGAACCGCGAAATGTTGATGCTGGTCGAGGCCATCTCGCGCGAGAAGAACGTCGAGCGTGACGTCGTCTTCGGCGCGGTGGAGTCCGCCCTGGCCCAGGCCACCAAGAAGCTGTACCCCGGTGACGTGGACATCCGCGTGGCGATGGACCGCGACAGCGGCGACTACGAGACCTTCCGCCGCTGGCTGGTGGTGCCCGACGACCAGGGCCTGCAGAACCCCGACGCCGAAGAAATGCTGATGGACGCCCAGGACCGCGTGGCGGACGTCGAGGTCGGCGACTACATCGAGGAGCCGATCGAGTCCCTGCCGATCGGCCGCATTGGCGCCATGGCCGCCAAGCAGGTCATCCTGCAGAAGATCCGCGACGCCGAGCGCGAGATGCTGCTCAACGACTTCATGTCCCGCGGCGAGAAGATCTTCGTCGGTACCGTCAAGCGCATGGACAAGGGCGACATCATCGTCGAGAGCGGCCGCGTCGAAGGACGCCTGCGCCGCGGCGAGATGATCCCCAAGGAGAACCTGCGCAACGGCGACCGCGTCCGCGCCATGATCATGGAAGTGGACCTGACCCTGCGCGGCGCGCCGATCATCCTCTCGCGCTCCGCGCCCGAGTTCATGATCGAGCTGTTCCGCCAGGAAGTGCCCGAGATCGAGCAGGGCCTGCTCGAGATCAAGAGCTGCGCCCGTGACGCCGGCAGCCGCGCCAAGATCGCCGTCATCTCCCACGACAAGCGCGTCGACCCGATCGGCACCTGCGTGGGCGTGCGTGGCTCGCGCGTCAACGCCGTGACCAATGAGCTCGCCGGCGAGCGCGTGGACATCGTGCTGTGGTCCGAGGACCCGGCCCAGTTCGTGATCGGCGCCCTGGCGCCGGCCAACGTCTCCTCCATCGTGGTCGATGAAGAGAAGCACGCCATGGACGTGGTGGTCGACGAGGAAAACCTCGCCATCGCCATCGGCCGCGGCGGCCAGAACGTGCGCCTGGCTTCCGAGCTGACCGGCTGGAAGATCAACATCATGGACGCCAACGAATCGGCGCAGAAGCAGGCCGAGGAGACCACCACCCTGCGCGCGCTGTTCATGGAAAAGCTCGACGTCGACGAGGAAATCGCCGACATCCTGATTTCCGAGGGCTTCACCAGCCTGGAAGAAGTGGCCTATGTGCCCATCCAGGAAATGCTGGAGATCGAATCCTTCGACGAGGACACCGTCAACGAGCTGCGCGCCCGTGCCAAGGACGCCCTGCTCACCATGGAAATCGCCCGCGAGGAGAGCGTCGAGGAGGTGTCGCAGGACCTGCGCACCCTCGAAGGCCTGACCCCGCAGGTCATCGCCCAGCTGGCCGAGGCCGGCGTGCACACCCGCGACGACCTGGCCGACCTGGCCGTGGACGAGCTCACCGAAATCACCGGCCAGTCCCCCGAGGATGCCAAGGCCCTGATCATGAAGGCCCGCGAACACTGGTTCTCCAGTGCGGCCTCGCAATGACATGATGGGAGGCCACAGAACCTATGTCCAGTACGACCGTCGCCGAGTTCGCCAGCGAACTCAAGAAAACTCCTGAGCAGCTGCTCGAGCAACTGCGTAGCGCAGGCGTGGCCAAGGCCGCGTCCAGCGATGCCATCTCCGAGGCCGACAAGCAGAAGCTCCTGGGCTACCTGCAAGCCGCCCACGGCACCGCATCGCCCGAGCGCAAGAAGATCACGCTGACCAAGAAGTCCACCACCGAGATCAAGCAGGCCGATGCCACCGGGCGCGCCCGCACCATCCAGGTGGAAGTGCGCAAGAAGCGCACCTTCATCAAGCGCGACGAGAACGAGGGCGTCGAAGCCGCCCCCGAGGCGCCGGCCGCCGAGGCCGTGCCCGCCGCGTCCTCCGTCGACCAGGCCGAACTCGCCCGCCGCGAGGAAGAGGCCCGTCGCCAGGCCGAGCTGATTCGCCGCCAGGAGGAAGACCTTGCCGAGAAGCGCCGCCAGCGCGAGGAATCCGAGCAGCGCGAGCGCGAGGCCGAGCAGCGCGCCGCCGCCTACCAGGCCGCCGAAGAGGCCAAGAAGGCCGAGGTGAGCAGCCAGAAGCAGGAAGCCGCCGCCGAGGCCGCTGCCGCTGCCGAGGCCCGCGCTGCCGCCGCCGCGGAAGCCCGCGCCAAGGCCGAGGCCGAGTCCAAGGCCCGCGCCGACGAGGAGTCGGCCCGCGCCCGTGACCTGGAAGACCGCCGCCGCAAGGCCCTGGCCGAGGCTGAGGCCATCCGCGCCATGATGGCCGCACCCAAGAAGGTGCTGGTCGCCAAGAAGCCCGAAGAATCCAAGCCCGCTGAGGTCAAGACCGCCAAGGGCACGCTGCACAAGCCCGCCGTCGGCACCGGCACCGGCCGTCCCGCCCCGGGCGCCGCCGCTCCGGCCGGTGGCAACAAGGAACTCAAGTCCGCCAAGCTGTCCTCCAGCTGGGCCGGCGATCCGGCCAAGAAGAAGGCCATCCCCACCCGTGGCGACGCCACCGGCGGCGTCGGCCGCAACAACTGGCGCGGTGGCCCGCGCGGCGGCGGTCGCCGCGGCGGCCGTGATTCCCGTGAGGAAGTGCAGGCGCAGCCGACCGAGCAGCGCGTGCTCGAAGTGCACGTGCCCGAGACCATCACCGTGGCCGAACTGGCGCACAAGATGGCGGTCAAGGCCGGTGAAGTGATCAAGGTGCTGATGAAGATGGGCCAGATGGTCACCATCAACCAGCCCCTGGACCAGGATACCGCCATGATCGTGGTCGAGGAAATGGGCCACACCGCCGTGGTCGCCGCCCTGGACGACCCCGAAGCCTTCACCGACGAGGACGTGGCCGCTTCCGAGGGCCCGTCCCTGCCGCGCGCCCCGGTCGTCACCGTCATGGGCCACGTGGACCATGGCAAGACCTCGCTGCTGGACTACATCCGCCGCTCCAAGGTGGCGGCGGGCGAAGCCGGTGGCATCACCCAGCACATCGGCGCCTATCACGTCGAGACGCCCCGCGGCATGGTGTCCTTCCTGGACACCCCCGGCCACGAGGCCTTCACCGCCATGCGTGCCCGCGGCGCGCAGGCGACCGACATCGTCATCCTGGTGGTGGCCGCCGACGACGGCGTCATGCCCCAGACCAAGGAAGCCATCAAGCACGCGAAAGCGGCCGGTGTGCCCATCGTGGTCGCGGTGAACAAGATCGACAAGCCCGAAGCCAACCCCGACCGCGTCAAGCAGGAACTGGTGGCCGAGGAAGTCGTGCCCGAGGAATACGGCGGTGACTCGCCCTTCGTGAGCGTCTCGGCCCGTACCGGCCAGGGCGTCGACGACCTGCTCGAGCAGGTGCTGCTGCAGGCCGAAGTGCTGGAACTCAAGGCGCCGGTGGAAGCCGCCGCCAAGGGCCTGGTCATCGAAGCCCAGCTGGACAAGGGCCGCGGCCCGGTCGCGACCGTGCTGGTGCAGTCCGGCACGCTCAAGACCGGCGACGTGGTGCTGGCCGGCCAGACCTTCGGCCGCGTGCGCGCCATGCTGGACGAGGACGGCAAGGCCATCAAGACGGCCGGCCCCTCCATCCCGGTGGAGATCCAGGGCCTGACCGAAGTGCCGCAGGCCGGTGACGAGTTCATGGTGCTGGCCGACGAGCGCCGCGCCCGCGAGATCGCCACCTACCGCGCTGGCAAGTTCCGCAACACCAAGCTGGCCAAGCAGCAAGCCGCCAAGCTGGAGAACATGTTCGCCGACATCGGTGCGGGCGAGGTCAAGACCCTGCCCATCATCATCAAGGCCGACGTGCAGGGCTCCCAGGAGGCGCTGGCCGCTTCGCTGCTCAAGCTCTCGACCGACGAGGTCAAGGTGCAGCTGGTCTACACCGGCGTGGGCGGCATCAGCGAATCCGACGTCAACCTGGCCATTGCCTCCAAGGGCATCATCATCGGCTTCAACGTGCGCGCCGACTCCGGCGCCCGCAAGCTGGCCGAGGGCAATGGCGTGGACCTGCGCTACTACAGCATCATCTACGACGCCGTGGACGAGCTCAAGGTCGCCATGTCCGGCATGCTGGCCCCCGAGCAGCGCGAGGAAGCCCTCGGCACCGCCGAGATCCGCACCGTGTTCGTGGCCTCCAAGATCGGCACCGTGGCCGGTTCCTACGTCACTTCCGGCCAGGTCACCCGCGGCTGCAAGTTCCGCCTGCTGCGGGACAACGTGGTCGTGTACACCGGCGACGTCGAGTCGGTCCGCCGCCTCAAGGACGACGTCAAGGAAGTCAAGGAAGGCTTCGAGTGCGGTATCAAGCTGCGCAACTACAACGACATCAAGGAAGGTGATCAGTTGGAGTTCTTCGAAGTCAAGGAAATTGCCCGGACGCTGTAAAGCGTCTGTGGCGAGGCCGACATGCCAGCGAAGAAGTCCTCCGCTCCGAACCGCAACTTCAAGGTGGCCGACCAGATCCAGCGTGATCTGGCGGAGCTGATCGCCCGCGAGTTGAAGGACCCGCGGGTGGGCATGGTCACGATCCAGGCCGTCGAAGTGACGCCGGATTACGCCCATGCCAAGGTCTTCTTCAGCGTGCTCACTGGGGACGTGGAAGAGACCGCCCAGGGCCTGAACCAGGCCGCCGGCTTCCTCCGCAACGGCCTGTTCAAGCGCCTGCATATCCACACGGTGCCCACGCTGCACTTCGTGTACGACCGCACGCCCGAGCGCGCAGCCGACATGAACGCGCTGATCGCGCGCGCCGTGGCCTCCCGTTCCAAGGACTCCGAGGACTGAGCATGGGCGCACCACGAGCACGGGTCGTGAGGCGCCCCGTGCATGGGGTGCTTCTATTGGACAAACCGCGGGGTTTGTCGAGCAACAACGCGCTGCAGAAAGCCAAGTGGCTGCTGCGCGCGGAGAAGGCCGGGCACACCGGCACCCTCGACCCCCTGGCCACCGGCATCCTTCCGCTGTGCTTCGGCGCGGCCACCAAATTCAGCCAGCTCCAGCTCGACGCCGACAAGACCTATGAGGCCATCGCCGTCCTGGGGGTGCGCACGTCCACGGGCGATGCCGAGGGCGCCGTGATTGAGGCGCGTGATCCCCGCTCCATCTCGGTGCCCACCGCCGCCGAACTCGCTGGGGTCCGCCACCAGTTCACCGGCCCGATCCGCCAGGTGCCGCCCATG
>JACCDT010254967.1_pt1 | contig 60760 bp, 63 predicted proteins | sample 7446291 | NCBI WGS metagenome assembly JACCDT01 (sample SAMN15323446, study PRJNA562643) | freshwater metagenome | isolation source: river surface water | place: USA:Blue River Watershed | collected 2017-08-17
ATGTAGTCGAGCGTATCGACGACATCGTATTGGTCCGACGGCGGCGTGTAATGGATCTGGCCGTTGCCCAGCAATTCGGCGCGCCCGAGCGCCACACGGGCGATGCCGGTCACTTGCAGCCGGTCGCCGTCGACGTCATGGTCATTGGACAGCAGTGCGAGCGGGTCGATCAGCAGCGGTACGTCTTCGTCGGCGTCGATCGATTCGCCGGCCACGCGCGGCGCATCATTGACCGGCTTCAACCGTATTCTCACCTGCTGTTCATAGATCTGCCCTTGCGCATCGGCCAGTACATAGGTGAAGCTGGCCTCGCCGGCAAAGTCGGCCTGTGGCCGGAAGCCGACGCGGTTGGCCTGATCATCCATGTCGACCGTGCCATGGCTGGCACTGCGAATGCCGATCAGCTGCAGCCGTGCGTCGGTGCCGTTGGCTGACAGGACGCGTTCGCCGGCCTGCACCAGACTCTGGTAGCTGACGGCGATGGCGCTGTCTTCATCCGCGTCGACCGCCAGCGCGCCCAGCGTAACGACCGGCTGTGCGGTGCTGAAGACGAACGATGAAGCGGTGTCCGGCGTGCCGGTGCGGGTGGCATCGCTGCCGACCACCGCTTGTCGCCTGACCAGATCGCCGGCCTGCGCGCCCTCGGTGACGGACAGCAGGCTGTAGACATTCGCTGGCAGCGGTCGTGATTCTTCCGGCGATTCTGGCATGGCGGGCGTGACCGCCGCATCGCTGCGGATGTCGGCCGAGCCGACGCGCCGGCTGGGCACCCAGCGGTCGTCAAATGCGCCGTCGCCGGCGAGCCGCTCGGCGCCGGCAGCGCGGCCGATATGCATCAGCTGCGGAGAAACCGCGCCCAGAGAGTCTGGCTCATTAAGCTTGCGGAAGCTGATCCTCGCTTGTTCCAGTCTCTCACGAACAGAAGCGTCGACCCACACATCGTCATCGCCGAAATAGATCACGGTCTCTTGCTCGCCGAGTGCAACGCCGGCCATGCGCAGACTGTGCACGATGCCTGCAAACTCCGACGATGCCGGATTCAATCCGTATTGCCTGGCCAACGCTTCGAGCTGGCTGCGCCGGGCAGCGGAGAGATCAGGCAACCACAATTCTTGCAATGCGCTCATGTCGTCGACCAGCGTGACGAAGTTCTCGCGCAGCGCGTTTTCATGCAGCACGTTCAGGTTGCCGGTGGCAGCATTGCTGACGATCTGCAGGCCTTGCGTGTGCGCCAGCAGATCCATTTGCCTCAGCGCCGAGGTGCTGCCATCGGCAAAGCGCAACGTTGAGGTCGTCAGGTCGATGGCGTCAACCGCCATCGACGCCAGATCGGTATTGACGCCCTCGCTATGGGGTATCGCCACCGGGCGCATCTGCAGGTCAAACACTTCCAGCGCGCCGGAACTGCCGTCGCCATCGATGTCGATCCACAGCCTCAATTGCTGATAAACCGGATCGTCACGCGTGATCAGACCATCGCCATTCGCGTCATAGAACGCGAGCGACGCGATGCCATGCTGATCGACAGGTGTGTCGGCGCCATTGAATAGTTCGCTGCCGCTGTCGAGGATGCCGTTGCCGCTGCGGTCAATGCCGAGGATCGCGTCCGTTGGCGAGACCCATTGCGTGGCTTCACGAAAGCCGTCGCCATCGACGTCAAAGCGAGCGACATGCTGCGTACGCAGGCTGTTGAGGTCGCTACCAATCTCGCCCGGCAGATCGATCGTCTGCACGCCATCATTGCCGAGGTCGACCACCACCAGCTTCGTCCATTGCAGTGCAACCGCTTCACGCGCGCCGCTGGCTTGCGCGAATGCGGCATTTTGCTCCGGCGTGGCGAGCATGGCTTGTCGCTGGTCGACAGGATGCAATTCGTTGAAGGCATCGGCAGCCGCCTTGGCCGCGGCCATCGCTTCGCGCAGTTCTTCGACTTTGTCGTCGAGTGTTGTCTGCACTACCACATTGCCTGTCCTATCGGACACGTGTCCATGGTCGAGACTACTTCCGAATATCGGTGATAGAAGGAGCTTCGATAGGGTTTCCCAGCGGGTTTGCGCAAGATCGGCCGCATGCTGCAGCTGCGAGCGCTCGCGCTCAATCGGACTGCGGCCGCGCAACCATTCGCCTTCGGTCTGCCAGTGGGCTTCGTCGCTGCCGAACTTTTTCTGCAGATGATCGACTTCCCATTGCTGCACGATCGCCTCGGGCAGCAGCAGCGTTTCGCTGTAGAGCTTGGCCAGGTCCTTGCGCGACAGCCCGACATAGCCAGGGTCGTCACGCATCGGGTCTTGCTGCTTGAGTACGAAGAAGTAGTTATCGACACCATTGTCGGCATAGACGGGCCAGCCGGCGATCTGGATCGTTGGCATTCTTGACGCGACCAGCACGAGCTTGTGCTGATCATCTGCGATCGCCTGGTTCACCGTGTCCAGCCGCTGTTGCAGCGCTGGCATCAGCTCCGCAAGATTGCGGTCGAGGATGTCTGCTCCGAGCTTGTTGTGGTCAGTGAGCTTATAGGCCAGTTGACCGTTGTCGTCGCGATAGAAGCTCACCGTCCCTTGCGGCGGCGGCGGTGGCGGATCTTCGGCAAGCACCGCGTCTGCGAGGATAGCCACGCCGACCATCACGAGCGGATTGATCGCAATGAGTGCGCCGGAGCCCATCAGCGCGGAACTGGCGCCGGCCAGATAGGCGCCCGAATTGATGGCGCCAACGAGGGTTGCGCCGGCCGAGCCGATCTGGCCTGACTCGACCATGTTGCCCAGATTGGTCAGGTTATAGATAGCCAGCACAGCACCGACGTGTGACAACGCGGCTGACTGCGCGCCGGTCAGATAGCCCGAGCCGGTCAGCCGTGCAGCGAAATAATTAGTGCTATTGAGCAGGCCGACCGTGCCGCTGATCTTGGTCAGGGTATCGCCTGACCGCAAGGAACGCAGCGAACTGATTAGTGCCAGTCCGCTGGACGCGTCGGCGACAGCGGTGTCGAAGGGCAGGGTGGCGACGCCTTGCGAGCGCGCGTAGTCGAGCGCGATGCGCGCGGTCGACAGAATGATACCGGCCGTGTCCTTTTGGCGCAGGGCGGTGAGGAAGTCGGCGACGTCAGAATGCAGCTGCTCACGTGCGGCGTCGCTGAAGCCCATCGACGTGTCATCCAGCGTGACATCATCGGACTTGCGGACCTTACCTTCCGCATCGATGGTGCTCAGGCTGCGGGTGTTGGTCCGATGATTAATCGCATCGCTCAGGGTAAACAGCTGTCCGTCTTCGGTGGCATAGGACTGTTCGACGATGGTCTCGATGAGCTCGCCGTCTGGCCCCTTGAAACTGATCTTTTGTGCGCGCGTACCAATTGTTTGCACCAGAGACGAGCCGGTCAGTGTATCGTCCGCATCGAAGTCCTTGATCTCGACCGTGTTCGCATTCAGCCGGTGCAAACTTTGTGAGCCGGTCTTGGTGCCGCTCTTGTCGAAGGCTTCATAGAGTTCTTCGTTCGCGTCGATGACTGTCTTGGTTGCGACGATCTGATCGTCATCGCGCCCTGAGATCAGCAGGGCTTTGGATTGGCTTTCATCGGCAAAATACAGATCACCGTCAGCGTTCAGCTTCAGTACGCTGCCATCGTTGTTTCGGTAAATGAGGCCACTGGAAGAAAGCGTCGTCGACCGGGAATTGGACAGGTCGATCAGCGTGGCAGCCTGCTTGTCGAAGTCGATTGAGAACACCTGCTGCTCGCTGCCGAGCAGGCCGCGTCGTTCATAGTCGTCAATCGCCAATTGAGTCGCTTCGCGGTATGCGTCGGTCGAAAGCTTCCTGATCGAGCCATCGAGCTCGATCAGATCGACGACGTTACCGCCTTCATACAGCACAGCCACTTTGCCTGAGCGCTCGGTAAAAAGCGACACGGACTTGCCTTCAGAGGCGCGCAGGATATTGCCTAAGGTGTTGATCTGTGAAATTTCGTCCGGCAGGGTCGCGCCGGTATTCGTTCCGGATACATAACCCTTGGCATGGGTCGGCAGCCGAATGAGCTGCCCTTCACGGAGGCTGTTGAGGTCGGTGATCTGCGGATTGGATTTTTTCAGATCGTCGACGGAAATGGCGTTGCTTCTTGCAATGCTGGAGAGCGTTTCCCCTTTGCTGACAGCGTAGGCGCCATCGTTGCCTGTGTAGTCGGGGGAGGGACGGAATTTAATGATATTGACGGCGGAATCATTCGCGCGAATGCTCGACGAGTTCACGTCCTGATTCTCGATGAATGGCTTTTCCGCAATTGGATTCAGTTTATTTTCTTTGATGTCGTGTTGAGTGCCATTATTGATTGACTTGAGATATTCTCTCGCGCGGCTCGCAATCGTTTCGCAGAGGGCTGTTGCATACGCTTCAGCTTTCGATCCTATGGCTGCTGAGGCGATAAATCCAAAGAACGGCGAGAATAAAACGTTTGTGATGGGTTCGGATGCAACATTAACCCCCACGCCAGCAGTAATTCCAATCAGAGTGCACAAAGGTTCTGGCGAACCCGGACTTGATGCAGCACCGACAACCACGGTTACCGTAGTTCCGATTTTTAATATTTTTCCCGCCGTGACAGCATCCGCGCCTTTAGCTAGCAGGGTATAAAAGCCTGATATTCCCGTGGCTGTAAGGTCGGTGGCCATATTAGACTTTCCATTTGGCCCTGCCCAAGTGTGAGTGTCATGAAATTTCTTAAAATCTTCTGAGAAATTTGATTTTGAATTTGTTGCTTGGATTTTTTCTGTCATTTTAAAAAATTAAATTATTAATTTATTTTTTATGAATGCTGAAATTGATACGCCTAATCCGTAAATTATTCCTGTTGCAATTAGCCAGGAAAAAATTTGTTTTGGAAGGAAGCTGCTCGCCTGGTCAATAAATAATTTATGAAATGCACCAAGATCCACAAGGGGGAATGTAAATACAAAGTAGCTCGCCAGAAAAATAAATGCATATGCTAAAGCGATTTTTTGAGGTGATGCTTGGGCGAACATCCTATTTTTCTGGTGAGAGTCGAGGAAAGCTCCACCTGCGAGTCCAATTAAAAAATGTATAGGTAGTAGCAAATAGTGGGTGGAAAAAAATGCGCGCCAATATTCAGTATTTAAATGCGGGTGCTCATTAAGATTTTTGAGTGCTGGAATTAAATAATTTGCCGTATCTTGAATTGAAATTATTAATGGAAATTTCTTCCAGTCGTCTAGAAATATAAAATTTAAAAAAATGGTTGTTATGATCGAAAGTGTGATCGACAGGGCGGAAAAATGGGTCTCGTACGAAAACGGTCGACCTGATTTCAGTTGTTGCCATCGCATTAGATAAAACTCTTTGGTTGAAAGCGTTTGCATATTTCAAATGAAAGAGGTTGACGAAACGGGTGCGAGGAGAACGAAGACCTTGGCTGATAATTGACTGCTTTTCATTCGCCCGCAGCTTGCCGCGGGCATACGAAATTCGGCCTGAGCTTCAGTTTTCCGTGGCTTCGCTGAACGGCGGGGTTTTCTCAGGACAAGGCGCATTCATCGTCACCGTCATCGGCGACGGATAGTCAAAGCCGGCGCCGCTGCCGGCATCGACCGCGTAGCCGATCAAGCCGCCGACGAGGATGTTCCCCCACACCGCCTTGTTGTTCTTCGACTTAAATGTGGTGGACGCCGCCGAGTCGCCCTTTTTGCAGTCGACGGCCAGGTCGCCATAGGCCTTGTGGATCACGACCGAACCCGGCGTGGTCACCTCCCAGCTGCCTTTGCTGTTGACGAGCGTGCAGCTCGCCTCAACGATAGGCTCGCCGTCGCACACCGTATTGACGGAGACCGGCTGTTGTTTGCCGGACGTGATGGCCGCGCAGCCGGTCATGAGCGAACTCACCACCAGTGCGGTTATCGAAATAATGAAACGGGATGAAAAAATGCAGGTGGGCATGTCGGCCTCCGAGGTGGAAAGCCGCGATTCTGCAATGCCATGCTTAAAGCGTGCGTGATTTTTTCAGGTGAATGTAGAAAATAGGATTGAATCTGTGGTTCTCTGAAAAAAATGTCGCTTTAATGCGCCATACAAATGTTCGGTAATAGATTAATATTTTTGCGGTGCTTTGTGCGAATTATATTTCCGCATATTTAAATCGATTATCGAACATTTTATGCATTGATTAGTGTCGCCAATGCATCATAAGATAGATTGTTTTTCTACTAAGATTTTTGACGTGTGCAATTCGTGTGACTTCCGCATACGATTATCGCGCTAACTATGGCTCGCATTCGATAATGCCAGCGTCCCGGCGACCAGTATGGGCGGCAGCAGCCGGGAGCATGTCTACCGCCTGCGGGTATCGAACAGTTTCCATCAATGCACGTCGTCTGGCATTGTTATTTCGGCGTGCACCGGATCTGCGTTTTTCTTCTTGCGCTTCCCCGGCTGCCCCCAGGTTCTCTGCGCGAGCATGCCTTCCTTGTGATCGCGCCGCCATTGAAAGATCAGCCGGATATCGATGTCATGTTCGCGCGCGACTGCCGACGCGCTCGAGCCGGGCTTGTTGGCCTTGGCCAGGAGCTCCAGCTTCTGCTGTAAGGTCCACACGCGGCGTGGACGGTAATCCCGCTTGCCGTTCAGCGGTTTCTTCGGCATCGAAATGATCCTGCCCATCGCCGGCTCCTGGCTTCAGATTCATGGAGCCGTGACGATGCAAAGCAAAGGACGCCAACGGGTTCAGCGTGGAGCGGGCAGGTTAGGGGCTTCGGTTGTCTGCCACCGATGAGAGGAGGAATGTCGTGGGCTTGCGACGCTGCGTGGCAGCATCGCCATAAAAAATATCAGCGTGCGCGCAGCGCTTCGCCAATCATCACCAGCACCGGGCCGGCGCAGTTCGGCAGACCACCGACCATGTCGGCCAGCGTCATGCGCATCACGCGCTCGTCGGCGCGGCTGACGTTTTCGATGGCGATCACTGGCGTTTCGGGCGGTTTTCCATGCTCGAGCAGGCGCTTTGCGGTCGCGATGGCTTCCTGGCCGCCCATGTACTGCACCAGCGTGTCACAGCCGGGCAGTGCCGCCTGGTCGGGCTCGCCCGGGGCGGTCGTCGATGTGAAGAAGGCGACATTGCGCGCGACGCCGCGCTTGGTCAGCGGCTGACGGATCGATGCTGCCGCAGCAAATGCGGTGGTGATGCCGGGGACGATTGCATACGGTACCCCGGCGGTTTCGAGCGCCACGAGTTCTTCGTCAGCGCGGCCGAACAACATCGGGTCGCCGCCTTTCAGACGCACGATGCGGTCATAGCGAAACGCAGCAGCCACCAGTTGTTCATTGATCAGCGCCTGCGCCGTCGAACGCTGCCCGCTACGCTTGCCTACCGAAATCAGGTCGGCCTGCGGACAGAGCGCGAGTATCTCCGGCGTGACGAGGGCATCGTGCAAGACAACATCGGCCTCGGCCAGAATGCGCGCAGCACGAACGGTCAGCAAGTCGGCGGCGCCGGGGCCGGCGCCCACCAGCCAGACCTGGCCAGGCGTCGGCCGGGCGGGTCTGGTTTGCAGGTCAGACATGAGCAGAGAAAGGCAGGGGTCAGTCGAGCCGGATCATGCCGGCAGCGACGGTCTGATGCGAGATTTCATCGATCAGGATGAAGCTGCCGGTCGCGCGCACCTGTTCGTACGCATCCGCGGCCAGCGGCTGCTGTACGGTCAGCGAAATGCGTGCGATACCGTTGAGCTTCAATTCGCTGCCTTCCTGGCGCTGCTGCGTGTTGATGTCCAGCAGCGACTGAATGCCGGTCACCTTTGCAGCCACCTGACGGGTGGTGTGCTTCAGCCAGTACTTGCGGCGCAGGTCGAGCGGCTCTTCCGACAGCCAGCAGACATCGGCCGTCACGTTCTTCAGCACCGTGGCCGGCGCATCGGCCGCCGACAGCATGTCGCCGCGCGAGATATCGACGTACTCGTCAAGCAGGATGGTGACCGACTTGCCCGCCGACGCGCTCTCCAGCGAGCCTTCCAGCGTAATGATGTCTTTCACTGTCGCGCTGTGTCCATTCGGCTGCACGACGATCTTGTCGCCCTTGCGCACTGTGCCGGCTTCGACACGGCCCATATAACCACGGAAGTCGTTCGCTTCGTGACCATTGTGGCGCGCCACCAGCTGCACCGGGAAGCGCAACGCCGCCGAGTGCTCGTCGTCATACACTGACAGCGATTCAAGCAGCTCGATCAGCGTCGGGCCGTCGTACCAGTCCATTTTTTCACTGCGCACCACCACGTTGTCACCGGCCAGCGCCGACATCGGGATGGTGTGAATGTCCTTCAGGCCCAGCGCTGCAGCAAATTCCTTGTACGCGGCAACGATGCAGTCGTACACGCGCTGGTCATAGTCGACCAGGTCCATCTTGTTGACGGCAACGACCACATGTTCGATCTGCAGCAGTTGTGCAATCGTCGAATGGCGTTTGGTCTGGATCAGCAGCTCGGCGCGGCCGGCGTCGTCGATCTTCACTTTCGATACGTCGATCAGAATGATCACCGCGTCGGCGGTCGAGGCGCCGGTGACCATGTTGCGCGTGTACTGCTCGTGGCCCGGCGCATCGGCGATGATGAACTTGCGCTTCGGCGTCGCAAAATAGCGGTAGGCGACATCGATTGTGATGCCTTGTTCGCGCTCGGCCTCAAGGCCATCGGTCAGCAGCGACAGATCGATCATGTCGCCGACGGTGCGCTTGTGGCGTGCACGCGAGATGGCGTCCAGCTGGTCCGCGAAGATGCCTTTGCTGTCGAACAGCAGGCGGCCGATCAGGGTGCTCTTGCCATCGTCGACCGAGCCGGCGGTGATGAAGCGCAGCAGGCCGCGCTCCTGCGCGTCCGTGCCTGCGATGTTCTTGTCTACTACGGCGTTCATTTAGAAATATCCTTCTTTCTTGCGCTTTTCCATCGACGCTTCGGAGGTCTGATCGTCCATCCGGGTCGCGCCGCGCTCGGTGATCTGCGTGACGGCGGTCTCGGCAATGATGGCCTCGACATCGGCGGCCTCAGATGCCACCGGGCAGGTGCACGAGATGTCGCCAACGGTGCGGAAGCGCACGATACGATTCTCGATGGCCTCGCCGTCCTTCGCCGGCGTCAGGTCCGTCAGCGGCACCAGCAGGCCGTTGCGCGGGATCACCTGGCGCTCGTGCGCGAAGTAAATGCTCGGCAGCGCAAGCTGCTCGCGGGCGATGTATTGCCAGACGTCGAGCTCGGTCCAGTTGGAGATCGGGAAAACGCGCATGTTCTCGCCCGGATGTACGCGGGTGTTGTACAGGTCCCAGAGTTCGGGGCGCTGCGCCTTCGGGTTCCACTGGCCGAATTCGTCGCGGAACGAGAAGATGCGCTCTTTTGCGCGCGCTTTCTCTTCGTCGCGGCGCGCGCCGCCGATGCAGGCGTCGAACTTGTACTCTGCAATGGTCTCGAGCAGCGTGACCGCCTGGGCCGCATTGCGCGAGTCGGTCTGCGGATTACGCAGGCGCACGGTGCCGCGTTTGATCGAGTCTTCGACCGAGCCCACGATCAGGCGCTCGCCGAGTTCTGCGACACGGCGATCGCGGAATTCGATCACTTCCGGGAAATTGTGCCCGGTGTCGATGTGCACCAGCGGGAACGGGAATTTGCCGGGACGGAAGGCCTTTTCTGCAATGCGCAGCAGCACCACCGAATCTTTGCCGCCGGAGAACAGCAGCGCCGGGTTACCGCATTCGGCCGCCACTTCACGCATGATGTGGATCGCCTCAGATTCCAGCCAGTCGAGATGACGGTTGCTGGCGGCGTCGATGAAATGCTTATTTTCTACAGCAGTATTCATGTTCGTTTACGCTTGAACGGATTTGATACGGACCAGTTTGCCGTCGACGACGTGCAGTCCGCACTCCTTGGATTCGGGATTCTCCCACCACCATCTGCCGGCCCGGATATCTTCGCCGGGCTGGATGGCACGGGTACAGGGTTCGCAACCGATGGACGGGTAACCCTTGTCGTGAAGGGGATTATACGGGACGCCATGGCTGCGGATGTAGTTCCACACATCCTCCTCCGACCAGTCGGCCAGCGGATTGAATTTTTGCATGCCATGCGCCGCGTCGTCTTCCTGCACCGCCAGCTCAGACCGCGTGGTCGACTGCGCACGGCGCTGGCCGGTGATCCAGGCCTTGTTGCCGGCCAATGCGCGGTTCAGCGGCTCGACCTTGCGGATGCGGCAGCATTCCTTGCGCATCTCTACGCTGTCATAGAAGGCGTTCAGGCCGTTGGCCGCCACATAGGCATCCACCGCTGCCGGCTCGGGCTTGTACAGGGCCACCTCGTAGTCATATTGCTCGCGGATGCGGTCGATCATGCCGAGGGTTTCCTGGTGCAGGCGGCCGGTCTCGAGCGTGAAGATCGTGATCGGCAGCTTCGCACGCAGGATCAGGTCGGTCAGCACCATATCCTCCGCTGCGAGGCTCGACGCAAACACCGCCGGCGAAAATTCGGCGGCGATGCGCGCCAGCGTTGCGCGTGTATCTGACAATACTTTGTCGAAATCGCTCATCGCGCATCCTGCGCTGCAGGGCGAGCCATGCGGCGGAACAGCGGCGTTTTCTGGTCCCACGAGGTCTGGTACACGTCGGAGAAGTCGGTCAGGCCCTTCAGCGCGTCGTCGATGCTGCGGTCTTCGCGGGTTGCGAAGGCATTGAAGCCGACGCGCGACATGTAGAACAACTGGTCACGCAGCACGTCGCCGATCGCGCGCAGCTCGCCTTCAAAGCCAACACGCGCGCGCAGATTGAAAGCGATCGAGTAGCCGCGGCCGTCCGCGAAGTTCGGGAAATCGACGGCGATCAGCGGCAGTGACTTTGCATCTTCTTTCAGCTGCTCGGGCCGCTCGTCGCTGGCCAGCCAGACGCCGATGTCGCCGCGTGCGGCCAGCGTGGTCTTCTGCGCCAGCCAGACCGTCAGCGGTACGATCTGCCGGCCGGCCGGCACCACCGCCGATTCCGGCGTTTCGCCGTCGGCGAGCTTGAGCACGTTCCAGTCGTCGTTGACGATGGCCTTGTCCTTGATGATCTTACGCATATGCGTCTTCTCCTGCCTGGTATGCATGGCCCGGTATCGGGGTCGCATACACGTGAGTCTTGAATGGTTCGATGCCGACGCGCTCGACGGTGTCGATGAACAGCTCGTCGTCATGGCGCTCGCGCACATAGACGTCGAGCAGCCGCGCGATCACTTCCGGCATCTGGCCGGCCGCGAACGACGGGCCGATGATCTTGCCGATGGCACTGTCATTGCCCTGCTTGCCGCCGATCGACACCTGGTACCACTCGGAGCCGTCCTTGTCGACGCCGAGCACGCCGATGTTGCCAACGTGATGGTGGCCGCAGGCGTTGATACAGCCGGAGATGTTCAGGTCGATATCGCCGATGTCGTGCTGGTAGTCGAGGTCGTCGAAACGCTCGGCAATGGCCTCGGCGATCGGGATCGACTTCGCATTCGCCAGCGAGCAGAAATCGCCGCCCGGGCAGCAGATGATGTCGGTCAGCAGGCCGATGTTCGGGGTCGCGAGGCCATGCGCCTTCACTTCCTTGTACAGCGCCAGCAGGTCGGCCTGCTTCACGTCGGCCAGCACCAGGTTCTGCTCGTGCGTGACGCGCAGCTCGCCAAAGCTGTAGCGGTCGGCCAGGTCAGCGACGAAATCCATTTGCTCGGCGGTCGCATCGCCCGGTGGCGTGCCGGTCTTTTTCAGCGACAGCGTTACGATCGCATAGCCCGCTTGCTTGTGCGGCTTGACGTTGCGGCCGAGCCAGGTGCCGAAGGCCTTGTTCTCTGCGCTCTGCTGTGCCAGCAGTTCATGCACATCGTTGAGCTTCTCGTACGCCGGCGGCGTGAAGTAACTGGCCACGCGCGCCAGCTCTTCTTCGGTGATCGTGCTCAGGCTGTCCTTCAGGTCGAGCCATTCCTGCTCGACCTGGCGGGTGAATTCTTCGACGCCCAGCGCCTTCAGCAGGATCTTGATGCGTGCCTTGTACTTATTGTCGCGGCGGCCGTACTGGTTGTAGACGCGCATGATCGCTTCCACATAGGTCAGCACATGCTGCCACGGCAGGAATTCGCGCACCACGCTGCCAATGATCGGCGTGCGGCCCAGGCCACCGCCGGCCAGCACCTGGAAGCCGACTTCACCGGCCTCGTTCGTGACGATGTTCAGTCCGATGTCATGGGCCTTCACCACCGCGCGGTCTTCCGCAGCGGCGTTCACTGCGATCTTGAATTTGCGCGGCAGCCATGCGAATTCCGGATGGAAGGTGCTCCACTGGCGCAGGATCTCGATGTACGGGCGTGGGTCCAGCAGCTCGTCGATGGCCACGCCGGCGAACTGGTCCGACGTAATGTTGCGGATGCAGTTGCCCGAGGTCTGGATCGCGTGCATCTCGACCGACGCGAGATCGGCCAGGATGTCGGGCACGTGCTCGAGCTCGATCCAGTTGTACTGGATGTTCTGGCGTGTCGTGAAATGCCCATAGCCGCGGTCATACTTGCGCGCGATGTGCGCAAACATGCGCATCTGCTTCGATGCCAGCAGGCCGTAGGGCACGGCCACGCGCAGCATGTACGCGTGGCGCTGCATGTACAGGCCGTTCTGCAGGCGCAGCGGACGGAACTCGTCCTCGGTCAGCTCGCCGGACAGGCGGCGCTGCACCTGGCTGCGGAACTGTGCGACGCGTTCGCGGACGATCTGGTGGTCGTATTGGTCGTAGCGATACATGGTCTTCCTTGATGAATGCTTTTACAGCACAAGCTTGGCCGCGACGCCGGTGAGGGTCGTCGCGAGCAGGCCGCGCAAGAATTTTTCGGGGACGGCACGGGCCGCCAGCGAGCCGATCGTGATGCCGGGCAGCGAGCCGATCAGCAGAGTGCCGAGCAGTTCCCAGTTCACCGAGCCCAGCCACCAGTGGCCGAACGCAGCAATGGCTGTCAGCGGCACGGCATAAGCAATGTCGGTACCGGCGATCTCGGCCGGTTTCAGGTTCGGGTAGAGCAGCACGAGGATGGTGGCGCCGACGGCACCCGCGCCGATGGACGATACCGTCACCAGCGTGCCGATCGCCGCGCCGGCGATCACCGTCGCAGCGATTTGCGCGCGGCCATGAAGCTGACGGCTCGGGTGCGCGCTCATCCATGTCTGCATGCGGCCGCGGAAAGTGATGGCAATGACCGTCAGCAGCACCGAGAACGCGATGGTGTAGCGAATGATCTGGCCGATCTGCTTGTCCAGGGCGCCGTAATATTTCAGTGCGAGCGTGGCCAGCACGGCGGCCGGCAGCGCGCCCAGGCACAGCCGGCGCACGATTTCCCAATGCACGGTGTTGCGCACCCGGTGCGCCAGGGTGCCGGCGCTCTTGGTGATTGACGCGAACGCGAGGTCAGTGCCGACGGCGACGGTCGGATTGATACCGAACAGCAGCGTCAGCAGCGGTGTCATCAGCGAGCCGCCGCCCACACCCGTCAGACCGACGAGCATGCCAACGGCAAATCCGGAAACCACATAAGTCAAAGTCATAAAGCCTCGCGCGAAGAAGCCGGAATGCTAATAAACTTCCCCCTTATTCCAAACAACATTAGATTCATTTGCTTATATGATTCCCGGATATAAGCGCCGGCGTTGTCCTTTTTTCGAATTGAAAACATTTCCCGAATGACATCGGCGGAGGCTGCGCGCCCGGAAATGCCGGTGGCCCGTGTCCGCAAGTTAGTCAAATGAAAACGGTCGCGTCCGCACCGCCGCCGCGCCGTTCGCTGCAGAGAACAACATGAACCTTCATCAATTCCGCTTTGTGCGCGAGGCCGTGCGCCAGAATTTCAATCTGACCGAGGCCGCGCGGGCGCTGTTCACGTCGCAGCCCGGGGTCTCCAAGGCCATCATCGAGCTGGAAGAAGAGCTGGGCATCGACATCTTTACTCGCCATGGCAAACGTATTCGCGGACTGACCGAGCCGGGCCGGCAGGTGCTGAAGTCGGTCGAGACCATTCTGCAAGAGGTCGAGGGTCTGAAGCGTATTGGCAAGGAATTCGCCGCGCAAGACAGTGGCAGCTTCACCATTGCCACCACGCATACGCAGGCGCGCTATTCGCTGCCGCCTGTCGTGCAATCGTTCTCGCAAAAATTTCCCAAGGTGCGCTTGTCGCTTTTGCAAGGCAATCCGAAGCAAGTTGCCGACATGGTGCTGCACAATCAGGCCGATCTGGCCATCGCGACCGAGGCGATCGCCGAGGTCGACGGGCTGGTGTCGCTGCCGTGCTTTCAGTGGGAGCACATGGTGGTCGTGCCGCACGATCATCCGCTGACCCGGCCGGGTCCGATCAGCCTGGAGGACCTGGCGACCTATCCGCTCATTACTTATGACGCCGCCTTTGCCGGCCGCAACAAGATCGATCTGGCCTTTACCCGGCGCGGCCTCAAGCCCGATGTCGTGCTCGAGGCGATCGACGCCGATGTCATCAAGACCTATGTCGAGCTGGGCATGGGCGTGGGCATCATCGCCGGACTGGCCTACAGCGCGACCCGCGATGCCGGTCTCGCCGCCATCCCGGCCGGCCACCTCTTCGGCATGAATGTCTCGCGCATCGCGCTGAAAGAGGGCGCTTATTTGCGCGGCTACGTCTACACCTTCATTGAGCTGATGGCGCCTAACCTCAGCCGCAAGCTGGTCGAGCAGGTGCTGACCGGTGAGCGAGACAGTTACGAAATATAGAACTTATTACTCTTTCGCAGCCGCGCTCTATATATAGAGCGGCCGCACGCCGGCCGGCGGACTCACTCCGAAGGCGGCAATGCGGCCTTCGGGGCATCGGCGGCGCTCACGGTATGGACGGTGCGCTGCGGGAACGGTATCTCGATGTCGTGCCGGTCGAAGGCCGATTTCAGCCGGCGCAGAAACTCGCGTCTCACCGTAAACTGCTCGAGCGCCACTGTTTTGATGCGGCTCTTGATCATGATCGCCGAGTCTGCCCACTGTTCGACGCCCGAGATCTCGATGTCTTCCAGGATGCGCGCGCCGAACTCCGGGTCGTTGCGCAGTGTCTGTGCAGTCTCTCGCATCACTGCATAGACGCGATCGATACTTTCTTTATAAGCAATCCCGACGTCCATCACCGCGTAGGCGTAGCCGCGGCTGCGGTTCGTTACGGTAACGATGGTGCCGTTCGGCACATAGTGCACCGCACCTTCGTAGTCGCGCAGCTGTACGTAGCGCAGGGTGATTTCCTGCACCACGCCCGATTTGCCGGATACCTCTACGACGTCGCCGACGCGGATCTGGTTTTCGATCAGCATCACGAAACCGGTGAAATAATCTTTCACCAGGCTCTGCGCGCCGAAGCCGACGGCCAGGCCAGCCACGCCGGCCGTGGCCAGCAGCGGCGCGATCGAGATGCCGAACTCCGACAGCACCAGCATCACCGTCATCACCGCGACGATCACCGACAGTGCATAGACGAAGACGCGCTCGAGGGTGTCAATGCGGCGCGTTTCTTCGGCGCTTTCGGCGCGCGAGCGCAACCGAATGTGCGATAAGCGGATCACTCGCTTCAGCACGCCGAACAATAACCACGCCATCACCAAAATCACGATCACCTTGCCCAGCGTGACGATAAACTCCAGCCATTCCGGCGCGGATGGGAGGTCGAGATAATTCAGCAGGGCTTCGATAGAACGCTTCATGGGAATAGGTCAGGCCGAGGGGCAGAATCGGTTGGCAGGACGGCAAGTTTACAGCGATTAAAAATTTTTTCGCAAAAGGCCTAAATGAACGCTAAATCCTGCCGTAACCGCTTACGCAGGGGCTTATTCCTCTCGTGTAAGACAAACTCCTACAACTTCGACAGCCGAACGCGTACAAGAAATACCGCGTCAGGCTGATAGTTCAGTGGTGCAACGCAAGGCAGAATTCTTCCCGAGCGGAAACCCATCTGTGGAAGCCGCTCAGATCACTCGAGGGAGAACGGCATGAACGTGAACGACATGATGGCGGATATCCGTGACGCCAACCTTTCCTACCTGATGCTGGCTCAGCAACTGGTTCGCGCCGACCGTGCCACCGCGATTTTCCGACTCGGCATCAGCGCCGATCTGGCTGATCTGATCGATAGCCTGTCCCCGGCTCAAATCGTCAAGCTCGCTTCCAGCAGCATGATGCTGATGCGATTCCGCTTCGACGATGCGGGCATCCTCGAGATGCTGACAAGTCACTCGAAAGAGCGATCTTTGTCGCAGACCCATGCAGCCATTCTGATGGCGGCGCAGCCGGTCGAGGAAATTCACTGACCTGCGTGTCGGTTCAAGCAAGGAGAGCAGTATGGCCGCTAAAAGCGTCGTATCCGAAGGGCGGCAGATTAGTCTGGCGATTGAATTGATCGAGTTGGGTGCGCGACTGCAGCTGCTCGAGACTGAAACCACGCTGTCGCGTGAGCGCCTTCTGAAGTTGTACAAAGAACTGCGCGGCGTCTCGCCGCCGAAGGGCATGCTGCCCTTTTCCACCGATTGGTTCATCACCTGGCAGCCGAACATCCACGCATCGCTGTTCATGGGCATCCATCGCTACCTGATGCAGCATGCTCAAGTCAGCGGCATTGATGCGGTGATCAAGGCTTACCGTTTGTATCTGGAGCAAATGCCTCCTGAGCGCGGTGCCGAGCCAGTATTGTCGCTGACCCGTGCATGGACGCTGATCCGTTTCTTTGAAAGCAAAATGCTCACGATGGTCGAATGCAGCAGCTGCCACGGCCACTTCGTCAGTCATACCTTCGAGCTGCATTCCGGGTATCGCTGCGGGCTGTGCCACCCACCTTCACGGGCGGGCAAAAAGAAGGCTGCCGCACCGGCCCTCGACGCGATCCCTGCCTGAGGCGCACAGATCGTGCCGCGCTGACGGTAGGGTGGGCAGCGCCTGCCTGCGTCGCCATTTCCTGATGTTGACTTTCCTTTTGTGTGTCGCACCGCTTTGTCCCTGAAGCCGGTGATTCGGGCTGTGCCTGCAGTGATCGTGGGCCTCCGCCGCATTGTCATCACGATAAAAATAATTACTAAATTCCCGCTAAATGTTGCCGTAAACAATACCGCAAGCCCGAAAAGCGCAATCCCGCGCGACAGGCTGCCTGCCTACGGAGTACATCGTGCTGGTTATTCTTGGTTACCTGATCGTCATTGCTGCCGTCTTCGGGGGCTTCGCCCTGGCCGGCGGCCATCTGGCCGCGCTGTTCCAGCCTATTGAGTTGCTGATGATCGCCGGCGCTGCGGGCGGCGCTTTTGTTGTCGGCAACAACGGCAAGTCGATTAAGGCGACATTGAAGGCAATTCCTACGCTGTTCAAAGGATCGGGCTACAACCAGACGCGGTATCTTGAATTGCTTGCACTGTTGTCCGACATACTCGGCAAGGTGCGCAAAGAGGGCATGATGGCCGTGGAGCGAGATATCGAATCGCCCGACGAAAGCCCGGTGTTCAGTGCCTATCCCACGATCCTGGCCGACCATCATGCAATTGACTTCATCTGCGACTACCTGCGTCTGATGGTTGCCGGGAATATTGACGTCTTTCAGATCGAAAGTCTGATGGACAATGAAATCGAGACTCATCACCACGAAGCCGTGGTGCCTGCGCAGTGCATCGCCAAGCTTGGCGATGGCATGCCGGCCTTCGGCATTGTCGCGGCCGTGATGGGCGTGGTGCACACCATGGAGTCGATCGGCCTGCCGCCTGAGGAGCTGGGCATCCTGATCGCGCGCGCGCTGGTCGGTACCTTCCTCGGCATTCTGATCGCTTATGGTTTTGTCGCGCCATTGTCGAGCCTGCTTGAGCAGAAGGCTGATGAGGCGACCAAGATGCTGCAGTGTATCAAGGCCACGCTGATCGCCAGCTTCAGCGGCAGCCCGCCTGCACTGGCTGTTGAGTTCGGCCGCAAGGTGCTGTACTCCAGCGAGCGCCCGAGCTTCGCCCAGCTCGAAGAGCATCTGCGCAACGCGAAGAACAAGTAACATGGCCGACCAGGAAAAGCCCGTCATCATCGTCCGTCGCCCGAAGAAGGGCGGCCACGGCCATCATGGCGGCGCATGGAAGATCGCCTATGCCGACTTCGTGACCGCGATGATGGCGTTCTTTCTGCTGATGTGGCTGCTGTCATCCACCAGCAAGGCCAAGCTCGAGGGCATTGCCGAATATTTCAAGACACCGGTGAAGGTGGCGATGGCCGGCGGCTCATCGATCTCGGAGCGCAGCAGCGTCATCAAGGGCGGCGGTGCCGACCCGATGAAAAAGACCGGCGAAGTGCGCAAGGTCGTCGACCTCGATTCTGCCAAGAGCGAACTGGAAAAGCGCGAGCGCGCGCAGCTGGAAGCGCTGAAGCAGAAAATCGAGGCCGCAGTCGATGCCAACCCTTTGCTCAAGCAGTTCAAGAAACAGCTGCTGCTCGATATCACCAGCGAAGGCCTGCGCATCCAGGTGGTCGACGAGCAGAACCGTCCGATGTTTGGCATGGCCAGTGCGTCGCTGCAGCCCTACACCCGCGACATCCTGCGGGAAATTGGCCGCATGCTGAACGACGTGCCGAACCGTGTGGGTCTGTCCGGCCATACCGATAACGTCGTGTATGCGAGCGGGGAGCGCGGCTACAGTAACTGGGAGCTATCGGCCGACCGTGCGAACGCATCGCGGCGCGAGCTGGTCCAGGGCGGCATGCAGGAAGCGAAAGTGCTGCGCGTGGTCGGTCTGTCGTCCGCGGTGCCGCTGGACAAAGCCGACCCGACCAGTCCCACCAATCGCCGTATCAGCATTATCGTGATGAACAAGCGCACCGAGCAGGCCATCATCGGCGAAGACGCCAAGACGGACGTCGGCAACGCCGCTGCCGCCGGCGAGGCGCTGGGGGTCCCGGCAACTGCGGCACCTGCAGCCCCCGCTGCGCCCGCAGCTACAGCAACAAAGGAGGTCAAGCCATGACCGCTCGTATGATCGAAGAAGCCGAGCTCGACCGCGCGCGCGCCGATCTGGCGCAGCTGGAAACCTTAGTAAAGCTGGCCATCGAGCAGCTGGCTGCCGATTTCATCGCCGCGCATGGCGCACTGACGCTGCAGATGGCGCTCGAAGGGCACCCGGAGTGTGTCGCGCTCGCGCGCGAAGCTTGCGGCCATCTTGACAGCGCGCTGACAGCGCTGCAATTCGAGGACATTGCCAGCCAGCTGATCGCCAGCGCGCGCCGTCACCTGAACATCAGCCCGGAAGAGCCCAAGCTCGCTTCGGGCAGCAACGAAAGCGTGACCCAACATCACATGGAAAGCGGCGCGATCGAATTGTTCTGACGCGCCCACAGCAAGCAATACGACCAATGGAGAGAGCAATGAGTAAAAAGATTCTCGCAGTAGACGATTCGGGATCGCTGCGGCAGATGCTGGCGTTTTCATTGCGCAGTGGCGGTTACCAGGTGGTCGATGCAGTCGATGGCAACGACGGACTGGGCAAGGCGCAGGCCACCCGTTTCGACCTCGTGCTCACCGACCAGAACATGCCCAACATGGATGGCCTGACCCTGATCCGCAGCCTGCGTGCGCTGCCGGACTATCGCAGTGTGCCCATCCTGATGCTGACCACGGAAACCAGTCCCGAGATGAAGCAGCAAGGCCGTGAGGCCGGTGCCAATGGCTGGCTGGTCAAGCCTTTCGATCCTCAGCGGCTGCTTGAAGTGGTCGGCAAGATGATCGGACCGGGGAGCGCCGCATGACCGTCGAGCTCAGCCAGTTCTTCGAGGTCTTCTTCGACGAGGCGGCCGAGCTGCTGGCCGAAAAAGAGCGCCTCCTGCTCGGCCTTGAACCCGAATCTTTCAACATGGCGGACATCGACGCCATCTTCCGCGTCGCCCACTCGATCAAGGGGGGCGCAGCGACCTTCGGCCTGGCCGACATGACCGGCGTCACCCATGTGCTCGAGTCGATGCTCGACCGCCTGCGCAAGGGCGAGACGGCGCTGACCGTCGACCATATCGACACCTTCCTTGCCGCCAAAGACGTGCTGCAGATGCTGCTGAGCGGCCATCGCGATGGCGCGGCAGTGGACCAGGCCGCGGTCGATGCGCTGCTGGCCAGGCTGCATGCGCTGTCCGACCAGGATGGCGGCGAGCTGCAGCCGCCCCAGACGGCGGTACCCGTGGCAGCCAAGCCCGCGCCGCCTGCCGCCAAGCCTGTGCGGCGCGTGCGCATCACCATGCCGGGCATTTCCACCTCTGATTTTTCCGCGCTCAGCGACGAGCTGGCGCTGCTCGGCCGCGTCAGCCCGCAGCACGGCGACGATCCGGCGGTGCTGCTCGAGACGGTCGAGACTTGCGACGACATCGCGGCGGTATGCACCTTCATCGTCGATCCGGCACTGCTGAAGATCGAGGAAGTCGACTCCCCACCCTATGAACTGTTCGAGCCGGTCGCGCCCGCGCCCGCCGCTGTAGCGCCGGCATTGCCAGCCTCAGTGGCGGCGCCGGCAGCGCGCCAGTCTGCGTCTGCGCCGGCGGCCGGCGGTGTCGAATCGTCGTCGATCCGTGTGCCGGTCGAGAAGGTCGATCAGCTGATCAACCTGGTCGGCGAGTTGGTTATCACTCAGGCGATGATTGAGCAGCGTACGCACGGGCTCGATCCTATGCTGCATGAAAAACTGCTCAGCGGCGTCTCGCAACTGACGCGCAACACGCGGCATTTGCAAGAGGCGGTGATGTCGATCCGCATGATGCCGATGGAATACGTGTTCTCGCGCTTTCCGCGCATGGTGCGCGACCTCGCGGGCAAGCTCGGCAAGAAGGTCGAGTTCGTTACGCATGGTGCCGCCACTGAGCTCGACAAGGGCCTCATCGAGCGCATTATCGATCCGCTGACTCACCTCGTGCGCAACAGCATCGATCACGGCATCGAGATGCCCGAGACGCGCGTGGCCGCCGGCAAGGACGCGACTGGTAAGCTGACCTTGTCGGCCGAGCACCGTGGCGGCCATGTGGTCATTGAAGTCGCTGACGACGGTGGTGGCCTGAGCCGCGACCGCATTCTTGCAAAGGCACGGCAGCAAGGCCTGCCGGTGCATGACACCATGCCAGACAGCGACGTCTGGCAGCTGATCTTCGCGCCCGGTTTTTCGACGGCGGAAACCGTGACCGACGTTTCCGGCCGCGGCGTCGGCATGGATGTCGTGCGCCGCAATATCGCCGCGCTCGGCGGCCAGGTCGAGATCCGCTCCAGCGCCGGCAAGGGCAGCACGGTGTCGATCGCGCTGCCGCTGACCCTGGCGATCCTGGACGGCATGTCAGTGCGCAGTGGGGATGAAATCTATATCCTGCCGCTGAACTACGTGCTGGAATCGCTGCAACCGCAGCCGCAGGACGTCAGCCGCATCGCCGGCCAGGGGCTGGTCGTGCGCGTGCGCGGCGAGTATCTTCCTCTGATATCGCTGCGGCAGGTGTTCAGCACCAATGGCGCTCCGGATGACAGCGGCTCTGGCATTGCGATCATCCTTGAGGCAGATGGCCAGCGTGCTGCGCTGCTGATCGATGAACTGGTCGGGCAGCAGCAGGTGGTGGTGAAGAACCTGGAAGCGAACTACCGGCGCGTCGCGGGCGTTTCTGGCGCAACCATCCTTGGCGATGGCAGCGTCGCGCTGATCCTCGATGTCAGCGCGTTGTTGCGCGGCGCGCGGGCGACGATCAACCATTGAAGCACCGTCCCGGCGCGCGCCGGGACGGGATTTTGGTCGCGCGCAGTGGGCGTATTTCCGGAGCCAATCTGTGCGCGTACGGCAGTACCGGCATCGGGCTGAAGAAAGCGGGGAAAGACGGTCTCTTCAAGGTATTTCCGCTCAACAACACAGGCTAAGCTGTCGTAAACCCACAAACTATTCAACACGACGGGATATTTCATGCAAACCGACATGGCCGACAAGGCAGACGACGCGACTGTGGCCGACCCTGCGTCGCGCGAGTTCCTCGCTTTCAAGCTGGGTGCTGAAGAATACGGTATCGACATCCTGAAAGTGCAAGAGATCCGCGGTTACGAGGCGGTGACGCGCATCGCCAACTCGCCGGAGTTCATCAAGGGCGTGGTCAACCTGCGCGGCATCATCGTGCCGATCGTCGACATGCGGATCCGCTTCAACCTCGGCGAGCCGACCTACGATCAGTTCACCGTGGTGATCATCCTGAACATCGCCGGCCGTGTGGTCGGCATGGTGGTCGATAGTGTGTCCGACGTGACCACGCTGGCGCCGGCGCAGATCCGCCCGGCCCCCGAGATGGGCACTGCTTTCAATACCGATTACCTCATCGGGCTAGGCACGCTGGACGAGCGCATGCTGATCCTGGTCGACATCGACAAGCTGATGTCGTCCGCCGATATGGGTCTGATCGACCAACTGTCCAACTGAGCGCTCGCCACTCACCGTTACCGGAAATATCGCCATGAGCATCTCACACATGAAAGTCAGTACCCGCCTGGCCTCCGGCTTTGCGCTGGTTCTGGTGCTGCTGTTCGTCAGCGTGCTGTTGTCGCTGAACCGCCTGTCATCGATGCAGGACAAGATCAGCGAAGTCGTCGACGTCAACAACGCGCAGCTGACCCAGCTGGTCACGATCCGCGCGCAGCTGTACGACCGCATGGTCGCCTCGCGCAACGTGGTGCTGCTGAGCGACCCGGCCGAGATGAAGCCCGAGATCGATCGCGTGAAGAGCGACGAAAAGGTCTCCGATGAAGCGATCGGCAAGCTCGCCAAGCTCTATGAGCGCCCCGAGACGACCGACGAAGAAAAGGCCGGCCTGGCGCGACTGCGCGAGTACGAAGCGGCCATCGTGCCGCTGACGGACAAAGTGCTGGACCTGGGCTACCAGAACAAGAGCCAGGAGGCGACCCTCATCCTGATCGATGAAGTGCGCCCGGTGCAGCGCAAGATCATGGGCGAGATCGGCAAGATGGTCGAGATCCAGAACAAGCTCAGCGCCACTGCCGCCGCCGATGCCGTGAGTGCTTATGAAGGCGCGCGCTCGATGCTGATCATGCTCGGCGTGGTTGCGCTGATCCTCGGCACGATCGCCGCGCTGGTGATCACCCGCAGCATCACCAGGCAGCTCGGTGGCGAGCCGCAGGCCGCTGCTGAAGTCGCGACCCGCATCGCCGCCGGCGATCTCGACGTGACGATCGACGTGCACAGCAGCGACAAGGACAGCCTGATGTTCGCGATGAAGGGCATGCGCGACCGTCTGGCCGACATCGTGCGCAATGTCCGTTCGGGCACCGACACCATCGCCACCGCCTCCAGCCAGATCGCGGCCGGCAACCTCGACCTGTCCTCGCGCACCGAGCAGCAGGCCAGCTCGCTGGAAGAGACGGCGTCGTCGATGGAAGAACTGACCTCGACCGTGCGCCAGAACGCCGACAACGCCGGACAGGCAAACCAGCTCGCGATCAATGCGTCTGAAGTCGCTGCACGTGGCGGCAACGTGGTCTCCGAAGTCGTGCAGACGATGGAGCAGATCAATGGCTCCGCGCGCAAGATCGTCGACATCATTGGCGTGATTGACGGCATTGCCTTCCAGACCAATATTCTCGCGCTGAATGCGGCCGTGGAAGCGGCCCGCGCCGGCGAGCAAGGCCGTGGCTTTGCTGTGGTCGCCACGGAAGTGCGCAGTCTGGCGCAGCGCTCGGCCGCTGCGGCGAAAGAGATCAAGGCGCTGATCGGCGACTCGGTGGACAAAGTCGAGAACGGCAGCAAGCTCGTCGCCGAGGCCGGATCGACCATGGATGAAGTGGTGTCCAGCGTACGCCGCGTGACCGATATCATTGCCGAGATCACTGCCGCCAGTAACGAGCAGAGCACCGGCATCGAGCAGGTGAACCAGGCAATCACGCAGATGGACCAGGTGACGCAGCAAAATGCGGCGCTGGTCGAAGAAGCGGCCGCAGCGGCCGACAGCTTGCAGGAGCAGGCGGCGGCGCTGTCGGAAATCGTCAGCTTCTTCCGCGTCTCCGGCGGCAACTCGACACCGGTCGCCAGCCCCAAGCTGCGGACGGTGACAAAGCCGATGCAGAAAACGATTGCCTCGCCGGCCAAGCGCACTGCCGCGCCTGCAGCGTTGTCCGCTCCGGCGGCAGCGCCGGCCGCACCGCGCAAGCTCGCTTCGGCTAGCACCAGTGCGGGTGCGGCGGACGAGTGGGAAGAGTTCTGATCCTGCGCGCTGACTGATCTATGGCCTCTAAAATCAAAGTCCTGGTCGTCGATGATTCGGCGCTGATCCGTAGCGTCCTGCGTGAGATCATCGACAGCCAGCCCGATATGGAAGTGATCGGCGTCGCGCCCGATCCGCTGGTGGCGCGCGAAATGATCCGCGAGCGTAATCCCGACGTGCTGACGCTCGACGTCGAAATGCCGAAGATGGACGGCCTCGATTTCCTCGAACGGCTGATGCGGCTGCGGCCGATGCCGGTCGTGATGGTGTCGTCGCTGACCGAGCGCGGCTCCGAGACGACGCTGCGCGCGCTCGAGCTGGGCGCGGTCGATTTCGTCGCCAAGCCGAAGATGTCGATCCAGGCCGGCATGCGCGAATACACGGGTCTGATCGCCGACAAGATCCGCGCTGCCGCGCGTGCGCGCGTGCAGGCCCGTGCCCGCACCGCACCGGCCGGCGCGCCGCTGCCGGCGCTGCGCGACCCGCTGTCATCGAGTGAAAAGCTGATCATCGTCGGCGCATCGACCGGCGGCACCGAGGCGATCCGTGCGTTCCTGGAGCAGATGCCGTCCGATTGTCCGGGCATCCTGATCGTGCAGCACATGCCGGAAGGCTTTACGCGTTCGTTTGCGCAACGGCTCGACAACCTGTGCCGGATCTCGGTGAAAGAGGCTGACGATGGCGAGCGGGTGCTGCCTGGTCACGCGTACCTGGCGCCCGGGCATTCGCATTTATTGCTGGCCAAGAGTGGCGCCAACTATATCTGCCGGCTCGATCAGGGCCCGCCGGTGAACCGGCACCGGCCGTCCGTCGATGTGCTGTTCGCATCGGCGGCCGCCAACGCCGGCCGTAATGCACTCGGGGTGATCCTGACCGGCATGGGCAAGGACGGCGCGGCTGGTATGCTCAAGATGCGCGAGGCCGGTGCCGTTAACTTTGCACAGGACGAGGCCAGTTGTGTGGTCTACGGCATGCCGCGCGAGGCGGTGCTGGCCGGCGCGGTGCACGAAAGCGCGGCGCTGACCGAGCTGCCGGGACGCGTGCTGGCCCAACTGGCGCGCGACGGTGGCAGGGCGCTACGCGTCTGACGCCGGCGGGCACGCCCGCATGATGCAAAAGGGGCAGTTGCCGGCAGGGCGCCGGCGACGTACCCTTATGAACTTGTAATTGATTCAGGAGCCGACATGGCAGATCCCAAGACAAAATTCCTCGTCGTCGACGATTTCTCGACGATGCGCCGCATCGTGCGCAACCTGCTCAAGGAGCTTGGTTATGCGAACGTCGACGAGGCTGAGGACGGCGCCATGGCGCTGTCGAAGCTGAAAAACGAAAGCTTCGATTTCGTGATCTCCGACTGGAACATGCCGAACATGGATGGCCTGGAAATGTTGAAGCAGATCCGCGCCGACGCTAACCTGTGCAAGCTGCCGGTGCTGATGGTGACTGCCGAGGCGAAGAAAGAGAACATCATCGCTGCCGCCCAGGCCGGCGCCAGCGGCTATGTGGTCAAGCCGTTCACCGCCGCGACGCTCGACGAAAAGCTGCAGAAGATTTTCGAGAAGCTCGAGAAAGCCGCGGCCTGAACATGACGACACCGACCACGCCTGAGTCCGTGCTCGATGCCGAGCGCTACGACGACCTGCTGTCGCGCGTCGGGCATCTGACCCGCAGCCTGCATGAAAGCCTGCGCGAGCTCGGCCTCGACAAAGAGATCGAGCGCCTTGCAAAGGACGACATTGCCAACACGCGCGACCGCCTGATGTACGTCGCGAAAATGACCGAACAGGCCGCGCAGCGCGTGCTGAATGCGACTGACGCCGCCGGGCCGCTGCAGGAGCAGATCGAGCAGGGCGCCGATGCGCTGCTGGCCGACTGGCAGGCCGCGCAGGCCGGCAATGTGCCGGCCGAGCTCGCGCAGCGCACACTGGCCTTCCTCGAGGCCACGCGCGGCGCAGCGGCGGCCACACGCGGTCATCTGATCGATATCATGATGGCGCAGGATTTCCAGGACCTGACCGGCCAGGTGATCACCAAAGTCACCAAGCTTGGCCATAGCCTCGAATCCCAGCTGGTGCAGCTGCTGATCGATCATGCTCCGAACGATGGCAAGCGCGACACGGGCAATGGCCTGCTGAACGGTCCGCAAGTCAATCCCGAGGGCAAGGCCGACGTTGTGGCCGGGCAGGAGCAGGTCGATGACCTGCTGGAAAGCCTGGGCTTCTGATCTCACGCGCGGCGGCTGCCACGCCGCCGCGCCGACCGCACTGCGTTGTCGCACCCCTACGCTTGTCAGCGTGCGCACTTCATGCAGCGCCCTCAATTCGCTCCCGGCGGGGTATCGCTGACCGTTATAATTCGACTAACGGTCGGAAGAACCTGACGCTGTTCGCTTCCTGGTATCGTCGGCTTGCCGAATTGATATGCCCTGCCTGAAGCGATCAGCCGCGCCTTTACCGCTTTGTTCCGCAGATGGCAACAGTTGATTCCGTCCGAAAATTCCATAACGGCTCATTGGGCTAACACGGAGTGATGGATGGCGGGGGACAGCGACCTCGAGAAAACAGAACCAGCCAGTGCCCGGCGCCTTGAACAGGCGCGCGAGGAGGGCGATGTTCCACGCTCGCGGGAACTGACCTCCGTCGCGACCCTGGTTGCCGGCGGCGCGCTGCTGTGGGTCATGGGCAGCTCGCTGGAATCGAGCCTCACGGTGATGCTGCACGACGGGCTGTCGTTCCCGAGGTCGCTGGCGTTCGATCCGGCCGCGCTTCTGGAGCATGGCAGCCATCTGCTGGGCCAGGTGATGTGGGCGATGCTGCCGTTTGCCGCCATCATCATCGCCGTCGCCATCGTCGCGCCAATGGCTGTCGGCGGCTGGTTGTTCTCGTCAAAATCGCTGATGCCGCGCCTCGACCGGCTCGATCCGATTGCCGGTGTCGGCCGGCTGTTCTCGCTGCACTCGCTCGGTGAGCTTGGCAAAGGTCTGGCCAAAGTCGGCCTGGTCGCGCTGGCCGCCTGGTACGTGATTCGCAGCCAGTCCGACGCGGTGTTCTCGCTGGCCTCCGTGCCGGTCGAGGGCGCTGGCCATTCGCTGGGCAAGCTGCTTTTCCTGGCGTTCGTGCCGATGGCCGGTGTGCTCGCAGTGATCGCCGCGGTCGATGTGCCGTGGCAGCGCTGGCAGTACGCGAAGAAGCTGATGATGACGCGCGAAGAGGTCCGGCAGGAGCACAAGGAGCAGGAAGGCAACCCCGAGATCAAGGCGCGCATCCGTGCGCAGCAGCGCGCGATGGCGCGCCGCCGCATGATGGCCGAAGTGCCGAAGGCCGACGTGGTCGTGACCAACCCGACGCACTATGCGGTCGCACTGAAGTACAGCGACGAGCACGATGCTGCGCCGGTCGTGCTGGCGTCCGGCACCGACCAGATCGCCGCCAGGATTCGCGAGATCGCCGGCGAACATGGCATTCCGCTGCTCGAAGCGCCGCCGCTGGCGCGTGCGCTGTACCGGAATACGGAACCCGGCGACACGATCCCGGAGCGGCTCTACACGGCGGTCGCACAGGTGCTGGCCTACGTATACCAGCTGCGTGCCGGCGCCAACCCGGCGCTGCCGGAGAACATCGAGGTGCCGGCCGATATGGACATACCTGCGAACGCACTGATGAGAACGACTGAGGGCACCATGGAGCAACGCGCATGAACGGCCTGGCCCTGCCCGCATGGATGAAGGCCGGCGGCGCCCAGGCGCTCGCCGCGCCGGCACTGATCATCCTGATGCTGGCGATGATGGTGCTGCCATTGCCGGCGTTCGCGCTCGACCTGCTGTTCTCGTTCAACATCGCGCTTGCGGTGATCATCCTGATGACCAGCCTGTACACCGTGCGGCCGCTGGACTTCATGGCCTTCCCGGCGGTGCTGCTGATGTCGACCATGTTGCGCCTGTCGCTGAACGTGGCGTCGACGCGCGTGGTGCTGACCGAAGGCCACACCGGCGCCGGTGCTGCCGGCCAGGTGATCGAGGCGTTCGGCCACTTCCTCATCGGCGGCAATTACACCGTCGGCATTGTCGTCTTCATTATCCTGACCATCATCAATTTCACCGTCGTCACCAAGGGCGCAGGCCGGATCGCCGAAGTCGGCGCGCGCTTTGCTCTGGATGCGATGCCGGGCAAGCAGATGGCGATCGACGCCGACCTGAATGCCGGCCTGATCGGTGAGGCCGATGCGCGCGCGCGCCGGCTCGAAGTTGCGCGCGAGGCCGAGTTCTACGGCGCGATGGACGGCGCCAGCAAGTACGTGCGCGGCGATGCGATCGCCGGCATCGTCGTCACCGTGGTCAACATCGTCGGCGGCTTCGTGGTCGGCATGCTGCAGCACGATATGGCGTTCGACACGGCGCTGAAGAACTACACGCTGCTGGCCATCGGCGACGGCCTGGTCGCGCAGATCCCGTCGCTGGTGATCTCGATTGCGGCCGGTGTGGTGGTCTCGCGCGTGGCCAATGAACAGGACGTCGGCGGCCAGCTGGTCGGCCAGCTGTTCGCTAAGCCTCAGGTGCTGGGTATTACCGCGATCATCATCGGCGGCTTCGGCATTATCCCGGGCATGCCGCACCTGCCATTCCTGATGCTGGCGGCGCTGCTCGGTTTCGGTGCCCGCTGGGCGCAGCAGCGCCTTGAACAGAAGCTCGAAGAGGCCGCCGAGCCGCCACCGCCCCCGCCGGTGCCCATGGAGTCGGACGAGGCCGGCTGGCAGGACGTACTGCCGGTCGATCAGCTCGGCCTCGAGGTGGGCTTCCGGCTGATCCCGCTGGTCGACGCCGCTCAGGGCGGCGAGCTTCTCAAGCGCATCAAGGGCGTGCGGCGCAAGTTTGCGCAGGAGATCGGCTTTCTGGCGCCGCCGGTGCATATCCGCGATAACCTCGAGCTGCGTCCCGGCGGCTACCGCATCACGCTCAAGGGCGTCGAGATCGGTGCCGGCGAGGCTCACGCGAGCCAGTTCCTTGCGATCGATCCCGGCATGGTCAGCGGGCCGCTTGATGGCATTCAGACCACCGATCCGGCGTTTGGCCTGCCGGCCTACTGGATTGACGGATCCAACCGCGCACAGGCGCAGGCGCTCGGCTACACTGTCGTCGATGCGTCGACTGTTGTGGCGACTCACCTGAACCATCTGATCTCGCGCCATGCAGCCGAGCTGTTGGGCCGGACCGAAGTGCAGCAGCTGATTACGCACCTCGAGCGCGAGTCGCCGAAGCTGACCGAAGACCTGGTGCCGAAGCTGATGACGTTGTCGTCGCTGCAAAAAGTGCTGCAGAACCTGCTGGCCGAGGGCGTGCATATCCGCGACATGCGCACGATCGTCGAGACCTTGTGCGAGCATGCGCCGCGCGTGGCCGATCCGGCCGAACTGACCGAGATCGTGCGCGCCGCGCTTGGCCGCGCGATCGTGCAGCAGCTGTTCCCGGCACCGGCCGAGCTGCAAGTGCTGGCGCTGGACGCGCAGCTCGAGCGCGTGCTGATGACGGCCATGCAGGCCGGCGGCGCGGCGATCGAGCCGGGGCTGGCCGACACGCTGGCGGCGCAGGCGGCCAGCGCGGTGCAGCGGCAGGAACAGGTTGGGTTGTCGGCGGTGCTGCTGGTGCAGCCGCCGCTACGTGCGCTGCTGGCGCGTTTCCTGCGCCGCAGCCTGCCGCAGTTGTCTGTGTTGTCGCATGCTGAAATTCCGGAATCCCGCAACGTCAGGATCAACGCCCTGATAGGAGCACAGTAAATGAATGTCAGGAAATTCCACGCCCCCACGCCGCGCGAAGCTTTGCGCGCCGTTCGAGCGGCCTTTGGCGAGGACGCGGTGGTGTTATCCACCCGTGCCGTCGATGGCGGCACAGAGTTAATGGCGATCGCACCTGCGGATATGGAAGCGCTGCTGGCACCAGCCGCTTCCGAACCGACAGTGGCTTCATCGCAGCCGGTGCCGCCGGCCTCCACGCGCAGTGCGCCGTCAGCCGCTCGTTCGGCGTCGGCCAGCAGTGCGGCAAACCCATCGGTCGCTGCCGCTGCATCGGCCGCTGGGTTTGCCGCTGCTGCGGCCCACGCCACCGACACGCTGCGCGACGAACTCAAAGATGAGCTGCGCTCCATGCGCGGCCTGCTCGAGACCCAGTTGGCCACGCTGGCCTGGAACGGCCGTCAGCCCGAAGAAAAGGCGCTGGCGCTGCGCGTGATGCTGGCCGCCGGCTTTTCTGCCGGACTGGCGCGCTACATCGCCGAGAACATGCCGACCACCGCCGTGGCCGCGAAGGACGGTGGCAAGACCTGGATGCGCGACATCATCGCGCGCAACCTGCCGCTGTTCGCCGGCGACGAGCGGCTGATCGAGCAGGGCGGCGTGTTCGCGCTGGTCGGCCCGACCGGCGTCGGCAAGACCACCAGCACCGCCAAGCTGGCCGCGCGCTGCGTCGCCCGGCACGGCGCAGCACGGGTCGCGCTGGTCACCACCGACGGCTATCGTATCGGCGCGTTCGAGCAGCTGCGCATCTACGGCAAGCTGCTCGGCGTCATGGTGCACTCGGTGCGCGACGGCGCCGACCTCGCGCTGGCGCTCGGCGAGCTGCGTCAGAAGCATGTCGTGCTGATCGATACCGCCGGGGCCAGCCAGCGCGACCGTATGGTGGTCGAGCAGATCGCCATGTTGTCGGCGGGCGGCGGCCGCGTACAGCGGCTGCTGTGCCTGAACGCCACCAGCACCGTCGAAACACTCGACGAAGTCGCGCGTGCCTACCGTGGCGATGGTCTGGCCGGCTGCCTGCTGACCAAGCTCGACGAAGCCAACAGTATTGGCGGCGCGCTCGACGTCGCGATCCGGCACAAGCTGCCGATCAGCTTTGTGGCCGATGGCCAGCGCGTGCCGGAAGACCTGCACGTGGCCGACCGCAAACGCCTGCTCGAGCGCGCATTTGCGCCCAGCGGCGATCTGCGCCTGTTCGGCCTGACCAACGGCGACCTGCCGCTGGTGGCCGCCAACAGCGCTGCCGCGATGCGCGACCCGTTGCTGCGGGAGGTACAGCTTGGTTAATGCGCCGGTCGATCAGGCCGAGGGCCTGCGCCGTATGCTGTCCGCGCCGCTGCCCGGGCTGTGCACCGTATTGTCGGCCGATGACGACAACGAGAAAGACGCATTGATGAAGCGGCTGGCGGCCAGCATGAGCCGGCGCGGCCGCGAAGTGATCCTGGTGGACGGCGCGTCCGGTGCCACCGCATCTGCTGACGCTGCCGACGGCAGCGCCAGCGCGCACACGCTGCTGGACGTGGCGCGCGGCCGCGCGTCGCTGGACGAGGCCGCGCATGCCGATGCCGGCGGCTATCGCCGCGCCAGGCTCGGCACACGCCGTGACGATCCGGCGCTGAACGATTTTCTGAAGCGCCTGGCGGCAGAACAGGCGCGCGTGCTGGTCGACGCGACCCTGGACGAAGAAGGTCGCCTGCCGCTGCCTTTGCTGGCCGAGGGCGAGGTGGTGGTGCAGCTGTCCGGCAGCGAGGCGTCGATCCGGACGGCCTATGAGATGCTGCGCTCGCTGAAAGACCAGTGCGCGCACCGCAGCGTGTCGCTGCTGGTGACGGCCGCCGATCCGGTGCATGCGCGCCGTGTGCATTCCAATCTTTTTCAAGCCGCCAGCCGCTATCTTGCGCTGTCGGTCCGATCTATCGTTGCGCAGGAAGTTCGCCATGTATGACTCCCACGGCAAATCCGGGATGAACGACCGGCTGGCGCAGTATGCGCCGCTGGTCCGGCGCCTTGCTCATCAGATGAAGGCCAGGCTGCCTGACAATGTCGAGGTCGACGATCTCGTGCAGGCCGGCATGATGGGCCTGTTCGACGCGCTGCAGCGCTATGAAGAGCAGGGCAATCAGTTCGAGACGTATGCGATCCAGCGCATCCGCGGCGCGATGCTCGATGAATTGCGCGGCGCTGACTGGCTGCCGCGCAGCGTGCGGCAGAACATGCGTAAAGTTGAGACCACCATGGCCAAGCTGCAGCAGCAATTGCAGCGCCCGCCGAGCGAGTCCGAGCTCGCGCGTGCGCTCGGCATGTCGCTCGACGAATACCACCAGATGCTGGCCGACGGCGCCGGCCATCAGCTGGTGTACTACGAAGATTTTCATGAGCCGGACGACCATGAGCACTTCCTCGACCGCCACGCGATTGCAGACGGCGGCGGCGATCCGCTGTCGCAGCTGTCGGACAGCGGCTTTCGTGCGGCGCTCTCCGATGCGATCGGCGCACTGCCGGAGCGTGAGCAGCAATTGATGGCGATGATGTATCAGGAAGAAATGAACCTGGCCGAGATCGGTGCGGTGCTTGGCGTATCGGCATCGCGCGTGTGCCAGCTGCACAGCCAGGCAGTCGCGCGGCTGCGCACCACCATGCGGGAGCAGGCTTGGACTGGCGCAGCCTGACCGGAATCGTCGTTGCCATTGGCGCCATCGCGTTCGGCCAGAGCGCGGAGGGTGGCCAGCTGACGGTATTGGTGCAGCCGGCCGGTCTGGCCGTGGTGCTGGGCGGTTGTGTCGGCTCGCTGTTGCTGCAATGCGGCCCGGGGCGGATGTGGCGTGCGGTGACCTTGCTGCGCGAGAGCTTTGGCAAGCCGCGCGGCGACGCGCAGCAGATACGCACGCTGCTGCGCCAATGCAGCGCGACTGCGCGGCGCGAAGGCCTGCTGGCGCTGGACGGCCCCGCGCGCGCGGCGAAAGATCCGCTGGTGGCGCGCGGCCTGCGGCTGCTGGTCGACGGTATCTCTGCGCGCGAACTGGGCGAGGTGCTCGACAGCGACATCGAAGCTTACGCATTGCAGCGCCGCCAGGCGATCCGCGTCTGGGAAGGCGCCGGCGGCACCGCTCCGACCATGGGCATCCTTGGCGCCGTGCTCGGTCTGGTGCAAGTGATGCAGCATCTGTCGGATCCGACCAAGCTCGGCGGCGGCATTGCGGTGGCTTTCGTGTCGACGCTGTATGGCGTGGGCTTCGCCAACTTGCTTTTCCTGCCGATCGCAAACCGGCTGCACGAGCAGCTCAGTGAAGAGCTGGCGCGGCGCGATCAGATCGTCGCTGCGCTGGTGGCCATCGCCGCCGGCGAGCCGGGTCATCTGATCGAAGAGCGTCTGCCGCCGGGCACGGATACCCGTACTGCCCGTCCGGGTGCGTCGCGCTCGTCGGTGCGTGCGCCTGAGCGCGCCGGACCCGAGCCGCGCGAGCGGCGCGGCGAGGCCGGTACAGAGAGCGCCAAGCCGCGCAAGGAGCCTGCCGTTGCGCCGCCGGTCTGATCCCCCGTTAGCATCGGCGGACCGCTGGCTGCTGTCCTGGTCCGATTTCGTCACGCTGCTGCTGGCGCTCTTCGCGGCCATGTATGCGGGGGCGTCGATCGACCGCGCCAAATCGGAAGCGGTCGCGCGTTCGGTCGGTGCGGCGCTGGGCGCGCCGGCCGCCGAGCCGCAGCCAATGAGCAAAGGCAAGGGCGGCGATCAGGGTACCGGCCATAGCGTGGCCAACGAACCCGAGACCTTCGCGCGCGAGATCTCCGAGACGCTGGCGGCGCTCGGCCTGGGCGAGCGCGTGCGCGTCGGCGTCGAAGGCGGCACCGTCGGCATCGATATTGACGCTGGATTATTGTTCCGCGAGGGTGAGGCTGCGCTGTCCGACGAGGCTCGCGCGCTGATGACCAATATCGCACAACTGCTGCGCGACAAGCCGTATGAAATCCGCGTCGAGGGCCACACCGACAGCAAGCCGATCGCCAACGAGCGCTTTGCATCGAATTGGGAACTCTCGTCCGCGCGGGCCGCTGTGGTGGTGCGCCAGCTGGCAGCGACCGGCATTGGCGAGGGGCGGCTGACGGCCGTCGGCATGGCGGCGAACCGGCCGATCGGCCTGAACGACAGCGCCGAAGGGCGTGCACGCAACCGGCGCGTGCACCTGGTGCTGCTGAAACAGGGAAGTGCCGCTGCGCCCTGAGCAGTAGCGTCAGCGTGGCCGCCGGCCAGTCGTTGGCGCAATCAGCCGCATATTCAGCAGCAATTCAGGAAAGCAAAGGGATAGGTTGGGGGGCTGAGGAAGCCGCCGACCGACGACAGAGCGGCGATCGTGACGTGATGAGGCCGCTTAACCGATCACGCGCGCGCCGCGCGGCGCGGTGTAGTCGGCCTGGCCACCCGGGCCGTACAGACCGGCGCCGGCACTGGCAGCACGTTGGCCCAGCGCATCCAGCGCCTGGCGGTTACGCACGGCCAACTGGCTCAACAGCAAACCATTGACGCGGTTGCGCTCATGCGCCGTGGTCGTGAAGGTCATCAGCTCGGCCCAGGCTGCGCTGTCTGGCAAGGACGCAGAGCGCAGCCAGTCGGTCATGCCTTTTTCATCGGCTGAAAAGCCCAAGGCCGCCAGGCGGCCATGCCGTTCGGCGGCGAGTCCGGCCAGGGCCGCGACCAGACGCGCCTTTTCTTCGAGCAGTGCCGCGCAACCATCGGCATCGCCGGCGGACAGGCAGGCCTGTTCGCGCTCAAGCACATCCACCAGCGAACGCATCGCTGCGGTTTCAGCACCGAGATCGGCTGCAGGGGACGACGGCAATGTCATAGGCTTGCTGTGGCTGGCTTTGGCTTACTTTTGATCGTTGTCTTTGTCCAGAAGTTCGCGGCTGGAAGCAATCATGCTATCGGCAATGCGACCCGGGTCGGCGCGGAAGCTGCCGTCGGCGATTGCCGCACGGATTTTCTCAACCTTGTCGGTGTCGATCGGAGCATCGCCTGGCGATGCCAGCGATTGTATCGTGCCGGACAGGCTGACCTTGTCGGCATTACCCGTCGAGGCCGGGGTCTCGTCCGACTTTGCGACGACCGCGCGTCCGCCGGAAGAAACGGCGGGCGGCAGATTCGACAATTTGCCGGATGCGTCATCGATTTTCATGAGTCGGTCCTCGAAAAAGGGCTGGGTTGATGCTTGTTACGGCAGCCTTTTCGAAAAGTTTAGCCTGTCTGCAATTCGTCTTAACAAAAATACCAAATACTTCTCAAGTGCATTTTTGTTGCCAATATTGCAGAATTACTTGGTTTTGCTGATTTCGTCAATACTTGACCATCAGACTGCCGTCGGCCTGGACGATTCCGCCAATGACCTGACCGCTTGCCGTGCGTGCCTGGACCAGGTCGCCCTCGCCGCCCGCCGTGACGGCGCGCCCCTCGGCCGAGACCGAAAACCCGGCACCTTGTGCGACCAGCCTGACCGGCTGACCGGCCTGGACGATGATCACTGTCTTGAGCATCGCGCGCGACAAGGGCGTGCCGGCCGCGACTGCCAGTTGCAGCGAGCGGCCCTGCGCCTGCGCAGTGTCGTTCAGTACGCCGGCCGGCAACTGCGCGAGGTCGCCCTGCTTCAGTACCAGGTCGGCTGCCGTCAGGCGCTGCCCTTGCGGCAGCGGCGACGCACTGGCGACATAACTGACCGTGACGCTGACCGTCGCTGGCAGAAAGACGTTCCAGGCCACCGGTGACGTGCAGCGCACACCCACCGAGGTCTTGCCGAGCATCCTGGCGCCGCTGGCGAGGTAAGGCTCGGGCGCGTCGCAGCGAGCCAGCTGCAGCCGGTTGTCCGGCGGCGTGACCTTGACCGACGCTGTGCCGGGCATCACGGTCGCCTGCTCCAGCAGGAAGCGTTCGGCCACTTGCATGAGCACGCCCAGGTCTTGCCGGGGGGGCTTGCGCGTGTCAGCGCGTGCCAGCCAGGGCAGCACGAGCAAAGCGAGCAGGGAAAACAGCAGCAGGGTCGAAAGAGGGCGGGATCGTGTCATTGCGCAGCTTGGGAGAAAACACCGGCATGGTGCGCTTGCCCCACGGTGGTCTATCGGCCAAACAGGCCGGAAATGCCCTTGCTCCTCGGTCGATGCCGACCGGCCTTGCTTTCCTATCATTCACACTGCCCGATAGAGAAGGAGAACCGGATGGCTGACCGCCTCGATGATCTGTTCCGCTTTAATCAGCGTGCGCTGTCGCTGCGTGCGGAGCGCCAGCAGGTGCTCGCGTCCAATATCGCCAACGCGGACACGCCGAACTACAAGGCGCGCGACTTCGATTTTCGCAAGGCGCTTCAGACGGCTGTCGGCGAGGCGCAGTCGGTGATGCCGGCAGCGACGCACCCGGCCCACCTTGGCGCGCCGGTGGTGTCAGGCGGCGTGAATGTAAAAACTGCGTCCGGACAGCCGCTGCTGTACCGTATTCCTCGTCAGGATAGCATCGACGGCAACTCCGTCGAGCTGGATGCCGAGCGCGCCGAATTTGCCGATAACGCCATCCGCTACGAGGCCAGCCTGTCGGATGTAAACGGCAAGATCAAGAGCCTGCTGGCCGTGATTCAGAGTCAATAACTATGTCGCTATTTTCTATCTTCAAGGTCGCCTCATCGGGTATGTCGGCGCAAAGCCAGCGCCTGAATACGGTCGCCAGCAATATCGCCAATGCCGAGAGCGTGGCCGGCCCGGACGGCAAGCCGTATCGCGCGAAGCAAGTGGTCTTCGCCGCGCAGGCGCTCGGCGACGCGGGTGCTGACAGCGCGACTGGCGTGCGCGTGACCTCGGTCATCGAGGACACCTCCGCGCCGCGCATGGTGTATGACCCGAAGCATCCGATGGCCAATGAAGCGGGTTACATCGCCATGCCGAACGTGAACCCGGTCGACGAGATGGTGAACATGATTTCCGCCTCGCGCGCCTACCAGAACAACGTCGATACGCTGAACACCGCGAAGACCCTGCTGCAAAAAACCCTGACCATCGGACAGTAATCATCATGACGACCCCTGTCTCCAATACGATGCCCGCCGACGTGCTGGCGGCCATGAACCCGAAAGCGGCCTCCGCATCCAGCGCAGCTGCCGATGCGCAGAGCCGTTTCATGACGTTGCTGGTCACGCAGATGAAGAACCAGGATCCGCTGAACCCGCTCGACAATGCAGAAGTCACCAGCCAGCTCGCGCAGCTGTCGACCGTCACCGGCATCGACAAGCTGAACGAGACGATGAAATCGATGATGGAAAGCAGTGCCAACGCGCAGGCGCTGCAGGCGGCGAACATGATCGGCCATGGCGTGCTGGTGTCCGGCTCTGCGCTGACGCTGTCCGGCAGCAAATCGATCTATGGCGTCGAACTGTCCGGTCCGGCCGACAGCGTGCAGGTGACCATCAATGACGGCGCCGGCAACCCGGTACGAACGATCTCGCTGGGCCCGCAGCAGCCCGGCACCCTGGCGCTGGCCTGGGACGGCAGCCTGGCCAGTGGCGGCGTCGCGCCCGACGGCAACTATCAGGTCACGGTGAACGCGGTGCGCGGCGGCGCGTCCGTCAGCGCGAATGCGTTGAGCTTCGGCGAAGTTGTCAGCGTGTCGACCAATGCCAGCGGTGCCAGGCTCAACCTGGCGGGCGGCAAGGCGCCGGTCGCGCTCGGCGACATCCGTCAGATTCTTTAATTTTTCGGTTCCCCGAATTCCCCATCAACGCAGCACCCAAGGGAGCAACCCATGAGCTTTCAACAAGGACTTTCCGGCCTGTCGTCATCGTCGAAGACCCTCGAAGTGATCGGCAACAACGTCGCCAACGCCAACACGGTGGGCTTCAAGCAGTCGCAGGCGGTGTTCGCGGAGGTGTAGGCGGCGTCGCTTAGCGGCAGTGGTAACTCGCCGATCGGTATCGGTAATGCATTGACCGGCGTGGTGCAGCAGTTCACGCAAGGTAACGTCACCGCGTCGAATAACCCGCTCGATGTCGCGATTAACGGCGGCGGTTTCTTCCGCATGAGCAGCAACGGCGCGATCACCTACAGCCGTAATGGCCAGTTCCAGCTCGATCGCTCTGGCTACATCGTCAACTCCGACGGCGCGCGCCTGACCGGCTACGTCGCCGACGGTAACGGCATCCTGTCGACCGGCTCGCCGGCCGACATCAACATCCGTACGTCCGACCTGCCGCCGCAATTCACCCAGACGGTCGACGCGGTGCTGAACATCGATTCCCGGCAGAACGTGCCTCTGACGACGCCTTTCTCGATGGATGATCCGACCTCCTACAACAACGCGACCTCCGTCTCGGTGTATGACTCGCTCGGCAATGCGCACATTCTGCAGACCTTCTTTGTCAAAACGGGTGCCGGCGCCTGGAACGTGTATGCGGCCGCCGATGAAGTGCTGATCGGTACCACGCCGATTGGCTCGCTCAACTTTGGCACCGACGGCCAGCTGACCCCGGCCAGCCAGGCGGCGCTGCCGCTGGTCGCGAACATTCCGGTGACAACCGGTGCCACGCCGACGCTGTCGGTCGGCATTGACTTCACCGACACCACGCAGTTCGGTTCGGCGTTCTCAGTCAATAAGCTCGACCAGGACGGCTTCACCTCGGGCCGCCTGTCGGGCTTTGGCGTCGGCCCTGACGGCACCATCACCGGCCGCTACACCAACGGCCAATCGTCGGTGCTGGGCCAGGTGGTGCTGGCGTCGTTCGCGAATCCGAACGGCCTGAACCCGCTCGGCGGCAACCTCTGGGCCGAGACCGCTGTGTCGGGTGCGCCGCTGGTCGGCCCGCCGACCACTGGCAACCTGGGTGCGCTGCAGTCGAACGCGGTCGAAGATTCCAACGTCGACCTCACCGCCGAACTGGTCAACATGATCACCGCGCAGCGCGTTTATCAGGCGAATGCGCAGACGATCAAGACGCAAGATCAGGTGCTGCAGACCCTGGTCAATCTGAGGTAATCGGACAAGGCGCGCCATGGATCGCATGATCTACATTGCCATGACCGGCGCCCGCCAGGTCATGGAGCAGCAGGCGACGGTGTCGCACAATCTGGCCAACGTGAACACCACGGGCTTCCGCGCGCAGGTGGACAGCTTTCGCGCGGTGCCGGTGCAAGGCCCGAGCCTGCCGACACGCGCCTATGCGCTCGATGCGACCACCGGCGCCGACTTCGCACAGGGCGCCATACGCGAGACCGGCAATCCGCTCGATGTTGCGCTCAAGGGCAACGGCTGGCTGGTGATGCAGGCCGCCGACGGCAGTGAGCTTTACACCCGTAACGGCGAGCTTCGCCTCACGCCCGCCGGTCTGTTGACCGGGCAGGGCGGGCTGGCCGTGGCCGGCGACAACGGGCCAATCACGCTGCCGCCCGACGGCCGCGTGGTGATCTCTGATGATGGCACCGTCAGCTCGCGCGACGCACGTGGCGTGTCGACCATCGTCGGCCGCATCCGCCTCGTCAATCCGCCGCCCGAGCAGCTGCAGCGCGGCGACGATGGCTTCTTCCGCACGCGCGACGGCCAGCCAGCGCAAGCCGACGCTGGCGTGCGCCTGACACCGGGCAGCCTGGAAAACAGCAACGTGAATGCTGTCGATGCGATGGTCAACATGATCTCGTTATCGCGGGCGTTCGAGCTGCAAATGAACCTGCTGAAGAACGCCGAGAGCAACGAGGCAAAAGCCAGCCAGATCCTCTCAATGAATCCGTAAGCACTGACGGAAAATCAAGCTCAGGCAAATAATGTCAGGAGCATACCGTCATGATGAAGTCCCTGTGGATCGCGAAGACCGGTCTGACCGCACAGCAAACCCAGCTCGACGTCATTTCGAATAACCTCGCCAACGTCGGTACCAGCGGCTTCAAGCGCTCGCGCGCCGTGTTCGAGGACCTGATGTACCAGACCACGCGCGCGGCCGGCGCACAGACTTCGCAGCAGACCCAGGTGGCTGCCGGCATGCAGGTCGGCACCGGCGTGCGCGTCGTCGCGACCGAGCGGCTGTTCACCACCGGCGGCATGCAAAAGACCGACGATCCCTACCAGGTCGCGATCAACGGCTCGGGCTTCCTGCAAGTGCTGCTGCCTGACGGCACCACCGGCTATACCCGCGACGGCTCGCTGAAGACCAATGCCGAAGGGCAGCTGGTTACCCAGAGCGGCTACCCGATCCAGCCGCCGGTCACTATCCCGACCAATGCCACCGACATCGGCATCGGCGTCGACGGCATTGTCACCGTGCAGCAACCGGGGTCGGCTGCGCGCGTGCAGGTGGGCACGATGCAGCTGGCCATGTTCCCGAACCCCACCGGCCTGGAAGCGCGCGGCGAAAACCTGTACCTCGAGACGCCGTCGTCCGGCGCGCCTAACCCGGTCGCGCCCGGCACTCTCGGCGCCGGCGAACTCAAGCAGGGCTATGTCGAGACCTCCAACGTCAACGTGGTCGAAGAGCTGGTCAACATGATCCAGACCCAGCGCGCGTACGAAATCAACAGCAAGGCGATCAACGCGGCCGATCAGATGCTGCAGCGCCTTGGTCAGCTATAAATTCAATCAGTTTTTCATTTAGTCACGAACATCGGCATTCGCAGTGTCGTAAGAAGGAGAGCGATGATGGGCAATCCGAACCGGATCACGTCCCCCGTCCAGCCGTCGTTGCAAGGGCTTGCCGGCATCGCGCTGCGCACCGCCGGCGTTGCCCTCGCCAGTGGCCTGCTGGCGACTGCTGTGGCATTGCTGGCCGGCTGCACGACCGTGCCGCCGGAATCGATCGTCGAGCCGAAGCCGACCGTCAGCCTCGCCGACCAGCCGGCGCCGCCGGCGCCGCAGAGCGGCGCAATCTATTCGGCCAGTACCTACCGGCCATTGTTTGAAGACCGCCGTGCGCGCCTGGTCGGCGACAATCTGACCATCGCCATCTCTGAGCGCACCAGCGCCGGCAAGAACGTCGCCAATACCGCGAGCAAGGACGGCAAGGTCGGCGTGACCATCCCGGGTCCCTACATTGGCACCGACCTGTCGGCATCGCAAGGCATCAGCAATTCCGACAAGGCTGAAGCGAACGCGGCGAACAACTTTACCGGCACCGTGACCGCGACCGTCACCGAGGTGCTGCCCAACGGGAACCTGCGTGTGCGCGGCGAGAAGCAAGTCGCTTTCGATCGCGGCACCGAGTACATTCGCTTCTCCGGCATCGTCAATCCCGTGAATATCGGCGCCAACAATACGGTGCAGTCGACGGCGGTGGCCGACATGCGCGTGGAATATCGGACGGGTGCCACTTTCGACCGCGCGGCGATGCAATCGGCGCTGGCGCGCTTCTTCTTCAGCATCCTGCCGCTCTGATGAAGGCCATCATGCAGATACCGATGAGATTGCGCGAATCGTTGCGACTGTTGCTGGCACTGTCGCTGGCGGCGCTGACTGTCGTGCCGGCGCATGCCGAGCGCGTGAAAGACCTCGCCACCATCCAGGGCGTGCGTAACAACCAATTGTCCGGCTACGGCATCGTGGTCGGCCTCGACGGCAGCGGCGACCAGACCACGCAGACACCGTTCACCGTGCAGAGCATTGCATCGATGCTCGGGCAGATGGGCATCAACCTGCCGCCCGGGCAGCAGCTGCAGCTGCGAAACGTCGCCGCCGTGATGGTGACGGCGGTGCTGCCGCCGTTTGCGCAGCCCGGTCAGGAAATTGACGTCACTGTGTCGTCGATCGGCAATGCGAAGAGTCTGCGCGGCGGCACGCTGCTGATGACGCCGCTGAAGGGCGCTGACAACCGCGTGTATGCGATGGCCCAGGGTAACCTGCTGGTCGGTGGCGCAGGCGCGTCGTCCGGCGGCAGCAAGACACAGATCAATCATTTGCTGGCCGGCCGCATCACCGGCGGCGCCACCGTCGAACGTGAAGTGCCGTCCGCGCTGAATCAGGGCGAGTTCATTGCGCTGGAGCTGACCCGTACCGATTTCGCGAATGCGACACGGATCGTCTCGGCGATCAACCGGACCTACGGAGAAGGCTCGGCGGTCGCGCAGAACGGCCGCGTCGTGCGCGTGCGTGCGCCGGCCGACGAGAGCGCGCGCGTCGCTTTCATCGCTGCACTTGAAGAGATCGACATCGCCACCTCGAAGGCAGCGGCCAGGGTGATCGTCAACGCACGTACCGGCTCGGTCGTGATGAACCAGGCCGTCACGCTGGAGCCCTGCGCGATCGCGCACGGCAACCTGTCGGTGGTGATCAATTCGACCCCGGTGATCAGTCAGCCGAATCCGCTCGGACAGGGACAGACCGTCGCTACGCAGAAGAGCGACATCAGCATCAAGAAAGACGAAGGTCAGCTGGTGGCGCTGCAGGCCGGCGCGACGCTGTCCGATGTGGTGAAGGCGCTGAACGCGGTCGGCGTCACGCCGCAGGACCTGCTGGTGATTCTGCAGGCGATGAAGGCAGCCGGCAGCTTGCGCGCTGAACTGGAGATCATCTGATGGCGCTGACCAATCCCTCGCCCGCAGCGGGCATCCTCGACGCCTCCGGACTCGACAAGCTGAAAATGGCGGCGCGCGGCAATTCGCCGGAAGCGGTGAAAGCGGCCGCCGCGCAGTTCGAGGCGCTGTTTCTTGAGAACGTGATGAAAACCATGCGCGATGCAGCGCCGGCCGACGGCCTGCTCGACAGCGAGCAGGGCCGCACTATGCAGGCCATGCTGGACCAGCAATACGCGCGCGCGATGGCGTCGCGCGGCATTGGCCTGGCCGATATGCTGGCGCGCCAGCTGACGCCGTTCTCCGCGTCGGCTTCCACGGCCAAGTCAGCCAATCTGCCCAACCAGGCCGACCCGACGGACCCGCTTGCCGCCTTCATCGCAGGGACATCGGGCGCCGGCGCCGCGCCGGCTGTCACCGGGCGCCACGGCGGCCGTCGCCATGTTACCGCCGCCGACGGCACCGACGCCGCATCCCGGCCGCGCTCGTTTGCGCAGCGCTTTACGGCCATGGCGGAGGCCGCCAGCGAGGCCACCGGCATTCCGGCCAAGTTCATGATCGCGCAGGCGGCGCTGGAAACCGGTTGGGGCCGGCGTGAGATCCACCGTGCCGATGGCAGTAATTCGCATAATCTTTTTGGCATCAAGGCGGGCAAGGGATGGAACGGCCCGGTCGCCGAAGTGATGACGACTGAATACGTGAACGGCGTCGCCACCCGGCGCGTCGAGAAATTCCGTGCGTATGGCTCCTATGAGGAGGCGTTCGCCGATTACGCAAAGATGCTGACCAATAGCTCGCGCTACAAGTCCGTGGTGGCGTCAGCCTCCGACGCGGTCGGCTTTGCGCAGGGGCTGCAGCGTGCCGGCTATGCGACCGACCCACTGTATGCGGACAAGCTGCGCCGCGTGATCGCGCGCGTCTGAGCCGCGGCAAGGCCAGGGCGCGGGCCGGTCTCGCCGCCGCAGACTAAACATTCGGCTCGACCCGCCGTAACCGAGTCAAGCCACTTCGGAATTTGTCATGACCTCCAACATTCTCTCGATCGGCCAGAGCGCACTTGCCGCCGCGCAGGTGGGGCTGGCGACCACGGGCCACAATATCGCGAACTCCGGTACCGCCGGCTATTCGCGCCAGGTGGTCGTGCAGGGCGCCGTCGCCGGTCAGAATAGCGGCTATGGTTTTGTCGGCAAGGGTACCGAAGTCACCGGCATCAGCCGGATCTATAGTGAGTTTCTGACAACGCAGGTCATCAACGCGGAAGTCGGCAAGAGCTCGCTCGATACTTATTATTCTCATATCACCCGCATCGACAACCTGCTGGCCGATTCGTCGGCCGGTGTGTCGCCGGCTTTGCAGGACTTTTTCAAAAGCGTGCAGAACCTGGCCGCGCAGCCGAATGACGCCGCGTCGCGGCAGGCGGTGCTGTCGTCGTCGGAGTCGCTGGCGGCCCGCTTCAACGGCCTGGATGCACAGCTCAATGAGATCCGCACCGGCCTCAACGGTGAGATCGAGGCGAGCGTCACCACCATTAACGCGTATGCGCGCCAGATCGGCCAGTTGAACGACGCGATCGAAAAGGCCACCACCGCCGCGCAGGGCAAGCCGCCGAACGACATGCTCGACCAGCGCGACCTGCTGATCCAGCAGCTTGCCAAGGAAGTCCGCGTGACCGTGGTCCCGCAGGGTAACAGTACCAACGTCTTTATCGGCAACGGCCAGCCGCTGGTGGTCGGTGCGCGCGCCTATTCGCTGGCGGCCACCACCTCGCCGACCGACAGCTCGCGCACCATGGTCGCGTACGTGGGCAAGGACAAGACTTCATTGCTGGCCGAAACTGCGCTACCGGGCGGGAAGCTCGGCGGCCTGTTTGATTTCCGCTCACAGACACTGGACCGCGCGCAAAATGCGCTCGGGCGCATCGCCATCGTGATGGCCGAGACCGTCAATGCACAGCACAAGCTCGGCCAGACCAGCGCCGGCACGATGGGCACCGACGTGTTTTCCTACCCGCAGCCCATCGTCACGGCCAGCAGCGAAAACACCGGCAGCGGCGTCGCTGGCGCCACGATTACCGATGTCTCCAAACTGACCGGCAGCGATTACCGGGTGCAGTTCGATGGCACCCAGTACCAGATCACGCGCCTGTCCGACAATACCGCCACCACCTACGCGACCATGCCGCAGGTGGTGGACGGCGTGACGTTCACGATGAGCGGCGCACCGGCGACCAGCGATGCCTTCCTGGTCCGCCCGACGGTGGCCGGCGCGGGCAAGATGAGCGTGCTGATCAAGGACATCCAGCAGCTGGCGGTTGCCGCGCCTTTCCGTACCGAGCCGCTCGCGACCAATGCGGGCACGGCCAGTATCAGCGCCGGCAGTGTGACGACCGGTTTCGTGCCGGCGAATATCGCCACGCCCGTCACGATCAGTTTTGCCAGCGCCGGTAACCAGCTCAGCTTTTCGCCGGGCCAGGCGGTGACGGTGACGGTGAATGGTGTCAGCACCAGCTATGCGGTCGGCGCGGCCGTGCCTTACACGCCCGATGCGACCTATTCGTTTGGTAATATGCAGTTCAGCCTGACGGGCGCGCCCGCCAATGGTGACCAGTTCCGCGTGTCGGCCAACACCGGCGGCATCGGCGACGGCCGCAATGCCTCGCTGATCGGTACGCTGCAGACCGCGATGACCATCGGTAACGGCGGCGCGAATTATCAGGGCGCGTACGCATCGCTGGTCTCCGAGGTTGGTAACAAGTCGCGCGAGCTGCAAGTCACCAGCGCGGCGGCAGGCACCTTCTTCACACAGGCCGTGGCCGCGCAGCAGAGCGAATCGGGCGTGAACCTGGATGAAGAAGCGGCGAACATGATGCGTTACCAGCAGGCCTATCAGGCGGCCGGCAAACTGATGCAGACCGCCGGCGAGTTGTTCAACATCTTGCTGCAGCTGGGTAATAACTGATGATGCAACGGACGATGCGTTATCGTAGCGATCGTCAAATCAGCGGCGTCGGGCTGCCCTGGGCAGCCAAAGAACACGAGGACTTCGTAAGAAGCGAGACGAGATGAGAATCAGCACGAATACCCTCTACAGCTCGGGACAGGCGCGCATTGCCGACTTGCAGACCAGTCTGGTGAAGACCCAGCAGCAGATCGCAACCGGCCGCAAGATTCTGACGCCGGCCGACGATCCGGTGGGTGCATCGCAGGTACTGAACCTCGAGCAGGTCAGGGCGATGAACGAGCAGTTCGCGACCAACCGCACCAATGCCGGCAATGCGATGCGCGAGCAGGAAGGTGCGTTGTCCTCAATGAATGATCTGGTGCAGGACATGAAGACCCTGCTGGTCCAGGCTGGCAATGGTTCTCTCGATGACACGCAGCGTGGTTACCTGGCCGCCGAGCTCGATGGCCAGATCGACCAGTTGCTGGGCCTGGCCAACAGCCGCGATGGCATTGGCAACTACATGTTCTCCGGCTTTCAGGCCGATAAGCCCACCTACGTCAAGACCATCACCGGCGCGACCTTCCAGGGCGACGGCGGCCGTCGCACGCTGCAGGTCGACACCAGCCGCAGCCTGACCATCTCGACCAGCGCGCAGCAGCTGTTCGAGGCCGTCGACACCGGCACGGCGTCGGCGCCGGGTGTGAAGCAGGACATCTTTACGACGTTGCGCACCCTGTCTGACGCGCTGAAGACGCCGACGACCACGCCGGCCGCGCAGGCAGCGCTGTCGGCTGCCCGTACGGCCGCCGGCAATGCGCTGACCTCGACGCTGGATCGTGTGCTGACCGCGCGCGCGGCCATCGGTGCGCAGCAGAAAGAGATCGACGCGCTGGACGCGGCCGGTGCCGCCAAGGACGCCTACTATGCGCAGGCGATGTCGACGCTGCAGGACGTCGATTACACCAAGGCCATCAGCGATTTCAGCCAGCAGCAGATCACGCTCGAAGCGGCGATGAAATCCTTCAAATCGGTGTCCGAGCTGTCGCTGTTCTCGCTGATCTGACCTGTCGCACCAACGCGCTGAATCCGACCGGATGCAGCGCGGCGTACGCTGCCGCGCGCAGTGACCTCGCCTACCAGCGCATCGCCATGATGCCCTGTTCAATGACCCTCACAATCGGCTGCGCCAGATAAGGCAGCACCGTCGCCACCACCAGAAAGCCAATGCCCAGCGTGACCGGGAAGCCGATCGCGAAAATATTCAGCTGCGGTGCTGCCTTCGTCAGAATGCCCAGTGCCAGGTTGGTGATCAGCAGCGCGGCCACAATGGGCAGCGACAACTGCACGCCGATCGAGAAGATGTGGCTGCCATAGCTTGCCGCCAGCTTGAACGGGCCGGTGCCGACGGGCGCGGCCGAGATCGGCAGAATATGAAAGCTGTCGGCCATCACCGCCACCACCGCCAGGTGCAGGTTGGCCGAGATGAACACGGTCAGCGCCAGCCAGCCGAACCATTGGCTCAGCACCGACGCGGACGTACTGGTATTCGGATCGAAAAAGCTTGCGAACGACAGGCCCATCGTCAGCGCCGCCACCTCGCCGGCCAGCTCGATGCCGGCGAACACCAGCCGCATGATGAAACCGATGGCCAGGCCGATCAGCACCTGCTGAATCAGTAGCAGGATGCCTTCGTAAGAGAACGGTGCGACGGCCGGCAGCGGCGGCAGGCCGGGCGCGATCGCGACCGCGAGCATCAGCCCCAGCCCGAGCTTCACCTGCACCGGAACGCCCCGGTGCCCGAACAAGGGAGTCACGGTAATGATCGACAGGATGCGCGCGGCCGGCCACAGCAGCGCGACGATCCACGCGTTCAGCTGTTCGCTGCTGAAGCTCAGCATGGCCGCTCAGCCGACCATCCCGGGAATGCCCGTGAGCGAACGGCGCATGAAATCCAGCATCACCGTCAGCATCCATGGCCCGAATGCCACCAGCACAAGGAAGATGCCGAGCAGCTTGGGAATGAAGGACAGGGTGGCTTCGTTGATCTGTGTGGCCGCCTGGAAGATGCTGATAATGAGGCCGACGACCAGCGCCACCATCAGCAGCGGCCCGGCCACCATCAGCATCGCCTCCATGGCGAGGCGGCCCTCGGTCATCACGGTTTCGGGGGTCATCATCGGCGCAGGCGCTTCTTGCTCAGCCAACGAAGCTCTGTGCCAGCGAGCCGATCAGCAGCGCCCAGCCATCGACCAGCACGAACAGGATCAGCTTGAACGGCAGCGCCACAATGGCCGGCGACACCATCATCATGCCCAGCGCCATCAGTACGCTGGCCACGACCATGTCGATGATCAGGAAAGGAATGAAGATCGCAAAGCCGATCTGGAACGCCGTCTTTAGCTCGGAGGTGATAAAGGCCGGCACCAGCAGCCGCAGCGGCACTTGCTCCGGGCTCTCCAGCTGCGGGCTTTTCGACAGCCGCACATACAGCGCCAGGTCGCTCTCGCGGGTCTGCGCGAGCATGAATTTTTTCAGCGGTGCCGCGCCCTTGTCGAGCGCCTCCATCATCGTGATCTTGTTTTCCTCGAGCGGCTGCCAGGCATCGGTATAGATCTTGTCCAGCGTCGGGCCCATCACGAACAGCGTCAGGAACAGCGCCAGCCCGATGATCACCTGGTTGGGCGGCGCCTGCTGCGTACCCAGCGCCATGCGCAGCAGCGACAGCACAATCACGATGCGGGTGAAGCTCGTCATCATCAACAGTGCCGCCGGCAGGAAGCCCAGCGCGGTCATGAAGATCAGCGTCTGCAGCGACAGCGTGTAGTTGGTGCCGCCGCCCGGCGCGGGCGTGGCAGTGAACGCGGGCACGCCGGGCTCGGCCTGCGCAAGCATCGGCGCCAGCATCAGTACGCAGGCAAATGCCAGCGACAGCGAGGCCGAAAGCGCAGCCGACAGCGACGGATGACGGGAAATCCTGGTCAGCAAGGACGACAAGTACGACGAAGACGGCGAACTCACGACGGCTTCTTGTCCATCGCCTGTTTCAGCCATGCCGCGAATTTCGGCAGATCCTGCGCCGGCTCCGCGCGCTCAGGCAGCGGCTGTGGTGCGGTCTTGTCGAGCAGGGTGACGCTGCCGGCGGCCACGCCCAGCACCAGCCATTGGCCGCCGGTCTCGACGACCACCACGCGTTCGCGCGTGCCGACCGCCGCTGCGCCGACCACCTTCACCAGCGACATGCCCGACGGGCGCAGTACGCGCAGGCGCGACAGGCTCCATGCCAGCGCCGCGATCAGCGCCAGTACGAACAGCAATCCCAGGGTGAGCTGCATCATTTGTTGAGTTTCCTGATCCGTTCCGCCGGCGTGATGATGTCCGTGAGGCGGATGCCGAACTTGTCATTGACGACCACCACTTCGCCCTGTGCGATCAGACAGCCATTGACCAGCACGTCCATCGGCTCGCCCGCGAGCCCGTCGAGTTCGACCACCGAGCCCTGAGCGAGTTGCAGCAGGTTGCGGATAGCGATGCGGGTACGGCCGAGCTCGACCGTCAGCTGGACCGGAATATCGAGGATGAAATCGATATCGTTGGTCTGCGTCGCGCCGGCCGGTGCGGTGAAGTCGCTGAAGGTGGCCTTCGCCACCGGCGCGGCCGTGCTTTCGGCGGCGGCCTGCTCAGCCAGCGCCGCATTCCAGTCGTCGAGGGTGCCGCTGTTTTCCGGATCAAGTGTGCTCATTCGAATCTCCTTGCTTCGTGTCCTGGTGCGCGGCGGGCAGCAGTTCAACGACCTTAATTGCGTATTGACCGTTCAGCTGGCCGTGCGTGCAGTGCATGACCGGCACGCCGGCGACCTTGGCCTCAAGCCGGTCGGGTATCTCCAGCGGGAGCACGTCGCCAGCGCGGATCTTGATCATGTCGCCGACCGTCATGCGCAGGGTGCCTAGATCGACCACCAGCTCGACTTCGGCGGTCTGGATCTGCTGCTTCAGCAGCTTGATCCAGCGCTGGTCCATCTCCAGCGTCTCGCCCTGCAGGCTGGAGGTCAGCTGGTCGCGGATCGGCTCGATCATGGAGTAGGGCATGCAGACGTGCATCTCGCCTGACTGCGAGCCGAGCTCGACGGTGAACGTCGTCGATACCACCACCTCGTTCGGCGTGGCGATGTTGGCGAACTGCGTGTTCATCTCGGAGCGGATGTATTCGAAATCCAGCGGATGCACCGGTTCCCACGACTTTTTGTAGCTGTCGAACCAGATTTCCAGCACGCGCTGAATGATGCGCTGCTCGGTCTGCGTGAAATCGCGGCCCTCGACGCGCGTATGGAAACGGCCATCGCCGCCGAACAGGTTGTCGATCATCAGGAACACCAGGTTCGGATCGATCACCATCAGCGCGGTGCCGCGCAAGGGCTTGCAGTGGACCAGATTCAGGTTGGTCGGCACCACCAGGTTGCGGATGAATTCGCTGTACTTCGAGACCCGCACGGGGCCGACCGACACTTCGGCGGTGCGGCGCAGGAAATTGAACAGCCCGATGCGGAACAGGCGGGCGAAGCGCTCATTGATGATCTCGAGCGTCGGCATGCGGCCGCGCACGATCCGCTCCTGCGTCGCCAGGTTGTACGGACGGACATCTGACGACTGGACGTTATCGTCCGCGTCCTCGACATCGCCGGACACACCGCGCAGCAGGACGTCGACTTCTTCCTGGGACAGGAAACTTTCGGCCATAGTGATCGCTGTTTTTCGGCAGGCCGCATCTATCGCGGCGTCATTTCGTTAGGTCCCGGCATGGCCGGGGCATCAGGGCAGAGTGTAGGCGCACGCACGCCGCCCGTATAGGCGGAAGTGAGGGCGAATCGCGCACCAGATTGCCTGCGGCGCGCGGCCCCGCCGGGGCGCACGCCGCAGGAACTGTCCTTGATGCTTATTGAATCACGAATGATGTCAGGAATACACCGTTAATCGCAGGTGCTTCAAGGCCTTTTTCATAAGGCGCGCGCAGCCGCGCGACGATTTCGGCGCGCAGGCCTTCCTTGCCCTCGGTAGTCTGCAGCTCTTCGGCGGTCTTGGCCGACAACAGCAACAGCAGCCGGTTCTTCACCTGCGGCAGGTAGACCTTTAGCTGCTCGGCATCTTCGGGCTTGGCGACCTGCAGCGTCAGGGTGGTCTGCAGGATGCGGTCGCCCGTGAGGTTCACGGTGAACGTTTCAAGTTCAATGAAGACTGGCGGTGCCGGCGGCGCCGGCTTCACGGGCTTCGGCGCCTCGGCGTTCGAGTGCAGGAACCACCACGCGCCGCCTCCACCGCCGCCAGCGAGCAGGATCAGCGCGAACAGCGCCAGGAACAGTCGCTTGCGCGACTTGCGCGGGGCCGGTGCGGATTCGGTGTCTTTGTCCTTCGGTGCCGGTTCAGGTTTATTGGCCATGGAGGCTGCTGCGTAGGTGATCGAAACGCGACATTCTAGGCAGTTGGCGCGCTATGGGGAAGGGGAACATGGGCGCGATGGCGGTCTTGTTCATCGTGCAGGAGCGCTCGGGACGCCTTGTCGGCGTCCTGCTTATCCGTTTTCAGGCTTGCTTCAGCGGTCGATCGCCTGCAGTTGATCAGGCGTAGGTGTCGAGCAGGCGCTGTGATACGGCCGGCAATGCGCGCGGTGCGCCCGTGCCGGCATCGTCCGTCGCCGACGCCGATCCGCCAGGCGTGCCGCGCGCCGGCGTCCCCGCCCACGCTGCCTGGCGCTCCTGCTGCTGCGACTGGCCGCTGTCAACGCTGGCCTGCTGCAGCTGCAGCCCGGCACTTGCGAACATTTCCTTCAGCTGCGGCAGTGCCTGTTCAATGGCCTGCCGCACTTCCGGCTGGTGGCTGCTGAATTGGGCGATGGCCTGTGTGTCCGTCAGTTTCAGCTCGATGCGGACCGGTCCGAGCTCAGGCGGATTCAGTGTCAGGCTGGCCGACTGCAGCTGCTGGCTCGCGCTCCACACCACCTGCTGGTTGAATGCGTGCGGCCACGCGCTGCTGCCGAACGCGGCAGGCACGTGTACTGCCGGTAGCGTGGCTCCGGCCGGCGCAGCCTGCGCCGGTGTTGGCAGCGCAGCAGGCACGATGGCGTCGGCAGACGGCTGTCCGGCGTTCTGTGCGGCGATGATGTCGCTGAAGCTGCCAGCGCGGCCCTCGGCCACGGCGGGCAGGGCCGCAGGGGCATTGCCGGCCACCGGGTTCGCTGCGGCGTGGCCGGCAGCGGCGCCTGCACGTGCGCCGGCCGGCCTGTCCGGCGCTGGTGATTCCTGCGCGCTCTGACGCTGCGCGTTGCGCTGTATTGCTTCGCTGGCAGCCTCGGCCGCCGTCTCAGGCAGCGTGCGGTCTGCCGCAGATTTGCCGTTGCGCGCCGTATTCCTGACGGGCTCGCCGGTCACCGCCGGATTGGACGCCGCATTAACCAGCGCGGGCGATGCGGGTCCGGGCTGGCCGATTGCATCCGTTGCCGAGGTGTCGGCGGAGGGCGCCGCCGGTGCCGCTGGCTGCAGGCGGCCGGGCGGCAGCAATGCCAGCATGGCATCGACCGCCTGGCGCGCCTGTTCGGCGTTGGTCAGCTCGTCGGCGCTGGCCTCGATATCCGGGTCACCGGCCGGCTCTTCGGCGTCGCCGGCGATCTCGATGGCGACATCGTCCGTCGCCGGCGGCGCACTGTCGGCAGGCGAGGTGCTGATGCCTTTGTCGGCGGCAGCCTGCGCCGCTTCGTCGGCGGCCGTTGCTTCGTCACCTGCCTTTGCCGGTGCGGCGGGACGGGTGGACTGCGCCATCGGTGTGGCTGCTGGCGTTGCCGGCGGTGAGCCGGTGGAAGATCCGTTGCCGCTTGGGCGCGCAGCGGTGCCCGCCGCCGGTGGGCTGGCGACGGCGTCAAAGGCAGCGTCAAGCATCGCACTGAAACCGGCGGCTGCCGGTTCGCCGGATTTTGCGGCGGCGCGGCTGCCGTTCGCGGCGTTGGCGTGGGCGGGCGTGCTGGTCGGGTTAAGCTGCATCGGCGGATCCTTCAGTTGGCGTTGCCATCGTCACCATTCATCGTGCGACGGGCGGCGCGTGACGCATATTCATCCATCAGTTTGCGGTCCTGTTTTTGCTCTTTCAGCAAGACAGTCCGTTCGTTACGGCTGATCAGTGATTCCCAGGTCTTCTCGGCGCGCTTTTTTGCCTGCCAGCCGGCATTGGCCTGCTCGACGCGCGTCGTCGCATTGGCTTCCAGCCGGGTCTGGCCGGCGATGGCCTCATCGATCTTCTTCATGAAGGCCTGAAAATTCTTGATCGCGGCGATCGACATGCCCTCGCGCGACTGCCGCAGCAGCCGCTCGGTATATTCGGCGCGCAGCGCCAGCAGCATTTCCAGCTTTTGCTTGGCGCTGGTCTGCTGCTCGAGCGCCGACGTCAGCTGGCGTGCGGCACCATCGGTCTCCTTTTGGGCCAGCTGCTGCAGCGTGTCGAGGGCCGTACGATTATTCATACCGGTACTGTAGGCGGGAAGGGGGCGCCGCCATCTGCCGAAAAGCCGCGGGACTTGCATCGATTTCAACGGATGGCCGCCCCGCAGCGCCTTCGGACAGGGCCTCAGCCGGCCAGCAGGCGATCGAGCTGTTCCAGGCTTTGTTCGGTGGTGCTTTGTTCGCGGATGCCCTGCTGCAGGAAGGCGGCGATCTGCGCCTGCAGCCGAATCGCCTCGTCCACCATCGGGTCGGTGCCGCGCTGGTAGGCGCCGACGCTGATCAGGTCGCGGTTGCGCTGATAGCTGGAGACCAGCTGTTTCAGCCGGCGCGCTTCCTGCTGTTGCTTTTCATCGGTAATGGCCTGCATGACGCGGCTGATCGACTGCTCGATATCGATCGCCGGATAGTGGCCGGCCTCGGCCAGGCTGCGGTTGAGCACGATATGGCCGTCCAGGATCGCGCGCGCCGAATCGGCGATCGGGTCCTGCTGGTCGTCGCCTTCGGTCAGCACGGTGTAGAACGCCGTGATAGAGCCGCTGCCGACGCGGCCGTTGCCGGTGCGCTCGACCAGTGCCGGCAGCTTGGCAAACACCGACGGCGGATAGCCCTTGGTGGCCGGCGGCTCGCCAATGGCCAGCGCAATCTCGCGCTGCGCCATCGCATAGCGCGTCAGCGAGTCCATGATCAGCAGCACATGCTTGCCCTGGTCGCGGAAATGCTCAGCGATGGCCGTGGCATAGGTCGCGCCCTGCAGCCTCATCAGCGGCGGCGCGTCAGCGGGCGCCGCTACCACGACCGAGCGCGCAAGGCCGTCGGCGCCCAGGATCTCTTCGATGAATTCTTTCACCTCGCGGCCGCGCTCGCCGATCAGGCCGACCACGATCACATCGGCCTGCGTATAGCGCGCCATCATCCCCAGCAGCACGCTCTTGCCGACGCCGGAGCCGGCGAACAGGCCCATGCGCTGGCCACGGCCGACGGTCAGCAGCGCATTGATCGCGCGCACGCCGACGTCCAGCGGCGTGTCGATCGGCGCGCGCGCCAGCGGATTGATGGCCCGCGCCGACAGCGACGCCGACGCATGCACGCGCAGCGGGCCGTGCGCATCGAGCGGGCGGCCGGCGGCATCGACCACGCGCCCGAGCAGCCCGTCGCCGACCGGCAGATGGCGACCGCGGTCCGATGTGCGGCGGCGCGGATGGTCGAGGCTGCCGGCCGGCGGGATCAGCTGCGTGACTTCGAGCGGCATCACGCGCGAGCCGGGCTGCACGCCGTCGGTCTCGCCCTGCGGCATCAGGAACAGGCGGTCATCGCGGAAGCCGACGACCTCGGCCTCAACGGCAATATGGTTGTCGAGCAGGACACGGCAGGCGGCGCCGATCGGCAGCTTGAGGCCGGCGGCCTCCATCACCAGGCCGGTGACGCGGGTAATGCGGCCGGCCACCAGCAGCGGGTCAGCGATCTTCAGCGCCTGCGAGCAGTCGCGCAGCGACGCTTGCCAGCGCAGGGTATTGGGATTGGCGCTCATGGATCGAGCCAGCTGCCGCTCTGCTGCAGCGCGGCGGCGATACGTTTCCAGCGCGTCGCCGTGTCGGCGTCGATCTGGTTGCTGCCAGTCTCGATACGGCAGCCGCCGCGTTCAATGGCCGGATCCGGTTGCAGCCGCCAGCCGCCGGCGACGAGGCCGGCGCCAATCTGTTCGTGCACCAGCGTGAAATCGTCTGGATGCAGCAATAGCACTGCCGGCTGCTGCACGCTCGGCAGGTGAGTGATGGCGTCTTCAATGACGGGCATTACTAGTTCGGGCTTGACCGGCAACGCAGTCTTCAGCATGGCCTTCGCAATGTCGAGTGCCAGCGCCATTAATTCGGTCGATACGTCATGGTCGGCATGCGTGAGCGCGCTGCTCAGTCCGAGCAGAAGCTGCGAGAGCTGCTCGCGCTCGGCCGCCGCGTCGTCGCGGCCTTGCGCGAGGCCGGCGATGCGCCCGGCTTCGAAGCCGGCGGCATAGCCCTCGGCGTGGCCTTCGGCGCGCGCCTGCTCGCGGCTGCTGGCAATCTGTTCGGCCAATTGCTGCTGCAGCGCGGTGCGCGCAGCCTTTTCGGCGGCGGTGCGGCCGACGACCGATGGACGGTTGTCGCCGAACGAGGCCATCTCATAGCGCTGCCACGGGGTCTGCTGCTCGAGCGGTATGTCGGTGTTGTCGACCTGCGTTTTCAGCCGGTCTGCGATCGGATCGGAGACCGGGGCCGACGGCACGGCGGGACGCGGCCCGGCCTCGCCTTGTGCGGCAGGATCAGACATACGGATCGTCGCCCTTCGCGCCGAGCTGGATCACGCCTTCGTCGGCCAGCCTGCGCACGATCGACAGGATTTCTTTTTGCTGGGTCTCGACCTCGGACAGCCGCACCGGACCTTTCGCGTCGAGGTCTTCCTTCAGCATTTCGCCGGCACGCTGCGACATGTTGCGGAAGATCTTGTCGCGCAGTTCCTGGCCGGCGCCCTTGAGCGCGACGATCAGCGCTTCGGATGGTACTTCGCGCAACAGGGTCTGGATACCGCGGTCGTCGATGTCGATGATGTTATCGAAGACGAACATCTCGTCCATGATCTTCTGGGCCATATCCGCGTCATACGACTTCAGGTTGTTCAACACTGACGCTTCGTGCTCGCCGCTGAAGAAGTTCATGATTTCGGCCGCCGTGCGCACGCCGCCCATCTGCTTTTTCTTCAGCACTTCATTGCCGGTCAGGAGCTTGGTGAGCACGTCGTTGAGCTCGCGCAGTGCGGTCGGCTGCACGCCGTCCAGCGTGGCGATGCGCAGGATGACGTCATTGCGCAGGCGCTCGGTAAAGTAGCTCAGCACTTCGGACGCATGGTCGCGCTCGAGGTGCACGAGAATGGTGGCGATGATCTGCGGATGCTCGTTGCGCACCAGCTCGGCCACCGATTGACCGTCCATCCATTTCAGGCTCTCGATGCCGGACGCTTCGCGCGCACCGAGGATGCGGTTCAGCAGCGACGACGCCTTGTCGTCGCCGAGCGCCTTGGTCAGCACGCTGCGCACGTAGTCGTCGGAGTCGATGCCGATCGAGGTCTGCTGGCCCGATTCGGAGCGGAACTCGGACAGCACCTGCGCCAGGTCTTCGCTGGCCACGGCCTTCATGGTCGACATGGTCGCGCCAAGCTGCTGCACCTCGCGCGGCGACAGGAATTTCAGCACTTCCGCGGCCTCGTCCTCGCCGAGTGCCAGCAGCAGGATGGCCGCCTTGTGGATGCCGCTCTCTATCATTCGGCCCCCACCCAGTTTTTCACCACGTTGGCGACCATGCGCGGATCATCGCGCGCGATCTTGCGCGCGACGTCGAGGTCACTGGCGGAAGGTGGCAGGCTATCAGCTGACGGCGTAATCGGATCCAGCACCGGCTCGGTCGGGCCGGAGGCCTGCGCCGAAGGTGGCGGTGCTGCCGGCTCGCGCATGCGGCGCAGCAAGGGCTTGAGCTGCTTGAAGTACAGCCAGCTAATGGCCGCAATGATCAGCAGGTAGCGTCCGATGTCCTTGGCCAGGCCGATGTTCTCGGGGTCTTTCCATAGCGGCACCTCGGGCATCGCCTCCGGTGCTTTTTCCACAAAGGCGCTGTTGACGACGTTGAGCGTATCGCCGCGTTCCTTGTTGTAGCCCATCGCTTCTTTGACCAGGTCGGTGATCGCGGTCTTTTCAGCGTCGGTCAGCGCGCGGCTGACGGGCTTGCCCTGCTTGTTCAGCTCCGACTTATGGTTGACCACCACCGCCACTGACAGCCGCTTGATGCCGCCCATCGGCTGCTGTGTGATGCGCAGGGTCTTGTCGAGCTCGTAATTGACGGTGCTATCTTTCTGGCGCGATGTCGGCGGTTGCGGCTGCGGCGGCTGCTGCGGCTGCTGCGCCTGGCCTGCGGCCGGTGCGGCGCCGTTGGCGGGTGTCTCGCCAGCTGCGGGCGGCGGGGCTGCCGGCGCCGGCGGATTGGTTACCGGCGCCGTTCCCGGCTGCGGCGGCGTGTTCGACAGCGCGCCCGGCACGCCGGACGGATTGGTGCCGCCGGTACTCTGCGATTCCGACTGCTGCTGGCTGCGGATCGCGGTAGTGTCCGGCGTCTGGTTTGGCCGGTAGGATTCGGCCGCCTGCTCACTGGTCGAGAAGTCGATCTCGGCACTGACTTCGGCGCGCACATTTTGCGGACCGACGATGGGCGTGATGATGGATTCAATGCGGCGCGCGATTGCCTGCTGTATTTCGTCGATGTACTTCAGCTGCGACGGGTCGAGCTGGTTGGCGCCCTTCGGTTTGTTCACTTCCGACAGCAGGTTACCGTTCTGGTCGACCACGGTGACATTCGCGATCGTCAGTTCGGGCACGCTGGAGGCCACCAGGTGCACGATCGCCGAAACTTGCTGCTGGTCGAGCGCGCGGCCCGGGTGCAGGTTCAGCAGCACCGATGCGGTCGGCTTTTGCTGGTCGCGCACGAACACCGAGGCCTTGGGCATGGCCAGGTGCACGCGTGCGGCCTGAACGTTCGCCACCGCCTGGATGGTGCGCGCGAGCTCACCTTCGAGCGCGCGCTGGAAATTCACTTGTTCGAGGAATTGCGACGTGCCGAGCTTTTGGTTTTCCATCAGCTCGAAGCCGACGCCGCCGCCCTTGGGCAGCCCCTGCGACGCCAGCTTCAGCCGTACGTCATGCACCTGCTCGGCAGGCACCAGGATCGCGCCGCCGCCGTCGGCCATCTTGTAGGGCACGTTCATCTGCTGCAGCGCGGCCACGATCGCGCCGCCGTCGCGATCGGAGTAGTTGGCGAACAGCACACGGAATTCCGGCTTCTGGCCCCAATACCAGATGCCCGCCATCAGCGCGACGATCGCCGCCGCGCTGCCCAACATCAGGGCCAGGCGGGCCTGCGATGACTTCAGCAGCGAGGAGAGGCTAAATTTGTCTGCGGAATCTGCCGTTAATGCCATGACGGGGATTCGCGAGTAGGGTCAGTAGGATGCACGGTCTTACGTAGGCGGTGTTCGGGACTGTAGCAGATTGTCCGGGTATGGTGAGCATGATGTCGAGTGAAAAGCCGGGGATTCCGCCATCTTCTTGTCGCTTGCCATCGTTGCGGATTCTGTAACATTCGCATCATTGCCCTAATCAGGTATTTTGGGATTTTCCATGAAAATCGGTCCTATCGACTCAAGTCGCATCGAAGCCATGGCCGCGCAGATGAAAGCGGCGGCCGCGCGTCAGACCGCGCCGCTGCAGTCGGCCGCGCCGGCGAGCGTCAGCCAGCCGTCCGAAGGGGTCAAGGTCAGTTTTTCAGCATCGCTGCGCGCGATGCTCGATCAGGTCAATGCCCAGCAGCTGAATGCCGACCGGCTGTCGCAGCGTTTTGCGATGGGCGACGATGGGGTGAATTTGTCGGACGTGATGATAGAGCGTCAAAAAGCCAGCTTGTCCCTGCAAGCGACGGTGCAGGTCAGGAACAAGCTGGTCAATGCCTATCACGAGATCATGAATATGGCGGTGTGAGGCGGGTGGTTTGCTGGCGGTAAACCCGGTCGCTTTCTCACAAGACGCCGATCGAGAATATTGACGATGATATTACCGGCGGTGACGGATCTACCCATATGATCTCCGCGATGACTCTCTCCATCGGCGGGAAGCTTGGATCAGGAAGCGGGGACAGGTAGCTGAGCTGGTAGAGGATGCTGTTTGAGGGATCTGCTTGCACCAATTGCAGTTGACTTATGTTTGTTAAGTCACCTAGCGTCGAGGAAACGACGATGGTGTCGCCGGCAGAAGCTTCAAAATCATTTATCCGGAAGATGACATTAGAGGGGCCATACCTAAGATTAAATTTATCGGCGCCCTCATCGCCAAATGCTATTGCTCCTCCGTTGGTCGTCAAGAAGAGCGAGTCGTTTCCTGCTCCGCCGCGCATGTCTCCACTGCCAGAGCCAGTTATGGACAACGTATCGTTTCCGTCGCCTCCGGCGAGGAAATTACCCCCACCATAGCCGGTCAGGGTGTCATCCCCATCCCCACCATTCAAGGTATCGCCCGTTCCGTAGCCGCTCAGCGTGTCCTTTCCGAGTCCCCCCTCCATAGACGTAAATGAAAAGTTGGACGTCAACGTGTCGTTGCCACCGTAGCCAAATATTTTACCGCCTGAGGTTGTGCTGGCCAGTGTATTGTCGCCATCGTCGCCCTCGATAATCTCGATTGTCGGAGGGGGAGTGAAGTCTTTAATCAATACGCCAGTTTCGACATTCATGCTAATGCTGCCTTGGCTGAACTTGTAAAAACGTTGGTCGTTGCTGAGTCCGTCGTACTGCCAGCCAGTGCCAGGATCGATGGTATTGCCTGCGCCGCCGGTGATGACGAGCGCGTCATTGTCGGACATGCGCTCAATGTCGGCGGCGGTCAGCGTCAGGCGATTGCCGCTGGACGCGAAATCGATCGCTTCGATGCTGTTGACGACGGGCTTCTCTGCGAGGTTGGCGGTCTGATTCCCGGTCAGGAACCGCAGCGTGTCAAAGCCTTCACCGCCGTGAAGCATCTGGTCGGTGTTGTCAAAGATCAGGATGTCATTGCCGCCGTTGCCGAACACCCAGTCGCGTCCTGCCATGCCATCAAGATAATTGTCGTCGTCGTCGCCCTGCAAGACGTCGCGGCCGCTGGTGCCGATAACTGAGTCTGAATCTTCCGTTGCTCTGATTACTGCCATATCAATCTCCTGTGAATGAAGGTGAGGGCGGGCAGGCCGGACGGCCGTGCGCCTTGGAATCAGCATAGGAGTGGGCGGGTGTGCATGAAATAGCGCAATTGCGCTATCCGGTATACCAGTGGGCTGTGGTGCGGTGGTGTCGTTGCACCGGCATCGCCGGCGAGCGTCAGCCAGCCGTCCGAGGGGTCAAGGTCAGTTTTTCAGCATCGCTGCGCGCGATGCCCGATCAGGTCAATGCCCAGCAGCTGAATGCCGACCGGCTGTCGCAGCGTTTTGCGATGGGCGACGATAGGGTGAATTTGTCGGACGTGATGATAGAGCGTCAAAAAGCCAGCTTGTCCCTGCAGGCGACGGTGCAGGTCAGGAACAAGCTGGTCAATGCCTATCACGAGATCATGAATAGGGCGGTGTGAGGCTGGCCCTTGGTGGGGAGCCAGCCATGCTGAAAGTCAGGCTACGCTGATCGCCGCATAAATTGAACTAAACGTAAGACTCTCACCGACCACCGTTCCAATGACCGTATAGATTTCCTGACCCGCTTCGGTCGAGATGTAGATGATGTTGTATGTGTTGGAGCCATCGTCGCCGGTAAGCACGCCGATGTGGTCCTTCGTTAGTTCGTCGCCGACGGATGAAGTTACCACGATCTGGTCGCCTTCTTCCGGGTTGAAATCGGTGACACTGTAATTGTTCGCGCTTCCGGAATATTGGATCTGGAACGTGTCCGCGCCACTGCCGCCGGTTGCCTCGATTGGTTGCGTACTCGCTAGTTCGAGGGTGTCATTTCCGTTCCCTCCAAACAGAAACGCGTTTCCAAACGCAGCGAGCAAATCGTCGCCATCACCGCCATCCAACGTCGCAGGAGAATTGTTTTCTGTCGGGGGACTGAATCTAATGATGTCATTCCCGCCTAAACCGAGCATCCGAATCCCATCAATTGCGGATACGAGATAATCGTCCCCCTCCGTGCCGTTCAACGTGTTTGGATCCGGGGGTGGTGGTGGTGGTGGTGTTGGTGGTGGTGGTGGCGGTGGTGGTGGG
>JACCDT010791890.1_pt1 | contig 60480 bp, 64 predicted proteins | sample 7446291 | NCBI WGS metagenome assembly JACCDT01 (sample SAMN15323446, study PRJNA562643) | freshwater metagenome | isolation source: river surface water | place: USA:Blue River Watershed | collected 2017-08-17
CAACAACTGGTTCTTCCGTTTGTACTTGGACTTCGGCTGATTCAACAACTGGTTCTTCCGTTTGTACTTGGACTTCGGCTGATTCAACAACTGGTTCTTCCGTTTGTACTTGGGTTGTATCAACTAAAATGAGCTGTTTATTTAATTCTAACTCATCGTCTGATGAATTTGATTGGGAAAAATCTTCATACTCTTCAATTGAATCCATTTCTAAAGATTCATCTAAATCTTCTTGGTTCATTTTATTTAACAATAAACTTAACCTTATTCTGTTATTTTTTATTTGAATTTCATTTTGTTTTTTATTAATTGCGAGTTCTTTTTCATATTTAGCTTTTGTTTTTTCACATTGGTTGTTAATTTTACTCATGTCAAATATTTCTAAATTATTGTCTGAAACATATTTACCTGAAATGTTAATATAATTCATTCGATTTGATTTATTAGAATTTACGTTATAGAATCCAATACTATCTGATTCATCAATATCAATACTATAATTTAATATGTTAGGTAAATAAAAATTTTCTCCTATTTTAACCCATGCCTTGCAGTTAGCTAAGTCTTCTACAGAACCAGAATAAATTATCTGGTTTAAATTTCTACAATATGAATTCATAATTTGTTGAGGTGGTTTTAGTTCTTCATTGTTTAGTTGAAAATAATAAGTATTAAAAATTTGGTGATATTTTGATACTTCATAAAATGGTAAATCAACTGATTTAAATGACACAAAACAACTATTTTTAAATCTACCGTTAATAATACTAAAACATGAAATAGGTGTAGACAAATTTGCAATAATACTTGAGTTTTCTACCGACCCATAAAAAATGTTTGATACTATTGACTTTTTTATTTTTGCATTAACAATACCATCAACACATATTTTAATATTTTTAGCACTACCTTCAAAAGAACCAATAAAACATGAAGAATTTTTTCCAGAAATTAATAAGTTTCCTAAAATACTCACGTTTTCTATTTCAACATTTGTAGCCTTACCTGCTAACACACCATTATCCACACCATTAGGTATAACCACATTTGAAATTGTTAAATTTGAAATTTTTGATGAAGAAACTGAACCAAATAATCCATTGTTATCTGAATCAATTAAATTCAAGTTACTTATTGTAAAACTATTTCCATTAAAATTTCCAGTAAATTGGGTAGTTCCGTTTGGATAAGAATCCCTATCCGATAAATTATTTAAAATATTTCCCAGTGGTAAAATATGATTGAATTTAAAATCAATGTTTGATACTAATTCAAAATCTTGATTATAAACAAACTTTCTATCCACAATAGTTTCTAATTGTCCACGAGGATGTTTTGTAATTAATTTTGCTGTTGAAAATTTTGTTAAAAATATCCAATCTTTAGCATCTACAATTGAATAAGCATTAGATTTTGATTTGGATAAAACCACAAAGTCTTTGTTATATTCTAATTTTAGTGATATCATTTCAATTTGTTTAAATTATAAATATATTAGAAAAAACTACATAAAAAAATGAATTTAAATATTATTATTAAGTAAATACAGTGTTTTTAATGAGTTTAAAGGCTAATAACAACAAAAATATAAAAGTACCAGACTACTTCTCTGATGATGAAGTTGATGAACCAGATAATCATGATATTCAAGATGATTATCCTGATGACGACGAAGAAGATGAAATGGATGAAGAAACTAGAAAACTTCTATTTGCTCACGCTTCAAGAAATATTGAAAGGTTTACAAAAGAAATGAATGAACTTTCTGAAAAAGAAAAAAAGCTAAAAGAAGAAAAGCAAAATAGAAAATTAGAAAAATCCAAATCAAAAAATGATAAAAAAGGAAAAACAATTTTTAATCTTGTAGAATTTAATAAAAAACTGGAAGATGAAGCTAACGCAAAGAAACCTAAAAAATTTGTTTCAAAAAGAGCAGATGACAAAAAAAAGCAGTTGGGCATTGAAGAAAATATTGGACCAAAAAGAAGTTTTAATCCAAGAAATCCCCCATATAATTTTGTTAAATCTCATGATAAAAAGGATGAAAAACCTAATATTATTAATACAAATGATTTCCCTTCATTATAATAGTTTGAAATTAATTAATTTTTACAATCTACAGAATAATTTTCTAAAAAAATCAGTTGAAAACTTTTTTTCTGGTTTATAATCAATTAACCATGCTAATTGTTTTGAGTTTATTGAACCTGGACGTTTTTTTCTTATAAAATCAATTGCTTCATATGGTTCCATTTGTTCATTTATTAAACTTACAGTAACCATCATTGGTGCTCTTCCTAAACCTGCCACACAATGAACTAAAACCCCTTCATTTTTTCCAATGTTCCCAATAATTTTATTCCATTCAGCAATAATAAATTTGTTGGGAACTGTTCCATCTTCCATAACCAAATCATAAAAACAAATATTTTCGTTTTCTATAATCTTAGAGTCATAAATTGGTTCACATAATCTAATAACATGTTTAATATTATTAGATTGTAACAATTGAAGAAACTCTCCAATGCTTTCATTGGTTGGCGATTGTGTAATATAAAAGCGCTTTGTTTTATATTCAATAAATGTTAGTTGTTTAATATTTATTGACATATTAGTTAATCTTTATTTATTATACATTTAATTTTTCAATTTTATAAATTAAATATTTTTACCCAGTCTAATTTTGAATATGTCCAATCTTCATCAAAGTTATCCAATTTAATCCAGTGGATTTTCGCATGAGATATTGGATTATTTGAAATTACAATTAATTTAAAATCAGTAAAATATTTTCCTAAAATTTCACATAAGGTTTGGTAATTAGATTGATAAGATTTTGGAATATTAGACGTTTCTAATCTAACAAACGTTGGATTAACTTGACTTTTAAATCGGTCTACACGTCTGGTTTGAGCTGAAATAAAATCAGATAAACTTGTTTTTTTTATAACTTCATGGGCAAAACTTATACCTAGTTTATTAGCCAACACATATGAACCTGAATTTGTTTCAACCAGTGCATAATGTTTTTCCGACCAATGATGAATTGTTATATCTGTCCACCCGGCAAAATCTAATTCAAGTACCTTTATTAATTTTGGCAATGAAATTTTAGCCCAATCAAATGGGCCTGCCTGTTCCCGTAATCCTAATTTATCCATTTGGTAGGCTACTGCACAATTCGAACCTAATGATATTAATGGCATAATTGGGTTAGAATTATTAGTAATTTTAAATATTTTCAAAATTTTGAAAATATATGTTATTGGGATTAAAGATTAGGAAATTCTAATGAACCCAATAGATTTTAACACATTTGACCACAACTTTTGTGAATCAACTATTTATTCCCAAGGACCTCATCCAGAATATGCAAATGCCTTTTCTAGTCTATTTATTTCCTGGATTGGACTTAATGGGCTTAGAAACCCACATAACAACTTTAGTACAATAATGTTATACAGTTCATTGTTTATTAATGGATTTACTTCTTGTTTTTACCATTATTATAACAATATTGGATTTGGATTACTTGATAGAATGTCAATGGTATTAATTGCAATGTCAAGCACATATTTATTTGTTCAACATATTAATTTGTTTTTAATTTTTGACAGATGGGTTCAGCATGAAGCTATCACTAAAGCAATTCATGTTCTTGTAATTTCTTATTTCACTCTACTTTTTACTATTGGTGGTCTTCATTGGGAAACAACATTTAATATTTTGTTTGGGTTATTTTTAGCCAGTTTGGCAATTTATATGTGGCTTGTTGAAAAGCATCAATGGAATCTAAAAATGCCTTATCAAGTAGTTAATATTGGATGGCAAGGTATTAATTATATTTTACGTAGCGGAATTTTTTGGATTGTGACAGAGTTGTTTTGTTCGCATCTCAGTATTTTTAAATATTTGTTTGGTCATGTTTGGTGGCACTTTTATGTAAGTTATGGTGGTTATCTTGTTAGCTTGATTCCTGTTTACTTACATATGAACCACCCGGATAACATGAAAACAATTGTTATTAGACAAAGCAAATGGTATTTACCTTATTTGGATTATGCAAATCATTATGAATAAAACCAAACACCCTGTATTTAAATATTTAAAATTTTTTTATAGTTAAATTTAATGAATTGGCTTTTATTTTTTATGCTTGGACTCGTGTTGGTATTAGTTTTTGGATTAGGCAAAACAAATGTTAGTGAACATTTCTGGTCTAGACCAAATAAATGCTTTGATTGTGAAAAACAAATTACCTCAATCCAAAATGCTCATCTTGGATTTCCTACAAAATGTTTTGATTGCGAAAAACAAATTGCTAGACAAGGTGGGATACCATATAATACCGGACCAACCAAATGTTTTGACTGTGCTTGTAAGGCTGGTACTCAAAATTTCAAACAAACTTGCAAAAATTCCAAACCTGACCTGGCTTACTTTTCAAACTTTGCACGCAATATGCGTGTTCCATGGGCCGGATAAATCTGATAAAATTTGAAAAAATTACAATATAATTATGATTGATTATATTGTAATGTCAACAGTTCAATTATTTAGAAATTATGATGTGTACCATCCTTTACCGTTAGATATTAAAGTTTTTCAAAAAATTATCAATAATAAACAAATTGAAAAACATCTGAAATTAAAAGAATCGCTGGAAAATATTGACCAAGTTTATCATAAACTAGCTGAAAACATTCCACTTGACTTGATTGAAATTCCTTCAAATGTTAAAACCCAAATGTTAAAATATTTAAAAACTGATATTAAAGACATTAGACCTGGAAAAAGATTTTTTAATACAATGGATTTTGCAGGTTCTCTAATAAATTGTTTTTTAGAAACTAGATTGTCTGACTTTGAATTGGACAATAAAATTTTACCTGAAAATAAACCAATTATTAAATATCTAATGGACTATGTTGGTCAAGAAATTATGTTTTGTTTTGGTTTGGTAAGAAATTATCCCATACCTGAACAGATGGAAAATTTAATGTTTGACAAAATTTTACAATCTAAGGCCGTTTTTGTTCAAGACAAATCTGGCAACATATCTTTATGTATTAATAAGCATATGGGAATAGTTTTTGGTCCGGGATATATGATTTGTATTGCCAATTATTCTAGCAATGCAATTTGCCTTTGTGGAAAAAAAGTATTGGTTTTAAATTCAGATGACTGTGCTGTGATTAATCTGGTGTCTCGTCCAGATGAAAATTTTAAAATTAATGTTGGAATTAAAACACAATCTGTCACACAGCATATGTGCTGTAAATGCACAGATGATAACACCGGAGAAATTATTTATAGGTATAAAGATAACATGAAAACAAACATATTTATGTACCATAAAAAATATACCAATGGTGATGAATTTGAAATTTCCAATAAAAATGGACTTATTGTGCAAACGAAACACCATTGGAAACAAAACATTTCTAACATTATTTCTCAATGTACTGTTACAGATAACAATACCGGACTAAGATACAGGGGTAAAGTAGAAATAAATAAAACTGATGAAAAAATTACCAGCAAGAAATTAACTCGAGATAATCAAGTTGAATACGAAGAATCAGGTGAACAAGTTTTAGTTGATAAAATATCTCGAATGAATTTAACAAGTGAAATGATTATTGGATGGAAAGCTGTAAAAAATTCTAATGGGGAAAAACGAATTTTAAAGTTAGGTATTCCCCCTGATGCCCGTACAATTATTCCTATTGATGAAGAATATTATTTAAATAATCAAAAAGAACGTGCGGACCAGGCAATCGTTATGGATATTCTATTACCAGATGAAGAAGATGAAATGTCTGTCGTCCCACATGAAACTACTGCCTACTCATATGTTTATTCTAAAGGACCGCGATTTGAATATAAAATTGGACAATTAGTTAAACCTGATGGGTTTGATGAAAATTCAAGCATTGGATGTGGTAAAGGAATTCATTTTTTCAGAGAAAAGGCTAATCTATTTGCAAGTTATATTAATGGGAAATAAGCAGATTCTCGAATAATTTTATTTACCATCTTACTCTAAAGTAATAATCTTCGCTATCATATCCATCTTCTTCATTTTCTGACCAATAATAATAATCATCTGGCTCGTCTAACTCTTGGTCCTGTTGTGTGGAATCATAATCAATAACATCAGTTATGTTGGAATTATTTACATATAAATCACGTTCAAACTGGGAACAGGTATCAGGTTCAGTATTTGTACTTGTATTTTTTTTATCTACAATACCAATAAAATACATATTTGAACCATTGGCAAGATGTAAGTAAGAACTGGTTGCTTCAATAACATTAAACTCATACTCCACAAACTCATCTGGAACAAAATCAATGGAAACAGTTAAACTTGAATTTTCATCTGGTTTAACGGATTCGTTGTTATACTGGGTAATTTGAAAATTATATGTGCAAGTCGAGTCTTTAAAAAAGTATCCTCGAAGATAATTTGAATAAGTAAAAACATTATTTAGTGCTTGGTCCATTAGGAATTATTGTTAATTCCTATCTTAAATATTTATTTCAATTTTTTTAACAGATATATAAAAATAAAATATGCTTTTAATATAATGGATGAATATTACAAAATTAAGTTAAACAGAAAAAACTCTGATATTGATGCTCATGCGCTTGTTAGTTTAAATAAAATAGCTCATGTGGAAAAACATAAGTGGTACTTGGGAAAAGATGGATACCCTTTTGCTTATATTAAAGGCGGGCGTGTTCCTTTGCACCGATTTGTTTGGTATATTAATACAGGTTCGTGGTCTAATGAATTTGTTGTTGGCGATAAAATAGTCAAACATTATGTGGATCATGTGAATCGAGATAAATTGGATGCGCGGGATCTGAATTTGCGTCTGGCTACTCCTGCACAAAACTCCTACAATAAAACATCAAAAAGCAATTTAACTGATCCAGAAACAGGTGAGCCACTACATCATATCAAGTTGACTAAATCTGGTTATGTAGTTTCAATTTGTAAAGATGGGATTACTAATCGAATTGATTCAATTGGAACTCTTGAAGAAGCAAAACAAATTTACAACATGATGGCCGAGGAAATGTTTGGACAGTTTGCTGTACTATATAATTTATAGTTCAGCGAAGCGCTGTGCGTCTCTTGTTAAACAAGAGCCACAGTGTAACGTGGCTTTAGCTACGACAAAGGCGCACCAAAGGAACGTATACGTCTCTACGAGGCTATAAATTCTAAATTAGTTTTTATAAATTAGTTTTAATTAGTTGTTTTTATAATATATCATAGCATCTGCATTTGTTCCAATATCATAACCAGTATAAATAGGCTTGTTAGTTGGTGCTTCCCATGATGCCATCAGTACATTGGACTTTAAATTCCTATACAAATATGGACCATACTTGTCTCCAGATTGAGTAACCGCTTTACCTAATCTGGTTCTTTCAAATTTATATGGATCGGAATTGTCACACGGTAACAATTGAGCTGGGTCTTGTTGGGTTGTGACAGCTTTTGGAAAATCAGCGTAGTTAGACATTTAATTATAAAATTATATATATTATTTTATAATTATAAACGTATTAGTTATTTTTTATTGGGTTTGGCTGGGTTGTCCGATTCAAATAGTGAACTAAAAAACCCAATTGCTTCATCTAACACATCAGTAAATAAAGTTAATGGTGTATCGGGTGGTAAAACAAATCGGTCGCGATTCACAACTTCTCTATACTTGTGTAGCCGAGTTAAAACCATTGATTCAACCAGATGAGCTATTTTGCCAGTATGACACTGTACGTAATACACTACCTCATGTTCCATTGACTTGTTGTAATTGGATAATCGGGATTTGATGTTTTGTGCTTTGCCAATAATGTAAGTTCGTAATTTACGATGAACTGGACTGGTGATAATATATACCACATTATCTGGAATGGTATTGGGTGGGATGGATTTGAATTCGGTTTGATTTAATTTGTTTATATTAATTGCTTGGGGCTTTTCCCTGACTACCCACTGGGTAAACTTAATTCCGTTCACCGGACTGAGCCATTTGATAAATTCAATTGCTAGGTCCGGATGTAATTGCGTCTGTGAATTTTCATCAAAAATTAGCTGGGAAACAGGAATTCCGGTTTGTTGGGAAATTCCTGTAATTGTATTAAGGGTTGACTCTTGAGTTATCCAATTGTTAAATAATTTGTCTGGGATGGTGGAAATTGGAGTGATATCAATGTAACCGGTTTCGGTGTTTGGATATAGTTTCAAGTTGTTAAATACAAAATAATCTGGGTCTGTGATAGTTTCATCTTCCGACTCCGAGTCTGTTTCAATAAGTAATTTTGATGGCTTTGTATTGATTGTGTTTTGCAATGATTTAATTTCTTGCTCCATTTGTTCGACTTTTTTAACTAGGTCGGCTGGATGGGGTGTTATTTCTGGTTTAGTGTTTGTACAAATTTTTTCATGTCTCCATCTTGTTGTGTTACTATTAAATTTTACATTACAATGTAAACAATATAATAAATCTCTTTTTTTAGTTTCTTTATTATTGTGATGAGTATTATTATGTTTCCATAAACCACTTGAATTTGCGTATTTTTTATCACATATACGGCATACCCAAACTAATTTTGTGGGCGGAATATTTTCAGTCATTAGTATTATATGTTTTAAATTCTTTAAACCTTTTTTCGTGTCAATTTTGTTACATGTAACATTGATTTTTTTGTCAATTTTTATAAATATGATGTATTATAATAAAATTTAAATTAATGTTTTTATATTTTAATTTTTATATGATGTAAAATATTGTCAAAAATCAAAAAAATGTTATCATTTATGTTATCATTTTATCAATTTATGTTATCATAGTCTCGCGCGCGAGGAGTTTTGTTATGTTATCATTTTATCATTATTTTATCATTATTTTTAATTATTTTTAATTTAATAATACTTTATGATGTATTATAATCACATGTTATTTAAAATTATTTTATCTATTTATAATACATTTGTTATCAATGTTGTAACTATATAAATATATTATAACTTTAGGCTATAAATATGGTATTACATAATATTATTTTGTATTTTATAAATATAATTATAATAAATAGATGTATTCAATTGAATATTTTGTTACAAATTGTTTCAATTATTGAAACAATCAATAAATTAATCAATATGTAACATAATAAAATAAAATGATAACTTAATGATAACATATTGATTAAATGTTTTTTTAATATAATAATATATTAACGTAACTAGTATATTGATTATACATCTAAAATATATTTATATATTTATATAATAAACTATTATTTGACAAAATAGCAATCAATGTTATCAGTAACAATTATTGACACGAAAAATACTTAAAGAAATCTATCATTTAATTAATAATGTCACAAAACACTGATAAATTTAATTGCGAACTTTGTAATAAAAGTTATAAAGATGCATCAGGATTATGGCGCCATAATAAAAAATATCATTCGAAAAATAACAATGTTTCTGAAAAGGACAATAAAGAAAACGATTTACTAGAAGTAAAAAAACATATGTGTTTTAAATGTAACAAAGAATTAGCAAATCGTGTTTCCCGGTGGCGCCACGAAAAGGCTTGTTGTGTTAACAATGATTTAGTTCTTTTAAAAAATGAAGTAAAAGATCTCCACACCAAGATAGACAAAATATCGACGAAACCAAATATTGTAAACAACAACAACTACACCCAAAATAACATTGTAATATCATGCGCCCCGGGGTTTGAGCCAATTGCCCATCTGACCAACGAGCAAAAGAAATTTATTATGAACAAAGGGTTATCAAGTCTAATGTATCTTATAGAAACAACCAACTTTGATAAATCTGTACCGGAAAACCATTCGTATTGTGTGACCGCGTTAAATGACAAACATGCATCAATGATTGATACCAAAACCAACCTGGTAGTTAAAACCGATAAAATGGAATTGTTTGATAAAGTACTTGCTGGTAATTTAAATAAATTGGAAAAATTATCTGGGGATACAGCATTTGGTACAGATGAAAGATTAACGCATGCTAATACCATTAATCGAATGAAAGATATTTTATTTAACAATAAACGTGGGATGAAAAAATATTATTCTGATATAAACCTATTAAGTTACAACAATAAAGATTTAATTCAGGACACATGGAATAGTTTAAAACGGCTGGACGAATTGGTTTTATCTCAACAATTTCCCATTGGACAAACCCAGGCTCAAACCCAACCATTATCATCTCTTGAATCAATTGACACAGAATCAGATGTTGAATCCGACGATGAAATTAATACAGAAAAATTAAACAAATTAAGAAAACAATTTGGATTTACCAAAAAAATTATCCCAGACAATTATGACACAGATGGTTCGGAATTATCAGATGATTCTGATGATTTGGCCAATTCAGATGATTCAGATACAGAAGAAGCTACTTTAGAAGTTAATATTAAAGGCAAAAGTTATATTGTGGATGGAAGTAATGTGTACAGTAAAACTTCAAATGGGACAAAGGGTGAATTATACGGGACATATGCTAATGGTAAAGTTTCAAAACTTAAACAAAAAGATATTGTGGTTTAACCAAATTGAACCAGTCTAGAAAATTGAAAAACCAAGTATTTTCATTAAAGGTATTAAACTATTAATGAAAAAATTTAATGTTATTATTGCTACAGATCAAACCGGTGGTTTTGGATTAGATGGAGAACTTCCATGGGATTTAGAAAAAGACTATGGGTTTTTTAAATCAGTTACTCGTACCCATAGTATTTTACCTGGAATTAATTTGTCAGATAATATTTTAATTGCGGGTCGTAAAACATGGGAATCAATGGAACGTAAACCATTACCTGGACGTATTACTTGGGTTGTTACATCTCAATGGGAAGAATTAGCTAAAACTTATGCTAGTGACAAAATAAAGTTTTTTCCCACTTTTTTCTCAGCTTATCAAAGCGCACAAACCCAAACTTGTTCAGATATTTGGGTTATTGGGGGAAAGAGCATTTATGATGCCGCCTTAAGACATTGGGCTTGTGGGCAAGTATACTGGACCAAAGTTTGTGGAACATTTAAAACAGATGTTTCAATTGATATGACATCTTATTCAATCGAATGGACTAACAAAATAACTTCCAATGATATTGATTTGAATACTGGAATTCTTTATTTGTTAGAATTTAATCAAGGTTATGTTAAGACCAACATTGAATCTCAATATTTGGAAACTATGTATGACGTGATAACTACAGGTGAATCAAGACAAACAAGAAATGCTGTTACTTTTTCTAAATTTAATAAAACCTTGTCGTGTGATTTATCTCGAGGATTTCCCTTATTAACCACGAAAAAAATGTTCTGGAAGGGAATTGTTGAAGAATTACTATTTTTTATTCGAGGTGAAACAGACACAACTAAATTATCAGCACAAGGCGTTAAAATATGGGAACTAAATACATCCCAAGAGTTTTTAAATTCGGTAGGTTTACCATACAAACCTGGGTGTATGGGACCAATGTATGGATACCAATGGCGACACTGGGGAAAGCCATTTGTTTCAGCAGATAAAACTGATGAAGTTAACACATTACCAAATGGTATTGACCAATTAACTGGAGTTATTGAAGAAATTAAATCCAACCCTCATTCCCGACGTATTTTAATGACTGATTTTAATCCCAGTCAAGCATCACAAGGAGTTTTATATCCATGTCATTCTATTGTGATGCAATTTTATGTTGATAATGATAAACTATCATGTATGATGTATCAAAGAAGCGGAGACGTATTTTTAGGAATTCCATTTAATATCGCATCAACATCACTTTTAACCCATATAATTGCCAAGTTAACCGGGCTAAAACCAGGCCATGTGCATATAGTATTGGGTGACTATCATATTTACGATACCCACATTGCCCAAGTATATGAGCAATTAGAACGGGTTCCAATGGATTTTGCCCAACTAGTTATGCCTGATTTTACTGATTTATCCCAGGTTGAAAATGCGAAATTTGAAGACTTTCAATTAGTTGGTTATCAGTCAGGTCCAGCAATTAAAGCTCAAATGGTTGCTTAAAAAGTTGATTTTTTTATTATTTGAATTAGATATATATTAAATTTACAATGGACTATTATGATATCAAATATAAAACTATGTGTGTAGCTCAATCAGAAAATAATGCAGTTGACATTATTGTTAAGGATAATAAAATTTACAAAGTACAAAATCATTTGGCAAAAATTGAACCGGGTGAATTTGGTAATTTAGTTGACAAACTTGTTATTGATTATGGATATGTTCTTGAAAGTTCCAATAGTAATATGACATTACTTGTTCATCCTAAATCAGACAACTATGTTTGCTTGTGTTTTAAACTTGATGAAAACACTGGTAAAAAATACTGGGAATTTGAAATGGTCGTACCAGAAGTAATTTCAACAACTAATTAACTTTCAAAAAAAGTTGAATTTTTAATTGACTAAATGCAGCATATAAATTTCTTTTAATGAATAACCAATCCGATTCGTTAGATAAAATAATGGCAGAATTATCTGTAAAAGTTAATACCCACGCAGTAAACATAACAAATGTTGCTACACAAGTACAAATACAAAGAGATAATCAGACCAATACCCAAACTAAAAAAGTTGGCCCAATAGTTATACTAGATGCTGACATTGCTAAAGTTGCGGCAGATGGACTTATGTCTTCAATGTCTGCAGGAGCCAAAGAGTTTGAAGCTAAAGCAGGTCGACCAATGACCTACGCTGAAATGCGTTCAATGTGGGGCTAGATGCCTTATCATGATAATTTATCGCTAATTTATTTTATCTAATATGGGATTCCAAGTATTCCACATAATCTTCCATATGTTTCATCTGCATCTGATTTTTCATAGTGGGTTAAAGTAAATTCTCTATTAATATTACCAATGGTAACTGATAATCCATTTCTTATTAAATAAACTTGTGCCATACTAATAAAAAAAGAATATTCCTGCTCATCTTCTTCACGATTTTTATCACAGACTTTAATGTATAAATATTTATATGTGGATTCTGCCGATGCTTGAGTTTGATATTGACCAACCCAATCAACAAGTTTAAATAAATAGTGTGGTTTATAGTAAGTTGACATAATATTATATAATAATTAAAGAAAAATAAACTAAAACAAACTAACGCAAATTACTTTAGAAAGTTAAAAGGATTCGCTCTTTCTTGTGCACTAGGCAAAACTAAATTACTGGATTCATCAGATTGTTCGGTTTGGTCTGCACCATCCGGTTCAATTTCTTGTTTAACGCAATTAGCTTTATGAATTTTCCATTCTCCGCCGGCTTTAAGATATTTAATAATAATATCAATACCTTTGTCAATTCGTTTATTAACTGATTTTGCTTCAGTTGTGTTTTTGCAAGCAGAACAACAAAATTGTAAAGTTGGATTTTTCTTGCTTCCCGATAAACCAGGTACAGTTTCAGGAATATTACATTTGGAGCAAAAGACTAAATATTTGTTATATTCCATAATAAATTCTTTTAGTTCAGCTGGGTCATGCGGTCCAGTAATGGTTTCCCGTGCTTGTATATAACTTGACCCAGATACAATGGCCAGATATTTCATAATTACTTCGGTTGGGTGGTTTAATGATTTACTAATATCATCAATATTATTGAATATAGTATATACACCATTACCTTTGCCAGCGACTGTGACTTTGAAAACAGGCATTTTATAGCGGTAACTAGTATCGTTATCATTTCCATTCATATTCATTGTAGACATTAATAGTATATAATATTTAATTATATTTTATTAATTTCAATTTTTTTTTAATTTCCGTAAAAAATTACAAATTATTTATTTGATCAAGCATAACTGTTAACATTGCTTTTAGTTCTGACATAACTTCCATATTTGTTTGAGCTAAAAAAGCAGGTTCTCTATGTGCTTTTTGTAATGTAATATGAGTTTTTACAGTATGGTCAAATATAAACTTGTTATAAATCATTAATTTGTCAAAGGTTAAAACCGGGTTTTCGGGTTCGGGTACATATTTAATTATTTCAAATACATTTTTAAGGGCTTGGTCTTCCTTGTATGATGCTATATTGTCTGTATCACTTTCAGAATCATAATCAGATATATATTTAGCGGATTTGGACGGTAAATTTTTTTTATATTTGGCATTGTATTTAATAAGATTACTTGCATGTTTATTTAGGTTAAAAAAACTTGGTTTATTTAAAATTTTATAATGAGAATTAACTGTTTCTATTGGTTTATTTGGTTTTAAAATATTGTTTGTTTTATTGTATTTTGGAATAAATCCTTGGTTTATTTTATTTGCTTTTATAATATCAAATGGTTTATCAACATAATTTTTGTAAGGAACTAATGCAGAATTATTTGTATACTCATAGAATAAATTAACTAAATTCCATGTTTTTGCAGCAGGTTTAGTAATGTTATAAATAATTTTAGTGTTAAATTTAATGTCGGGTAAGAAATAATTCATAAGATTTGATTCTTCCATTATCTTATTTTCATTATCAACTTTAAGTAAAGCTGATTTCATAAAACCATAATCAATAAGAGCAAAATAGTTTTTATAGTTAACATTATCTTTATTTTTGTCTTCAATAATATTTTCTAAATCAGATAAGTTATAGATTGACAATTTATTATATTTGTTTTCAAAAGTGCATACAATATAAGAAATTTCTTTTTTAGAACTAATAGCATATTCAATTATATCAACTATTTCCATTTTTTTCTTATTTGTGGTTTTATCAAATCCATCAAAAAATATTTTTGTTTTTTCTAACCCAGTGGCTTTATCAATATTCATGTCAATATGTTTGTTTAAAATCAAATCAAAAACACCATTTGATTTGATTTCATGAATATAAAAATTAAAACTAGCTTCTTCATACATAAATTCTTCAATAGTTTTTCCAATTAAATACGAAAAATCTAAATTGTGTTCACCAAGTAATATAACAGTACTTGTTTTTTTTTCAACAGGAACTTTTAACGAATTATCTTTTATGTCTCGAATAATTTCAGAATAATAGTTAGAATACATTCTATATTCACTGTGAATTATTTTGTTAAACTTACATGTTAAGATTTTATTGTTTGTTTTATGAATTAACTCATTATTTCCAATAACATAATTAGTATTTTTATCGGTTAAAATACAAACGATATCCATTATTATAGTAAAATATTATATTTTACTAATATAGTAAAAAATTGATAAAAAAACATAATGTTCAATTAGAATCAATTCACAATGTCTACAATTGAAATTAATAATAACACTGATAGAATTGGAAAATATGGAGATAAATTGCTCCAATATCCTCACTATTGGCCAACAACACGTGGAGTTAATGAGATTATTGCTAATTATGATTCAATTGAACCAGGTACACGTTTAACAGAATCTATTGAATCAATTATGGGGCGCGTAATTTTGGCACGCGCATCAGGAAAAAACCTATATTTTTACACGATTGTATCAAATGGTGTAAATTTTCAGGTAATGTCTGACTTAAAATCATATGGGGAAGGTAATGAGGCAAAATTTTACGAAATCCATGGAATGATTGGAAGAGGTGATATTATTGGAGTACATGGGTATATTGCTAAAACAAAAAAAGGAGAGTTATCTATTGTTCCTGATGAAATTAAAGTTTTAACTCCTTGTTTACAAATGCTTCCTTCAACATTTTATGGTATTGAAGACAAAGAAATTCGATATAATGCGCGATATCTTGATATGATTATTAATCCCAATGTAAGAGAAATATTTGTAAAGCGCCATAAAGTAATTAATTTTATTCGCAATTATTTGGTGGATAGAGATTTTATTGAGGTTGAAACACCAGTTCTTTCTGATATGGCAGGAGGAGCTGCAGCAAAACCGTTTACAACCTATTTAAATGAAGCAAAACGTTCAATGTATATGAGAATTGCACCAGAACTTTTTCTTAAACAATTAGTTATCGGGGGATTAGATCGTGTATTTGAAATTGGTAAGCAATTTAGAAATGAATCTTGTGATATGACTCATAATCCAGAATTTACATCAATTGAATTGTATCAGGCTGGTGTGGACTATAATCATCTAATGGATATGACAGAGGATTTACTAAGCAAATTAGCTCAAAATGTTAATGGTACAACTCAAGTAACATGGATGGGAACTCAAATAGATTTGGCTGGACCATACCCACGACTAGATATTATGGATACTCTTGAAATTGAAATAGGGAAAAAACTAGCTGATTTGAATTTTAAATTACCAGATATCACTGGACCAGATGCAACAGATGAATATATGAACCTGGTAAACTTACTTGAAATTAAAATTAGTTTGCCACATACCTTAAATAGACTTGTAGATGGTCTTATTGGTGAATTTGTCGAGGTACTATGTGTTCAACCAACATTTTTGATTAATCATCCTCAAGTAATGTCCCCATTAGCTAAACCCCATAGAACTCAACCAGGTAAAACTGAAAGGTTTGAGCTATTTATTAGAAAGAAAGAATTTGCAAATGCTTATACTGAATTAAATGACCCACGAATTCAAAAAAACATATTTGACCAAGTAGCTAAACAAAAAGCTGCCGGTGATGAGGAAATTCCCCCATCTGATGAAAACTTTGTTAAGGCTTTAGAATATGGACTACCACCTACCGGTGGCTGGGGTTTGGGTATTGACCGGTTAGTAATGTTAATTACTGGACAAGACTCAATTAGGGAAGTTATTGCTTTTCCAACAAGAAGGTCTTAAAACAATAAAAATATTTAGTTTATTTAAAATTTTACCCCCGGAAAAAAATTGAAATATAATTATAGTTATATCCCAACCTAAATACTTTTTAATGACAACTTTAGTTAAAATCAATAGAATAACAAACCAAGATAACGAATTCTTATCTAGAAGTCCATCTACTAGAGACACCATTAGCTGTTATTTTTGCAATGGAAACCACGCCTGTCGTGAATGTCCATTAGAGGCCCAAATGGCTCCAGTTCTACGTAAAAAAGTAGGAAATATGATGGAGTACTATGTGGCAGAAAATTTAAATTGTCCTGAATGTGGTCTGGAAAAAAAGCTAAAAGTTATTGGTAATCATACCCCATCGCTTGATCTAGTTTGTAGCTGTTGTCAAAAAAAATTTGAGGTTAAATCTAAATGTTTGAGTGTGGCAAAACTCCCTTTGGACATTAATCTCCCTCATGGTTCATATATTGATTATGTGCACCGTTTAGAAGAGGGTCTTAACCTTATAGTTATTATTTATGGAGTGGACAGAGTTAAAAAACTAATAACTGTCCGCGAGGTATTATATGCAAATAATACAGATTTAAAAACCCCATCAATAGTCGAAGTTAAAAAAAGACACGACAACAATTTATCTACAATTATGATTAAAAACAAAAAAAACCTTAGTATTTTAAATTTACAAACAGATAATACTGTTTTAACATTTAAAAGCGATGTTGATACATTTAAACATGTTAACCATCGAAATATAGAAGTTTAGTTAAAATTAGTTATTTTAAATAACAGTTCAATATTTATAGAAGTTTAGTTAAAATTAGTTATTTTAAATAACAGTTCAATATTTATAGAAGTTTAGTTAAAATTAGTTATTTTAAACAACAGTTCAATATTTATTTACAACAGGTTATTTATGAAAAAAATTGATTTTTTATTTTTCTATGGTAAATGATTTTATTATTAATGAATCCTTTTAACGATATTAACAATAGAAAAGCTACTGCTTCTACCGGGTCCACAATTTCAATTTGGGTTGAAAATTATGGCCGTAAACATAACACATTTATTTCTGGTTGGGAAATTACTCCCGAGGAAATGAAGGAACACCTTAAGACCATTAAAAAGAAGAATGGATGTAATGGTACTATTAAAGACATGGAAGTTGATGGCGCTACAGTTGAAAGCGTAATGCAACTTCAAGGAGACCACGCAGAATATGTTAAAACCTTTATTATAGGTACTGGTGTCCCAGAATCAAGTGTTTATATTAAGGGATAATTTCCCAAATTAATTAATTTATAATAATTATTGCTTGTAAAAGTAAATAAGCATTTTAATAATATTATATAATCTTATTATTTTTTTATGAATTTTCTAGAACACGCTAATAATTAAGTAATCGTATAGAAAAACAAAGTTTTTAAAGCAAAAGCTTATTATCGTTTATTATAACCATCGCTATTACAAGATGTTATGGTTAGTAATAAACTATGATGTTTTAAATGTAGGGTAATATGCTTGATGTATATATAAAAAAAATTGAAATAATTATTACTTGATAGTCCCCTGTTAATATACTAGTAATGTCTACTTCTACTAAGTCTAATAATAAGAATACCTCTACCGGCACCTCTCGCAGTGGCAAGAAGCCTTCTAACAAGAAGGTTTCCACTGAGACAAGTGTTCCAACTGAAATGGTCGTTTCAACTCCCTCTGTGGTTGTTGAAAAAACTATTGAAGTTCCCGCTGACATTACAATTTCACCTGAGGTTGTAGCGGCAACCTCTAATTCAGCTTCAGCTGATGCTCCTGTTGAGTCAACAGATTCTGAGCCCAAGCCTGCACCCAAGCCAGTTGTCAACATTTGGGAACTTCGTAAGCAAGCTCGTGCTGCTGATGAAGCCCTTAAGAAGGCAAATGAGGCAATTGAAAAGATTGCCAAGGAAGCAGAAGCTGTTTCTAAGCCCAAGCCTACTCCTAAGCCCAAGGCAACTTCTGAGTCTAAGCCTGAAGTCCAATCAGATGAGCATGCCGGCGACAATGCTGGTTGGACCAAGGTAAATACCAAGAAGAATTTCGGCAAGACTGAGTCCAAGTCTAAGTATGAGCCCAAGGCAAAGTCCAAGACTGAGCCTGATACCAATACTGAACCCAAGACTGAGTCCAAGCCCAAGTATTCTGGAAAGCCTGCTTACAAGCCTAAGCAACCTTCTGAAGAGGAGATTGCTAGACGTGAGCTTAAGAATAAGGCTCTTGTTAAGGCACAGGACCAACTCATAGCAGAGTGTGTGGGACAACTTTCTCACAAGACCCGAGATGATATTAACAACTCTCTCCCATTCATTATTAACTACCGCCGCACTGTGGTGGTAAAGTTTGACGATGATGCAATTGTTGCTGATATTGACGGTGAGAAGTTTGAGTTTTCTCGTACTCGATTCTTTGAGAACCGAATCTTTCAAGACAAGGTTCGAGAAGAATTTGACAGCCTAATTCCCATGGCTTGGATTCGTTTCTTCCCTGGACGCGACGAAAATACCTACTGTATGGGTATTATGAAGCGTCGTGCTGATGCTTAAACGAAAGCCCAAACAGGTAATTATTTTATAAAATTGAATAAATAATTTCCATTATAATTTTAATAATTATTTAACAATATTATAAATGTCAGAATTTTCGCTAAGTACAATTTGATTTAAAAATATATTTATATCACCGGCTAAATAAACAGATGACCTAAACAACTCAATAATAGGAATAAAATAGTTTTCCGGTGGATTTAATATTACTTTTGATTTAACAATTTCAAGTCCATTAATAAGTTGAACGATATTTAAATTAATAAACTGAGAATTTTCCACAATTATTTTATTTATTTTAGAATTGACAAATATATTTATATTTGAACAGTTTTTAATCAGTATAGTATTTGATGATGTTAGTGATGTGTCAAAATCATAAATATTATTTTTACAGTTAACTAATTTAATCAAATTATTATTTGCAATCATAATTAACTCTTACTCTATAAAGGGTTTGATTTTTTTTTGCGTATGTATTTAAAAAAAGAATTAGATATTCATTTAATATGAATCAAATAATAGAAATTGATAAAGAAAAAAGCACTCACCTAATTTTTTCTACAACTCAGAGTTCTCAAAAAACTTTTGAACCCCTGATTGAATTATATAAGGGTAAGCTTTTTTCTTGTTTGATTAAATTGTTTACAAACGATTGTATATGTCAGTTTGGTACACAGATTTTTTCAGTTAAAAAATCATTTTCACGAACTTTAACTAATTTATTATCAAGTTGGATGTTTTCATTGTATGTTACATATGATTTTGCTGGAGATTACTTTTTGCCAAATAATTATTCAAATACAAAAGCATTAGAAGATACTCTTTATGATTTTTGTAAGTATGATTCAAAAATTTCCAATCCAACTGAAAAAATAAATAAAATAATTGGAAATTTAAAATCCAATTATAAATATCAATTAGAACTTCTTGCCGGGTATTCCAAGTCAGACATATATAAACAAAATAAGAACAATTATAAAATAAAAAAATCAATGGTAAATATTAAAAAAAATAAAAACTCGAGTGTTGAATCAACATTTTACAAACTGGAAATAACAGTAGCATTTGCAATAAAAGATAAAAGATTATTAAATATATTAAACAACATACTAATTCCAGTTAAAATTTATGATAAACTAGTTTGTTCATATACAGGCCCTAAGGGTAAAGTTGACGAATTTTTATGGGCAATAGTTTTTCGTTATCAATTACTTGGTTCAAACAATCACCAGTTAGCAGTTTTACCAAATATTATGGAATCAATGACAAAAGATTATAATTTAAATTTTGAATGTTTTGCATCGGCAATTAATAGTACTTATCCGAGATATTGTTCGATATATTATGATTTGGAAAAACACTTTGGTTCTGTTGGTAGTTTTTTTAACATTACACCAATAAAAGGTACATTTGGTTTTAATCCTCCATATCAAAAAGATATAATTGAGCTCGGTATAAATAAACTATTTGGATTTTTAACTAACAGTACTCAACCTTTAACATTTATAATAACAATTCCAATATGGGATAATATTGGAAGAGACTATATGAAATCACATTATGCAAATGAATTGGAAAAACAAAATATTGACTACGGTGATTTTCCGATTGTAAACAATGTACGAGATTCGGTGTTTTTTAAAGGTTTACGTATGATTCCAAAAGAAAAATTTACATATGTGGATCATAATTTTGAATTATATAAGAATAAAACAATTCAAAACACATACGTTATTATTTTATCAAATTCAAACAATGATTTATCAAATCTAAATTCATACGATTTTGAAACATTTCCAGGTATGACAAATGAAACCAACCACGACAATGACTATGAAAAATCAGAAGAACATAGTATTGAAGTATAATCTGATTAAATTAAAATTAATAACACAATTTAATTTACTTAGATTTTATTTTTATGTAACGACACTGTTTGTATTTTTAATTTTAATCAGTTATTCCTGTAACTTCACCAGTTTAAGGTATTTTTTTTGTTTAATATATTAAATTGTGAAAAAATTGAAAAAAATATAATTGGTAATATTAATAATATTATTTAATGGATAATATACAAACTTTAATATATGGTTATGTTACCAACAGTTTACCGAAACCATTGGCTTGGATTTGGATATTGTTATGTAGTCTAATTGGAAAACTAATAGACCTATTTGATAAACCCAATTATAAAATACAAACTACTAAAGATTTTCAGCATTTGTTAGAAAAACCAAATAATTTTAAGTTCGATTCTTCTTATTTAAATTCAGTAACAGATTCATCTAGTCCCTTAATTAAGTGCTTAGATGAATATTGTAAAGCACATCAAGTTTACTCTAAAGGAGCTATTGTAAGTTTATCAGGAGGTGTTGATTCAATGGTAATATTAGCTATTTTAATTCATCTACAAAAGACCCATAAATTTCCAATTTACACAGCATCAATTGATTATGGGTTAAGAAAGGAATCTGCTGATGAATCTGAATTTTTAATAGCCTATACAAAAATGTTTGGCATTAAAAGTTATGTAAGTTATGTTCATGGGGTAAGTAGAAAAAAAGAAGATTCTGGTTCTAGATCAGAATTTGAAGAAGAATCAAGAAACTTGCGTTTCAATACTTATAAGAGAATTATTGAGACCAATCAACTAGATTTAGATTGCGGGGTATTTGTGGGTCATCATCAAGACGACACTATTGAAAACATTTTTACAAATTCAATGAAAGGAGGTAACTTGCTAGATTTACCAGTTATGAAATCAGAAAGTAAAATTCATGGGATTAATATTTACCGGCCTTTTCTTGACTACCGTAAAGACCAGATTTATGCATTTGCACATGAATTCAATGTTCCTTATTTTCTTGATACAACGCCCAAATGGTCTCGTCGAGGTAAGATGCGTAATGAAATATTTCCCCTGTTAGATTCAGTATTTGGATTAGACTGGCATAACAAGCTAAAACAATTAGGAGACCAATCTATTGAATGGGGAGAGTATATTGGAAAATATGTAATTGACCCGTGGATGGAACAAGTTATAATTGGTTCACGGGGAATTATAATTCCAATTAAGCCCCAACCTAAACTAATTTATTCTCATGTAATTTTAAAGGCTTTGCACAAGTCAGGAGAATCTATGATTAGAAGAACATCATTAGATAAAATAATGGATTTAATTAACTCAGACCAAGTAAATAAGTCCAATAAAGCAATTACATTAGATGGCACAAGGATGGCAACTTTAATTAAAAATAATACATGTATAATGATTTTTAATACAAAGTTTACAAAATCAGAAGTGTCTGATAATTCTGATATTTATCTTCGTTTTATAAATGGGATATCTGGATGTAATAAGGACGGGATTCCAAAAGAATTACCCAGTCACTTACATAAATATTTTATTTAACATCTGTAATTTTTAATTATTAGTGCTGATTTTGCTTTTGTTATAACATTAGCCTTTTCCATTTGTTCTAAAATAGTTTTGAGTTCATCACATGGTAAAACATCTGGAACATTAGGACTAAATGTAACACCCCAGTCTTTCTTTAGGTCTAAAACCCCGGAAACATTTTCTTTATTAACCCAAATGTAAAAGTCATCGGATAAAATAATACAAAGTCTATAATTAAATACATTATTTAAGTGATAAAAATGTGGAATAACACCTTTGATTTCTAATTTATTTTTAGCCAATATACTGTTAACTTTAAGTGCCCAATTAGAAAATGGTCTTACAATATCAGGTTCAGCCATATAAATAATTCCATCGTACTCGAAAATAGAAACTAAAGTATTAAGTAATTTACTAATGTCAACATCTGTTTTTTGAATAATAGGTAATGTTGATTTTTTTTTGGCTTCTTCTAATGCTCTTAAAGATGCTAATTTTTTAGCAGCTATAGCATCTTGTTCACTGGTAGGGACTCCTTGTGCTGCCAATTCTTGTTTGATTTCTTGTTTTACTGCCTCATCTGACTTTTCTTTAATTGCGGCAACTTTTTCTTCAATAATGGCTTCTTGTTCACTAACAGGGACTCCTTGTGCTACCAATTCTTGTTTAATTTCTTGTCTAACTGCTTCATCTTTAATAGCAGCAACTTTTTCTTCAATAATGGCTTCTTGTTCACTGGTAGGGACTCCTTGAGCAACTAATTCTTGTTTGATTTCTTGTCTAACTGCTTCATCTGATTTTTCTTTAATAGCAGCAACTTTTTCTTCAATAATAGCTTCTTGTTCACTGGTAGGGACTCCTTGAGCAACCAATTCTTGTTTGATTTCTTGTCTAACTACTTCTTCACTGACAACTTTGCCGCCAATTATAACAGCACCAGCAACAACAACTTCAGGTTTAATTTCTTGTTCAGCTTTAATTGTTGTAGTGACAACAGGAAGAAAAGTTTTTGTGTCAATAACTTTTAGTTGTGCAGGATCAGTAATATCCAATTGGATAACTCCACCGACATCAACCATGTTTTCTAAAACCTTTGTTGAATTAACAGTATTAGCTTGAACAATTTGAGTTTGAACTTGTTTGTTTTCAAGTTTTTCATTTTCAATTTTGTTAATAATTTTTTTATTAAGTAGTTCAATTTTGTTATTAATGTCAGTAATTTCATAATTATCGTTGTTTTTGATATCAACAAATTTATCTCCACGTTTTTGAATAATTTTTCCGTCCAAATGGAAAATAGGGTCAGTTGACATATTAAAAGTATTAAAATCATTAATTATACCGCATTCAATTGAAGCATTTAATGAATCTAATCCTGCAAAATTACCGAGAAGGGGTATTTTATATTTGATAACACCATATGGTGTTGATTGATATAACATATTATTTACAATAACTATATTTTTAGGACGTAGAATTTTTGGTACATTTAATATTGTTTTACCAATAACCAAGTAATTTTCAGGGTCAAACTTGGATACAAAACATTGGATTTGGTCATATGTTACTTTATCAAGTAATTTAGTAACTGGGAGTAATTCAATTAACCTTTTTCTTGAATCAACAACATCAAAGTCTGATTTTTCTAAACTTATGTTATTAACACCACATTCGTTAAGAGAACTTTTAAGTTTGTCCATTACATCATCTAATTTTAACAGTTTATTTTCCCAAATAATTTCTTTAATTGGATTCTCGTCATTTGCAAAACTTTCAGAACTTGATTTACTAAACAGAATAAAAGATATTAATAAAATTAAAATGCAGATAAGAACAGTTTTCTTCATATTATAATTATTTTGAGATATTTTTTATTTTAATTATATTTAAAACTTTTTTAATTAATTAAACATTTAAAATATGGTTTAATTTAATGAACTTAGAAGTATTAAAATTTAGCGATAGCGTCCATTATGGAAATGACTTTTATAATTTTATTAATGCAAATTGGATTGATGAAAATAAAATTCCAAACGATTACCAAAGATGGGGGACATTTGAAGAACTAGAAAAAACCAATTCAGAAAAATTAAAAAAACTATTAGAAGACCCACAAACATCAAATTTTAGTCAGGTTTTCCTATTATATAATCAACTTAATAATACTGAATTAAGAAAATCCCCCGACAATTTCATAAAAATAAATAATTTTATTAAAAAGATTAATGATTCTAGTTCTATAACAGAATTATTTTGTATATTGATTGAATTGGATGTAGAGTTTGGTGTAAATCAACCGGTTAATTTTGTTGTTCAATCAAGTTTTAAAAATGCAGAACAAAATATTTTACATTTAACATCTGGTGGTTTGGGATTACCTGACCGTGATTTTTATTTTTTACCAGAGAAACAAGAAATTAGAACAAAGTATCTTAAATTTATTGAATCATATGGAAATTTATTTGGCATATCATTAAATGCTCAAGAAATTTTTAATGTTGAACTTAAATTAGCTCAAAAAACTTTAACTAGGGTTCAAAAAAGAAACAAAGACTTGGTTGATAATCTTATGACATTTGACCAATTTATTCAAACAAATCCAAAACTAGTATATTTGAAAAAAATTTTTGAAATTGCCAATAAAAAACCCGGTCAAGTTAATATTACAAATCTCGAGTTTATGGGATTTTTAAATAGTTTAATTGATCAGATTGATTTAAAAATATGGAAACAATATTTTATTTTTCATATGTTAGTTGAATTTCATTTTGTAGTTTCTGATTTAATAGAACAGGAATATTGGAATTTTTATTCAAAAGAGTTAAAAGGAACAGAAACAATGAGTCCACAATGGATGAGAACATTAGATAATTTAAATATGGTTGTTGGTGAATTAATGGGATTAATGTTTTCACAAAAATATTTTAAACCTAGTTCAAAGTCTCTTGCTTTAGAAATTGTTAAAATAATTAAAGATGAATTACAAGATTACTTAACCAATAACGATTGGATGGAACCAGAGACAAAAACCAAGGCTTTATTAAAACTGCAGATGATGAAAACAAAAATTGGATATCCAGATGTTATTAGTAAAGATTATTCTCAACTTTTATTGGATCCTATGGCTAGTCCAGTTTCAAACATAATAAGTGCAAAAAAATTTCACAATAAATATATGTTAGGATCATTATATGAAAAACTAGACAGAGATAAATGGTTAATGAGTGCGCATGTTGTAAATGCATATTACTCACCAAATATGAATGAAATTGTATTTCCTGCTGGAATATTACAAGAGCCATTTTTTTCTCCAAGACAAGATATGGCATATAATTTTGGTGGATTTGGAATGATAATAGGACATGAAATAACTCATGGTTTTGACGACGAAGGTTCTAAATATGACGCATATGGTAATTTATCCAATTGGTGGACACAATCAGATTTTAAAAAATATGAAGCCATAACAAAAAAAATTGCCGGTCAATATGACCAATATGAAATTAATGGAGATTATGTTAATGGTCAGTTAACAAATGGTGAAAACATAGCTGACATTGGTGGTCTAGCATTAAGTTTCCGTGCATTTAAAAAATATTCTCAGTGTCAGATTAATTCTAATAAAATAAGAATAAATTATGGTTTAGAAATGACTCCAGAGCAAAAATTTTTTGTTAATTTTGCGTATGTTTGGAAATCTAAAGCTAGAAACCAAGACACTCAACAAAGATTGTTATTGGATGTACACTCACCACCAATATTTAGAGTTAATGGAAGCGTAAGAAACATTGATGAATTTTATGAAGTATTTAATATAAAACCTACTGATAAGCTATATTTAAAACCAGAACAAAGAGTAAAAATATGGAGTTAGTTTGTTTAATCCCATTTAATTTTCTTATAAAAATTAAGTGCACAATCTTGATTACATAAATTATTTTTATTTTTATTGCAATTTTTAATAAGAGTGCGTGTGGTTTTATTAGTTTGATATTGGTTTTTTGGCATTGTGAACTCAAGCAAATGTTTTTTATTGAATTTGCTAATTTTATTATTTAAATTACAAAACTTGGTCATTACTAGATTATTGTAATTTGTGTCGTTATAACTACCAGTAAAAAAATTTGTTATTTTTTTTATATTGGTATTTTCACCAATTTTTTTCTTTGGTATTTTATTTTCAACTTCTTCAAATATTTCAATAAACTTTTCATCAAAACTATTTGGTATAACCGGGAAAGTTTTTGAAAATAATATTTGGTTAAGTAGTTCAATTTTAATTGTTACCATATCACTTGTATCATTCCAAAGATTACCATCAATAATTTTTTCTGCCAACCAATATAATTTTTCATTATCAGACATATTTGGTAAGTTTATGTAATGAATAAGTTTATCAATTCTAAATATAGCCATATTTTGAATTTTTTTAAATTTACACATATTTTCAACTGTTGAGTAACCATCTGGATACTTGATTGATATATATTGAATTGACCCATTGTTATTTTCATGTTTTTTATATGTTTCATAGAAAGTATATGTTTTAAATAATTTTGATGAGAATCCATGTGTTGGTGTTGTTGTATAAAAATAAAATACATCATTTAGTATTAAACTTGCCATCATTTTTACATTTACGCGAGATAAAGCTAAACTTCCAAAATCAATATTAGATTTAGCAACCAGTACATTATTTAAATTTACATCATTAAATTTTGCAGATAATTTAGTCAATGGGTGTTTAGCACCTCGTCCAAATACAATTTTACACTGATTGTTTCCAGAATCTATTTTATCTTTTTCAATTCTTTTTTTAGCAACTTCTGAATAACCAATTAAATTTAAAAATACGGTAACACTTGAAGCTATTTTTGGTTCATATAATTTTAATTTTAAATTATCCTCACTTAATTGACTCCCACTATAAGAAATATCATCAGTAACTACGACAACATAATTATAGTTGTTATAATTGGGAAAATTTACAATTTGGTTTATATTAACACGTTCTATTATATCAATCATATAGTCAGGATTTAGATGAGGTCTTGCAAGCTCAATAAAATACAAACTAAGCCAAAAATTACTTTTTTCTTTTTTATCTTTTGGGACTAAATAAATAAGTTTATTTGGTTTTCCGTTTTGTAAATTAGCCATAAGTTCTTTAATGTGTTCGATATTTTGAGTTAATCTTTCTGTTATATTAGATACTTCTTTATAATCTCTATCAGCTAATTCTAGCATAAATTGTTGTAATAAATAAAATTTTTTTTCTTGTTCAGTTACCAGGTTGCTTGTAAGAACTTTTGGAAAAATAGTTAAATCCAATTTATTTTTATTTGACTTAAAAACATCTGGTGTAAAAAGTTTACTACCGGGAGTTTTGGTACTGGGTACAGCAGGTTGATTGGAACTATCCATAAGATAATCATATTTTAATCTCATTTTATCCATAAAATTTGTCACATCACGTTTAAAATAATTTACATCATATGTTAATAACGACATTTATTTATAATATATTTAATTTAGATAAAAAATTTCTAAGCAATTTTATTATGATAAACAAATATTGGATTTATATTTTACTGGCAGTAATTGTAATTTATTTTATTAAAACTCAGGAAAGTTTTACAGAACTTGAAGAAAACAACTCAGGTGACATTACTCCATTTGGACAAGTTGATTTACCAAATGTTCCAATTCCAAAAATCCCATTACTTAAAAAAGGAGAAAGATACGAATTACTTGACTTGCCATTTTGTAATGAAAGATTTCGTGCATCTTACTCATCAAATACAAATAATATAGTAAATGATGGTACCAAAATTTACCAAAACATGACAAAACCACATGACCAAAAAGCAGAAATTGGAGATAAACTACAGGGTTTGGCGCAGATTTCTTGGAGAAAAAGTTACTTTAATTATAATAATAAACCAGTTGGACTGGAATTACAATTTACACACGTTGAACCAGGTACAGGTAAAGTTACCAAGGTTATTTTTCCGCTTAGTTTGGAATCCAACTATGCCAAAGAAAGTTTTTCACAAAAAGAAAGTTTTTCACAAAAAGAAAGTTTTTCAAATACCAAATCTCTTAAAAAAAAATTAAAACATGAGTTGCAAGATAAATCAATAAGTAACATAGAAAAACTTGGTGAATTAAATGCTTTTTTAAAATCTCCTTCTGATGTTCCAGAAAAAATACCCGGACAAGTTAATGTGGGTCAACTATTAAGTTTTGACTTGTGTGAACCAGCTAGTTTGATGTTAGACCAACGCAAGTTTTTCTTTGCATCCACTGCTAAAAATGAGTTGCTATTAATAGCAAAACCTCAGCCATTTAATGCTAATATTGGTATGAAAATATTAGCAAATTTAAATGAACCGGAAGAAGATTTGGTAATTCCCGCATAGACAAACCCGTTACTTAAATCCAGTTAAAAATGTCCAAAACTAAGTCAATAAAAAAATTGTCATTTGGAATATAATATTTTTTATTTCTTTATAGAAATAAAAAAATTGAAAATTCCTTGGCTTACACGCCCATATAATTTTAGACTATTAATGTCACCTACTAATTCTACTATGAATAATACCTCTACCGGCATCAAGACATTTTGTTGCCCTGTCGACCATTGTGGTCAGCGTGTAAACGAGAACCCTCGTAAAATCGCTGAACACATTAGAAAGAACCACAACTCTATTTCCAAGAGTATGGGACTTCAGACAAACCCCGGTAAGCTTGTATTTATTTGCAAGCCTTGTGACTCCTACACAACTACCGTACACCACCACTGTTTTGAGTGTGAGCATCCTGAAAATGGAGGCAAAACAAAATACTTTAAAACAGCAGAAGAGCGTGATGCTCATCTTAAGAGTGACCACAATAAGTGGTGGTACGAATACGAGTGTAAATTTGGCCTTGAGTGTCGTGGCAAAAAAGGCGGATGTGGTTTTAACCATAACCATTTTGACCAGGCTTTCCTCACTGACACTGAGGCAATTCCTGCCTACATTTGTCGCTACGACAAGCCCTGGGAAGGTACTCGTTGCTACCGCGACAAGTGCTCCTACTCTCATTTCTGGGGTCGAGTGCGCTACCTAATCAAGATTCGTTCTGAGGCAACTGAAAATGCTTCTGAAGACCAAACTTGTGCAAGTTGTGCAAAGGCAGGGTCAAGTGCTGATGCCTAATCGGTACAAAATAAACAGGCACCTTATAATTTTTATTATAAGCTTGTTTAGAGACGGAAATGGTGTGGGCACAACCACCGGATGAGAAACACGATACGTTCTCCCTCTTTAGAATCTGCATTCCCAGGTATCTAATCTCCAACTTTACTGTTGGTGCCCTTTTGGGGTTGTTAAAAAAATTACTTTAATCAAAATCAAAAAAATTTGATAAATCATTTCATTAGATATCAATCCTAATATCTTCTAATGGCCTTAAAAAGACTACAAGCGGAATTTAAACAACTTACTGTAGAACCTAACTATTTTTTCAGCGTAGAACCTGATCCAAAGAATTTTTTTGTTTGGAACGTGTTGCTTATGGGACCCCCTGATTCTCCTTTTGAGGGAGGTATCTTTAAATGTCAATTTAAATTTACACAAGATTATCCAAATAAAGCACCAGAATTTAAATTTATTTCAAATCTATACCATCCAAATATTTATAAAGATGGTAATGTTTGTATTAGTATTTTACACGAAGGAAAAGATGAATGGGGATATGAAGATATTTCTGAAAGATGGAATCCATCACATAGTGTTAATTCAGTACTCATGAGCATTTTATCGATGTTAACAAATCCTAATTTTGAGTCACCTGCAAATGTTGATGCTTCTGTGTTATGGAGAAATGATTGGGATAGTTATAAAAAAATTATTTATAAAATGGTGGCTCAATCTCATTAAATAATTAAAAATTTTGATTTAAGAAAATGATTCATTTTATTTATAATAAAAATGATAACTAAAATGCAAATTTGTGTTGATGGGAAAATTGTTATAAACAAGTTTTCTATTGAACAATACGATAACTATGTTCAAATTAAGTCTATTGATTGCAAAGACAAGATAATTAAAGTTCCAGTATTTAACCAATATAATGGCGTAGATTATACAAGTGTTTGTTTTCCTCTTAAAATGATTTTAATTAATAAAAAAATATTAAACCCCTATTTAATTTTATCCAGTTTTAATTTTAAAACTGATAATGATATTGATTTTTTTAAATGTTTAGAAACTTTAATTGAAAATAAATTTAACTACCAATTTATAAGCTTTAATGACTTAATTTCAGAACAGTATAAAACTTTTAATTTATTAAAAACAATAAATGATAATTATAATGGGGTGTTTGATTTAGTTAATTTAAAACCAGACCAAATTTTGCTTGATGATTTAGTTGGTGAATTATGGATGACAATTTGTTTAATTAAGCTTGGTATTATTTATACATTAGTTAAATTTCCATCGTTATCAAATAAAAATTTAAAAGAAACTGTTAAAAAATATAATTATCCCAAAAAAATTTTTACAATTGCTAATCAACTTAAAAACGTTAAATACCCATTAACTAACTCCAATACCATGGAACAGTTTTTGAGTTTTAACGAATATTATACTTGTGAATTTTTAGAACCAGTAAAATTAATTGATGTTAAACCAAACTGTCATTACTATATTGTTGTCAATAAATCTGATATATCAAGTGTAACAGACACAAATATTATAGTTACAGAACCAAACCAGTCAAATAAAGTAATTAAAATTTTTACAAAAAAAGTAAATAAAAATATTATTTCTTTAAGTGAAACCAAAAATATTATTTATGAAAATTATAAATGGTATCTTTACCATCCAGGTCTATTAATAAATAAATCATACATAATTTACAATACTTTTAACAGCCGAGAATTTACAAATGAAGTTGTAGGAAATATTTTGGGAATTGAGCCTGTTCATTGTAATAAAATACTAGATTATTACCAAAAAGATAACAAGCTTAGTAATCTTATGGTTTTACAAAATGTTTTTGATGAATTAAAAACTAATTTAGAAGATTTTGAAATTTTAAAGTCTGGTTCATATGAAGAAGCATTTTTTGAATATATTACAAAAAAATATTCATCACCTGAAAATCCAAAAGTTTACGAGATATTAAAAATTTTATTTGAAAATTACACTTATCCTCTAAAAACAAATAGACATGACTTGGATATTACATTTGATAACTTGCTTTATTTTAGTTTGTATAATTATAAACTAATTTTAGTTAACACAAAAACTCATGGATTTTCCAATTATTCAAATGAAATTTTACATCCAAATGTTAATACAATTATCCCCATAAAACTTAAAAACTTGTATATTAACTTGATTAAAGTAATGAGTCAAGTTATCAATGGTGACTTTGATGCTATAACATATAACCAAAAATTTTATTCCGATTATTTACATAAGAACATTATTAAATTATTTTTCTCAGACACAAATAGTTTATCTATTGGTTTATTTAAAAGCTTAGCTTCTGGGGTAAATTTTGCTAAATTGGAAAATATTGTTGGAACTAATTTATTACTTATTGATATTACCAGCAAATTAACATGGAATAATCTTCCTAAAAAATTAAATTATTTAAATGTATTTTATAAAAATGATGAAATTATTCATTACCAAGATAAAATAAACAAAAATATAATTCCAGATAATTTTGACCCAAGAATAAAAAAAGTAATTGAGAATCCATTTGAAATGTATAGATATTTAAGAAAAGAAAAAGATTTTGAAAAATGGACAAAATTTATTTCAAATAAAATAATTCAATTATATTTGGTTCCAATTTCTTTATCATCTGAAGATTTTAGTCAAATAGGCCAAATGATTTTTTTGTTATTTAATATTACCGAACAAAATGTAAAAGAACCAACATATATTAATTTTATTGAATTTTGCAACACAAATAATAAATTAGTGTTAGACTCTAATCGTATCAACATAAAGATTCGCGAATGTTTTCCCCATTTGAAAGCAAATATTAATTTGGGGTATTTGGCAAAACATTTAACATGGGACAAAGAATCAATTAGTTTTGAAGAAAACCCCAATAAAGAGAAATCACCAGATGTGTTAGCATTAGAAATGAAATTACATATTGCAACTAAAAAATATTACAAGTATAAAGCCAAGTACTTGGAAGCAAAAGATGTTGATGTAGCAAGTGCTTTAATTACTTATAAAGAAAACCAAAAAATACTAGGTAGTGATACCAGTAGTATAATGCCAGGACATAAAAAAATAGTTCCTGATGACTATTCATTTATTAATTAAACTAAATTTCTTTATGAATTTTAATTTAATCTATTGGGTTTTTTGGAATTTTCGTTGGTATTTGGTTAATTAGACCACTCGGATACCCATAATGTTGTCCCTTTAATGGAAATAACAATGTAAAAAAAATTGAAAAATATATTTATTGATTTCAACTGCTTATATATAGTAATGCAAGTATTCATTAAGACTCTCACTGGTAAAACTATTACTCTCGATGTTGAACCCACCGACAATATCGAATCCGTTAAGGCCAAGATTCAAGAAAAGGAAGGTATCCCTCCTGACCAACAACGTCTCATCTTTGCTGGAAAACAACTTGAAGACGGTAGAACCCTCCAAGATTACAACGTACAAAAGGAATCAACCCTGCATTTGGTTCTTAGACTTAGAGGTGGTATGCAAGTATTTATTAAGACATTAACTGGTAAAACCATTACCCTCGATGTTGAACCCACCGATAACATTGAATCAGTTAAGGCTAAGATTCAAGAAAAGGAGGGCATTCCTCCTGACCAACAACGTCTCATCTTTGCTGGAAAACAACTTGAAGACGGTAGAACCCTCCAAGACTATAATGTTCAAAAAGAATCAACCTTACATTTGGTTCTTAGACTTAGAGGTGGTATGATGTAAATACAAATAACTAAATTAATTTATAGTATTATATAGTATGTAATATTATTAATTATTTATTATCTTTTTTTGTTTAAATTTTCTAACCGCGTAGATTTTTATTGGGTTTGTTTTAAAAATTCAATATGTCTTACACTTGTAAAAATTGATATTTAATTAATTTATTAATTAGTATCAGTTGTACAATAAAATGCCAGAAATAAAAGTTAAATGTAAATGTGGTGAAACACGCCCAGAGTGTTTTTCAAACCCAGAAAAAGAGAAAAGGTGTAGGGCTTGTGTTAAAGCAGCTAAAAATTCTCCAAATAAAAAAGAACAAGTAATTGACACCGAACAAACAGATCTGACTCATTCCAATTGGCAAGGAGGCAAGTATGCGGGTTCTGTCTTTCAAAGAACAGGTGATGAAAATGGAGTAATTGCTTGTGTTGCTGGAAAACAAAAACGTTTTAGGTTTGTAGAATATGGTAATGACCAAACCAAAACAAAAGAAGAAGCAGATAAACACCGTAAAAAATTATCAGATGAACTAGAAGAAACAAAAAATAAATACAAAATAATTTTTATTAAAAACAAACCAAAATATTTAATTGTTAAGCTTAGCAAAAATTATTGCACACTAATTGATTATAAATACTTGGATTTTATTAAAAATAATAATTTATTTGTTAGTAAAGGAGGAAAAGAAGAGGCTAAATCATATTGTAGATATCAATCAGATAAAAATACTTTATTATTTCATCGGTATGTATTAGGTATATTGGATGCAGGTGATAAAGTACTTGGTGACCATGTTAACAGATATCCACTAGACAACCGAGAAGCAAATTTAAGACAATGTTCTCATTCGGTAAATAATTCCAACAAATCTATTATTAATTCGATGGAATATACTCAGTCGGGTGATAAATTTGTTGGGACTATTGTTTATCGTACTAATCCAGCTAAACCACAAGTTACGCTAAGTGAAAAATTTAATTCAATGGAACAGGCTAAAACATGGGCCCGTAATAAAATTAAGGAATTGGATTTAGCATATGCGGAAATGTCAGATGAAGCTAAAACCCTAGCTAAAGAATTTGAAACTATTATGAATGAACATGCTGGTGACTACAAGTGGTCTGATATTGATGAATTAGATAATTGGGATGTTGATAATACTAAAGCAGCTCAGATTGACAATAAGAAAGAAACCTTGTCTGTTGTTACGGGTAAAAAAGAAATTTATAACAAGTTTAAATTGATTAATGGGAATTTTACTCCGGGGGCTGATATATTAACCCCTGACAGAAAAATACATCACTTGACCCATGGACAAACTGAATACAAGTATTGTTCTGGTTGCGACCAATGGACCGGAGTTTCTAATTACTTTGTGAACAAGCAAAACTATGATGGACTTGACCGCAGATGCAAAACATGTAAATCCGCATCTAGCAAAAAATATAAAGCTGGTAAAACAGAACAGACCGAAGAAATTGATGAACCTGACAAACCTGACGAACCCAATGTAATTCAAGTTCAACAGGGAGGTCAAATTGATGAATCTAATTCGGATGAAGAACCAGTACTTGTTAATGAAAGATTAAACCAAATTATAAATGAAAAAGCTGGTACTTTATTAACAGGACCATGTGCGGAAATAACTGATAGAAATTTCACTGTTAGAATTAGATGTAATGCTAATCATACATGGGACACAAAAATTAAAAATGTATATCGTAATATCTGGTGTCCTACCTGTGGGCTTGAACAAACAAGCGAAACAAAAGCAAAAATTTCCAATAAAATGACCCAGTTTTTTGCTAGCGAATCGGGTAAAAAATCTAAAGAATTAGCTTTAGCTAAGCGAAGTGAAACAATGCGTGCTAGAAAAGAAGAAACTATTGCTAATATTCAAAGTAAACAGTGTAAAGGCCACTGTGCACAAGTAAAACCAATTGATAATTTTTGTAAAAAAGCAGCATCAGTGGATGGTTATCAATCATGGTGTAAATCTTGTACAAATGATAAAAAGAAAGCAATGAGAGCTGCAGCTCAGGTAGAAATTGAAGTTTAAATTTTGAAAAAAAACTAATATAACTTTAATACTCGCAGATTTTTACAGAAATAAAATTGAAATAATTTTGATTTTATTTTCCACTTTTTATTTTAATATTTTAATGATTAAGATATTTTATTTACTGGGATTTTGTTATTTGAATTTGCTAATGGTCCAAGGAAAAACTCTAAGAGGTTCTGCAACCGATTTAGTTGAATCAATAATAATATTTCATTCCAAACAAATGTTTAATCGAGTTTATTGGTCAGTAATTGACCAAGTTGCCAAAAACCAACCAATAAGACCATTTACTCTGTATTGTACTTCAATAACTTTAAGTCAGACTCCATATTACACAAATTGTACAGATGGATATGAACAATGGAAAACTAAAAACTATTGGCATGACATGGCTATTTACAATGTTGAAACTATTCAAGTTCAAACTAATATTATGGCACAAATAGCTAAAATATTTTCTGATGTAAATATCACAACCTATAATAAAAACTGTTGTAATTACTATAATATTACATGGTAAATAACAAATTGCTCTAAATAAAAATTGAAAATTATTTGCACATATAGTTATTTTATTAAATCTGATAATGGACATTAAACTCAAATCATTAAACGGAAGAATTATTACCATAAATGTTAATCAAACTGATACTGTTAGTCAAATCAAATCACGAGTCCAAGAAATGGAAGGTATAAGTCCAGACCAACAACGTATACTTTTACATGGGTATTTACTTGCTGATGATTCAGTGATATCAACCACTGCAATTAAACCAGAATCGTTGTTACACTTGGTTTTGGCTTTGCGTGGAGGTAGCGGAAGAACCAGCTTTGGAAATACTGATACTAAAGATTTAGTTAGTTTTCCTGTAATTTTGGAAGAAGAAAAGTCAAGTTTACTAGCAAATACAGATGAGGAAGATAGATTATATGAAATAAGTTTTTCACATTCAACTGTATCAACAAATACTCCACGTTATCGTTTTGATAAAAAACCTGATAATAAACTTTGTTGTGCAATTCTATAAAATAATTTCCATTTAATTATAATATAATAAAAATTCAAATGGGAATTCTTGAAACAATCGATTCATCTCATATACTTGACAAAATATCCAAAATACCAGCTGGTTTAGTTACTGAAATAATTGTAATTATTTTTATTATTAATTTAATATTTTCACTTGGATATTATAAGCTTTATTTGAATGATTCGACTTCCTTTAAAAATATTCATCAAGACCAAAAACCAATTGAATATTTTGATTTCTTTTATTATTCACACACTTTGTTTTTCTCACTTGGGTATGACATTGTACCACAATCCAAATGCTCTAAACTTTTTACTATGCTTCACTTAAAATTAGGGTTTATTATGTGCACAATATTTATTGCAAAAATTATTAATAACTGTTAATATCTAATTAACAAATTTTATAAATTAAATCAAACAAATCGAAATTATTTTTTCATTGTGACAGTTTTCTTTGAACCACAATCCAAACAATTAATTTCATAATAGTTTGGCATTTTTTCCATTTCAGTATTTGGCTTTCTGCATGCGGAACAAATAACACAGTTTTCAACAAATTTCTTTGCCAAATCAACTATTTCATGTTTCTTCTGTTTTTTCCCTTGAATTACTAGCCCGTCAGATTTAGAACCTGAGAACCAGTTTATGTCGTTTCTTCTGGATTCTGGGAACTCGTACTTTAAAAACGCCATAAAGTAGTCAGGATGACGGCGAATGACTTGGAGGTATGCTTTAACATTCTTCCAATGTAAACGTGTGGGGTCGATATCAACAATGATATCAGGTAAAATTAGTAAACTACCAGAATCTGAGGGATTCAGTAATTGGTAAGCTTCGTTAACCATTTCTTCAAAATTATAAGTAGACATTACAATTAATTATCTATATTTATGGTATTAAAAATTCAATTTTTTTTAAATTAACAAAGTTTAAAAAAAATCTGTATCAAGTAACAATTTTTTTAAATTAACAAAGTTTTTCTAGACTAATTTAATGATTAACATTTTTCATTTTGCTATTGTACTTGGATTATTTCTTATAATTGACCTACCTGTTATTTTATTTGCAAATAAACCTATGTATCAAACTCAATTTGAAAGAATAAATAAACAGTCTGTAATACAAGGTTATCACGTTTGGTTAGCAGGTGGTTTTGCCTACTTGTTATTAGCTTTGGGTATTTATTGGTTTATTGTTCATCCTGAAACAAACAATTTAACCCAATTGTCAAAACCCGATTACACAATCATAATGATAAAATCCGCATTACTTGGTCTTGTAATTTATGGAGTTTATAATGGAACTAACATGGCAACAATAAATGAATGGGGAGCAAAAGAATTTTTAGTTGATACTTTGTGGGGAACATTTTTATCCGGGGTAATTGGAATAGGTTCAGTATACTTGATAAATAAATTTGTTTGATAATAATTATTTCCCATCTGGTAATTTAATAAACTGAACCATCTTATCTAATTCTGGGGCTCCCATATGAACAGGTTTTATCCATGTTCTATGAAAATTATCTAGTTGATTAGTCATATTGATACTATTTGTTTTAATATTTAAATTTATTTCCCCATTAGAAGATTTCATTAATTTTAATTTAATGTCATCTTCAAAATCCATAATTATTGCATTTGGAGTTTCACAAAATGTTAGTAGTGAATGAATACAACTTTCATTGTTTATTTTAATACATTGGATTTTATAAGGATTTGACTGTTCTCCTGCAATTCCACAAACACCAAATTTAATATTAACTGGCTCATTGGTTAATTGTCTTTCAATAATTAAATTTTTTTCTGACATATAATTTTGAAAATTATAAATAGATGTGATATTATTGCCCATAAAAATGTTTTTATTAATATTTGTTTATTATTAATAAAAGCAACCTTTTTCATTTTTTTAAATTATTTTAATAATACCCTTAGTTGATTCAAAATCGACAATAACTATGTTATCTTTTTGAATATAATTTCTGATGGTTCCTGAAAATTGACTATTTGAAAATTTTATGTTATATATGTGAACAATTCTATTTGAACAAAACCCATAAATGGAACCGGGTAAATTAGCAGAATTGAAAAATTTATGAAAAGTAAATTTGATTTCTTTTTTAGTTTCATTTAATTCTTTACTTGACAATATTCCATGTTTCCAACTTTTTTTAATTTCATGGTTTGTTCCCAAACATAAAGTTAGCATTTGATTTGCGCAAATTTCATTCGTTGGTTCTGAATTAATGTGTATTGAATTAACTTTACAAGTTGATGTTTCATCTCGATATGTCCAAGTTAATTGTTGACCGACTTTGATTTTTCCAGACTCTAAAAATCCAGACACAACGATACCCAAATCATTATGTGGGTAAACATTTAACACATTTATTTTTACATGGGATTTATTGAAAAGAGTTGGTTTAACTAATTTACAAATTTTTTCAAAAAAATTGGTTTTATTAATTTGTTTCCGAGAATTTAATTCTGAATTGGAATTAAAAATGTCTATTGGAATATACGGAATTGCTAAATTGTCTATGATAAATTTGTCAAATTCATTAGGGTTTCCATCGGAATTAACAAATAATAAAATAATATTTGGACAAGTACCAAGAAGTAATTTAAATTTTGTTCTTGAATATTCTGAATATCCGGGTGCTTCAATAAATGCATATTTAACTTTGTTATGTACAATATAGTTGCAATTAATAGATGATGTTTTTTTACTTTCAAGTTCATGCTTATGATTCATCAAATATATACGCGAATCTGATTTCTCATTATATGTTTTTCCTAATAACAAATTAGCTAAAAAAGTTGTTTTTCCCGATTCAGAATCTCCAAGTAATAAAACTCGAATTTCTGGAAGAATAGGATTAATTTTTCTTATCTGGATTTTAAAATATTTAATACCATTTGATTCTAATTCATTAAAACTAATAATTTCTGCGTTGATTTTACTAACAAGTAACTTAAAATTATTAAGAGTTTCTAATTTCTCATTTTGTGTCATATTGTATAAAGACCCATTATCATTTACTCCCAAATAATAAATTGCTTCATTAGCTCCTTCAGCTAAACGCCAATTCATTTGGGTTGCTAATTGTTCTAATCTTGCATTATCAATATTAATTAAAAACCTTTTATACTCTACATTTCCTTCTTCCACTTCTGGTTTTAAAATGCTCATGTGGGTTATTGATTATTATCTTCAATAGGTTTTAAGCTTTTAATTGCTTTTTGTAAGTCTTTAAGTGAGGGAATCATTTTTACTGTCATTTGTGGTGGCAACGGTTTATCTGATTTTTGATTGTCATTTTCAACCGGTTTATTTAAAATAGGTGTAACAACTGATTGTATTGGATGTGTTTGAATACTAGAAGCCATTATACTCGCTATGCTTGGTTTTTTTACTTGAGGTTCAGGATCAATAAAATTAATTTCTAATTGTTCTGGTGGTCCATGATATTTAATTTGATATATACTTGATGATAATCCATACTTTGTTTTGTTGCCCCAAATATAACTAAGTTTTAAAACTAATTCAATTTGTCCATTAATTTTAAAATCCGCCAGACCTATGGGTTTGTTTTCAATATTTGAAGTAATTTTTGGATTATCATTAATATAACACTTTATTAGATTTAGCATGTTTTTTTTTGATAAAATGCTAACAAATTCTCTTGGTACTTTACTTTCTGAAAAACACTCTTGAATATCAGATTCGAATTTTTTGAACCATTCGATAATACTAGTTGTTAAATCCCAATTTGGATAGATTGGAATAGATATTTTATCATATTTATGATTACTCATGTTGTATATTAATCTTAATTTTGGTAGCTTTACATAAATTTCGCAAGGTGTTTCTAACTGTTCTGTTTGATAATACAAATAGTATTTACAATTATCTTGATCTAATTTAATTTTTTTTCCGATAACTAAATTATCAAAATTAAAATCTATTTGCTTTTTTGAAAAATCAATTAAGTAGTAGCTCATTTTATATATTATTATTAAATACCTTTTAAAGGGTATTTGATAGAATTTATAATTTAAAAAAATTTGCAAAAAAAACTCTAAAACAAATAAGAAAAATGATTTTAATGGATATCAAATATACAATAGTAACCATTGGTCAAAAAGATTATTTTGATAATGAAAGTTTGTACAAGTATATAAAACATAACTATTGGGACTTTAGGTCGTGTATGTATGGTGATTTTTATGTAAATAATATTCCATCTACATCAACATACACAGTTGCATCGGATAATGATAAATGTATTTATGAAAACATGCCAGCCCCAAACCCTAATGGATGTAAAATGTTTTGCATAAAACGTAAAACCTGGGAAAACCTAACCATATTTTTAAAAACCAAAGGCAGATTATCAAAAGAAAAACTTAAAATAAAATTGGAAAATAATCTATTTGACAAAATACTAAAATCTAACAAATACAATAAACATAACTTGTTTATATTATGTAAAACAAAACATGGGAAATTTTTTGTACATGCTAACTCAATTAAACCCAACACAACTAGAAAGTTAGTTGTAAAAAAATTTGATACAAATTCTCATTGTAATAATATTGACTTATTTAATGGATATTACGACAACACAACAAATTAAAAAAGTATTTATATCTAGTGTGGTAGGAATAATAATAATATTTGGAATAATTTTATTATTATTTGGAGAATCTGATAAAGCCATTGGATTTGGTTGTTTTCTTATGCTTGCCGGAGTTTTATTGTGTTATTTATTATCGGGTGCTTTTATAAATACTCACGGATATCAATCAATTGATCTTGATGAAGTCGATGAATTTGATTTATAATTGATATATTTTTGATAAATTAAAAAAATTGATATAATATAATTAAAGATAACATTCCATAGTATCCTAATTAAAATGTCAAAAAGATTATGCTTTGTTTATACTGAGACTAATGGATTACATCATTCATCAGGAGACGTAAATAAAAAAAAATTATATACTTATGCAAGACTAGTTGTGTTAAATTATGAAATTGGTGTTTTTAAGGACAATAAATTTCATGTGGAAAAATCAATTAGACAAGTTGTAAAACCAAGATGTATGGTTATACCAGATGAAACAATTGAATATCATGGGATTACTCAAGAGTTTGCATGCGCTAATGGAGTTGACCCCGAACAAGTTATAGGGACATTTAAAGCCGATATTAAAAATGTTGATATAATTGTATCACATAACGTTGATTTTCATTTTAAAACAATTTTAGCAGAAGCCCTTAAATATAACATTGCAATAGACTTTGGTAATTATGTGGTTATTGATACAATAAGTTTTTTCCATTCGTATGGTTTTTTAAAATTAAAAGAACTTGCTATGAAGTTACATTTAAAAGATATTAAAGAATCAAACGAATCAAATGTAGAATTAATTGCAAATGTATTTTTCAAATTGTATAGTAAATATGAAAAATCATTAAATAAGGAACAAGCAAATTAATAAAGTTAAAACATTTTAAAAGTTCCATCTGTTGGTTTTTTACTTGGTAATTCTATTTTAATTGGATCTATCCAAGTATATTCAAGTGGTTGATGACATGTTTTTGCCGACCATGTCATTCTATACTTGTTACAAAAATTTTTGTCAACAAAATCTATACATTCTTTATTTATATTTCTACAAGAACCTAATTTTTCTTTCTCCATAGTACAATATTCATTAGACCATCCGTTATCTCCATCAATTAGTACTTGAGTGTTTGAATCCAAATTATATTGCATTGTGTTACATTCCAAACCTGATTTTTTAGTATACAGATAAGAAAAATTACCAAAATACATACCAAATTCATCTGGTATATATTTTTTTTCAATTAAGCAACAATTAATTTTTGGAACTTTTTTAAAGTCTAATTGTGAATAATATTCTGAGGTTGGTTCAGACTTGTCAGACTTGTAGTCTTGTTCCCAAGGTCCATATTGCTGGTTGCTACTGACTGGATTAAATAATTCAAATGATTTTAAAAATTCAGACCGGGTACAAAACCATATAATTCCAACCAACACAATTAATCCAAATATTAAGTTTATGTTCATATTATATTTAAAAAGAAATTTTTAATTTATTAATTAATGACATCAAAAGAACATGTATTTACTGTAAGTGAATTAACTGAATATTTAAAGTCAGTTGTTTCAAATAAAAAAATTAAAGTAACTGGAGAAGTATCACAACCAAAAATATCTAATGGACATTTATATTTTACATTAAAAGATGATACTAATAATTTAAAATCAATTATATGGAAATTTAAAAATATCAATAAAGATGAAGTAGTTGAGGGACAAAAAATTACACTGGAATGTAAATTGGATTTTTATGGGGGGTCCGGAAGTTTAAATTTAATTGTGGAAAAAATTATTACAAGTGAGGGTCAAGGCGAGTTATTTATCAAATACGAAAAAATTAAAAAAAAATTTGAATCCAAAGGGTATTTTGACCCAGCAAGGAAAAAACCGCTTGTACCAGTTTTATCTAATATATTGGTTATTACTAGTGCATCTGGGGCTGCTTTACAAGACTGGATTTATAATTTGGAAAACAATAAATCTAAAGTTAATTACGACATTGTTGATGTGGTTGTACAAGGCGTTGATTGTCCTGGTAACATTTGTGAAGTATTAGAACAGGTTAAAGAAGATAAATGCGAGTATGATTTGGTTATTATAATGAGAGGTGGTGGCAGCTTTTCAGATTTATTTGGATTTTCTCAACCAGAATTAATTGAAACAGTTTATAATTTTAATTTACCAGTACTTAGTGCCATTGGTCATCAAGTTGATAATCCATTATTAGATTTAGTTGCCGATATTTCCACACCAACGCCTTCTTTGGCAGCTCAATTTATTGTTGACCATAATAAAAAATACCTTAAAAAATTACATTTGATAAAGGATGATATTCAATCAGAGTTATTAGATGAAATTACTGAAAAACAATCCCAATATACCAAACTAAGTGAAAAACTTTATAAAACATTTAACTCACTAAGTAATTTAAAATTGCAATTACTAAATGAATTAAGACAAGATATTGGAAATATTATGCACAAATATACTCGGTTAGAATCCCAAGTTATAATTAAAAATCCAAATGAAATTAAATTGGTTAATAAAAAAAAACAAATAACAAATTCTGATGAATTAGACAGGTTAATTGGACAAACAGTTAAACTTATATGGGGTGAACAAGAATATAAAATTAAAATAATTGGCTGATATGGGTAATTTTAATAAAAACAGTTTAAACAATTATTTATTATTTAAATTAATATTATAAAAATGTCAAGCGGTTTAAACAATTTAAACACTAATAACGATGGTTTTGTAAGTTCAGAAACTTATTTGAAATTAGAAAACCAAGTTAATCAATTAGAATCAATTGAAAACTGGACTGAACGAGTTGAAAAAATGAAAGAATTACGTGAACAAATAGTTCAAGAACAAGAAAAATTATCCCAGTTAGTTTCCCAGGTAATTAAAAATGAATCTGGACAAGTTGAAGGAAAGAAAAAGAAGAAACAAGATTTAAATAATTTAGTTTCTAATTTTAAAAATGCAACTACAATAGAAGAAAAAATTAAGTTATACCACATAATTAATTCTCATATAACAGACATTGAAAAACAGATATTTGATGAATAAACTTTTTTATAATTTCATAATATAAGATAGTACATAATATGGAGGTTGATTATTGTGTCCCCAACTATCGCCTGTTGAACTAATTCCAGGCTGAAAACAACTGCGATCAGTTGCAGGACTTGCACTATTATCCCATGATTTTAAGCATTTTTGATTGTTAGGATATGTCCATCCATCACCACCCCATACAACACCAGGAGTATTAGCAGTTAAATTGTGTGAGTGGGCAGGCATTTCATTTATTGATAGTTGTTGGTGATCAGTACCTGCTTTATCTCCAAACTTATGATTTAAAATCCAAGAATTTACATCCGAACGTGAGTTTCCACTGATTGTTTTATCATATGAAACTTTATTACCATCAACGATTTTACCACCCCAATTATTAAATTCACCAAGTGAATCTGATTGCATTCTTATAAATCGACCCCTTAAATCTGGTGTCCCATTAGTTCCATCACAAAGAGCCCATCCATCAGGTGCTTTTTCTAAATTAAAAGCCACAATGGTACCTTTTGGTACCATATTAAAAAAACCAGTTACTGATAAATTACCAGTTGTTGTAATATCACTAATAACATTTAATTTACCTTTTATAGTTAAATCACCAGGAATAGTTAGTCCACCTGCTTGTAATTGTGTAGCAACATTTGATAGATTTCTAATAGCTTCAACATCTGCTAAATATACTTGTTTAATTGCTTCTGTTATATCAGTTGATACATCAGCCATAGATTCTATTTTATTACTCATGTACACATGGTAAATAACAAATAGTATTATACATAAAAAAATTAAATCAATTTTCATATAAATTATATTATATTAAAATTGCGAAATTAAATAAATATGATTAAAGATTAGTAGGAATATTTATAACAGAAGGCACAAAAGGTGCAAATCCTAAAGGACTAAGAGGAATAGGAGACAAGGGCCATAAATTAGTAGGTTGTTGTACAATGGTTTGGGGAATAAAAGTATCGTTTGTTACAATTGGAACTGGATATTCTAAACCAACGGGAAACATGTTGATGCCAACTTTGTTACGACCATCTTGTTTATAATAATTAATTTTTGCCTGAATATTGTTAGTTTGGTCTCTGATAATCATGTCGGTAATATTAAGACTATGATTAATCTTAATAAAATTTTTAATGGCGTCTTTTAAAGAATCTCCATCAATTGTTGCAACTATAGGTGATACAACGTTAAATATCATTATATATTGGTTAGGAAAAAAATATAACTAGAATTAAAATATTTAAATGATTTTTTCCATTATAACAAAGCTTTTTTATAATTAAAAAAATTGAAAATTAATAATTTATCTTAAAATGTATTATGTTCAATGGGAATTTTCACTTCAGTTATTCAAACAGACCCAATCAAATGGAAAGTACAAGTTGACGAAGTTAAACACAAATCAAATATTGTTCAATTGGAAAAAATAATTCAGTTAATTAAAAGAAATTACGAAGATCCAGTAGCGAATCTTGTTAAAGAACAATTAAAAAAAGAGTGTGGATTAGCAATGAATTTTACATGTAAAATAACTAAACATTCAGACATGTATGATACTTCAAGATTTTATGAAATAATTGCGATTACAAATTGGCACAAACACTGTGATTCAGTTGGTTATCAAAATGGGGATTTTGAATTTGTCGATTACGCTGTTAAATTATTTAACGGGGACTATGAATCAAATTTCAATTTAACACCTAAATGCAAGTGTTTGCTTTCTAAAGTACAACTAAAATTATATGAACATTTAGTCAATTATCAAAACAATACAAGTTCAACAAATACTCGATAATTGTGTTTAAACGAAAAAAAATTGATAAGTTTTTGATTAAAAGGAATATTTTTATTTATAATTAAACCTTGATATGGGTATAAAAAATTTACTGAAATTTTTGTCAGAACATCCAGATATAATTAAAGAAAAAGAACACAATGAATACCATGGGAAAAAGATTGCTATTGATATTTCGATTTTGATGTATCAAGTTGTAATTGCTATTAGAAACTCTGGATCTGACTTAACTAATGATAAAGGCGATATTACTTCGCATATACTGGGCTTATTTAATAAAACAATTAGCTTTTTGGAAAAAGGAATTATTCCAGTTTTTGTTTTTGATGGTAAACCACCACAATTAAAACAAAAAATTTTAGACGCAAGAAAACAAGTAAGAAAAAAAGCATTGGAAAAATTATCAGATGCACAAACTGAATCAGATAAAATTAAATATCTTAAACGGAGTGTGTGGATTTCGCGGGAACAAACTGATCAGTGTAGAGAATTGCTTGGTTTAATGGGTGTTCCATTTATTGATGCACCACAAGAAGCAGATTCGCAATTATCTTACTTGTGTAAAGCCAATATGGTTTATGCTGTACTTACAGAAGACATGGACATATTAACATTTGGTTCTCCAAGAATTATTCGAAACTTAACCTCAAGTAAAAAAATTCCTTTGGAAATTGAATTGGAAAAAGTATTGGAAAAATTAAATTTAACATACGACCAATTTGTTGAGTTGTGTATATTATTTGGTTGTGATTACTGTCCAAACTTGTCTGAAATAAAGGCAAATGAAATATATTCAATTTATATCAAACATAAATCAATTGATAAAACCCTTGAAGAAATTAAAAGTTTGGGATATACAGTTCCAGAAAAGTTTGAGTACACAGAAGCTAAACAATATTTTAAAATGGCAGAACACAATAAAGTTAATCCTGATGCTATTAAAATGAAAAAACCTGAAACAGATAAATTATTAAACCTACTAGTTAATAACTATGGTTTAATTAAATTTAAGGTTATTGGAAAATTAAATCGTCTTAACGACCTATATAATAAGTTTAAAGACATATAAAACGTTGTTTTTTCTGGACTTATTATAATTTGTTTATAAATTCTAACTAGGTCCGATAAAATGATTTTGTTCTTGATTTAACCGGAGCTGTGTCTTCAATCACGCTTAATTTATTAGCAAATTGTTTTATGTCAACCACATAATCCAATATATAGTAATGACATTTACTAATAAAAGCAGAATTTGAACAATCAAATATATTTTTTTTAATGCTACCGGTTTTTATCCCCGCATAAATTTCATCCAAATTATAAAAATATTGTGGATGTTTTTCTATAAAGCCTCTGATTTTCTTTATAAAATTTTCATCAGTAAACTTATTTGATTTATATTCAGCAAATAACTTATAAAATTCTGGTTTAGACAAATCAGCTAATCTGACTGGTGTAATGTACAGTAATTGAGTTAGTGGTGATATATTTAGTTCAACTGGTTTAAAATTAGTATCTATTAAACTTGGAGAATAGTAAGAAACAATTGATTCAAATAATGGGGCCTTATAATATGGGTAATACCAAGTTTCATCAATGTTTAGTTGAGATTTAGACCCATTAGTTCTGTTAAAATAATATTGAAACAACCATTTCCAACCTTTTAAATAAGCATTGACTGGGTTTTTTCTATCAGGATTTTTAAAATATTTTTGATAGTAAAACAGGTCATTCACTTTTCTAGTTGACAAAATCATTTGAAAAAACTCATTTGATGGATTAAACAAACTATAATATTTATCAAGTTTATTATTTATCATGTATAATTCTCGCTCTCTTGGACTCAAATCCCGCATGTTTACCAGGTGTTTTTTTATTTTGGATTCAAACTGAGTAGTTTTTAGTTTTTCATATTTGTTATTAATATTTTCAAGGTTTAATGTAAATAATGCATTGATTGGAAAATCGAATTCTAACGCTTCCTGTAATATCTTGTAAACTTTGTTTCTATCATATAGGTAAAATTCAAGACATCCATGAAATTTTTTTGTTTTTGGATCCTTATGTTTCTCAACCAGGCTAGTAATTTTACCCGGGTCAATATAGTGGATTATATTATTATAAAAATTATAATAAGGGTCTGCAAAATTTTTACTAATTAATTTAGAACTATCTGATTTTAAATCTATTGATTTAAATGACATTAAATCCAAGTAAAAGTTTTTTTGGTTTGCATAAGAATAGTTTTGTTTAACATTAAGGTACGCATTTCTAAATAATAGACGTTTTTCGTGGGTTCCAATTAAACTCAAGTAATTAAAAAAACTTATATTCGAAATTTCCGTGTCCAAAATTAAATGTCCATAATTTATCAAGTTTATTAAATACATATCAATCAAAAATAAAAAATCTTGATTTGTTTGTATTGATTCACATCTTGGCAAAAAATCATTACCAAATGCAGTAAACACAAACACTAAATCCTTAATTAATTTATTTAATTGAATTGAATCAATTACTGACCCGGTAATTCTTTCCAAACAGTAGTTATAAATTGTTTCCTTTAATAATTTTATGTCAATTAAATTTAATAAATTTTCATTTGGATCATATTTTAGCACAGTAATTGTATTTGAATGTGTTGATATCATTGATAATAACATAACATCCGCGTCAGGACTGTAAAATAATATTTTTTCATCCTTTGGTAGTTTTGCAATCAAATCGTAAATTTTCATTTCCCCTTCACCCGGAATATTAGTATCAGAATAATCAAAGTGTACAAGCTTTGTAAAAAACTCATAATCTTTTGGTTTTAATATCATATCTGATTTTTTAACTAATTTATTTTTAACGATTGATTTAATATTTGATAAATACATATTTATTTTTTCCATAAAAATTGTTCCAGGACTAATATTGTTTTTACTCCAAGAAATAGGCAGCGAATAATTTTCCAATAGCTTTTCCACAAAATCCCCAACAAATCTTCTCTTTTTTTGTTCAATTATTTTTGCGAATGTTGGTACACCATCTAGTGCAACATACACTGAACTTAATTTTTCCAGGTTAATTTTTTCAAGTATTGAAATTAAAAACTTATTTACTTCACAAATGATCATCCATTCAATATCATCCAAAGATAAATTTTTATAATCGGAATTTCTGCTGCGAGATTGATTTAATTCTTCAATTAATTTACTTGATGTATGGTGTATAATTGAATTAAAATCTAATAGTAAATATTTACTATCATTTAAAGTTGTGTTATCTAAGTTTTCATCGGAGTTTGATAAATCTACCGAAGTTATAATATCAAAAGTACGGTTAATCGTTGAGAAAAACCTTTCAATTCCCATTAGAATAGACTAGAAATAATTATTTGTTTAAACCCCATCCTATATAAAAATAATTGAAACTATAAAAAAAATTGTTATTTATATTGGCTAAGATAAAAGATGGATAATATAATGAAAAATGACGTAGATAACTTTGTTAATTATTTAAATAAAAACACTGGAAACCCATCCAGTCGTAAAAGACATGCCGATCAAATTAGTTTTAATGACGTAATTTTTGATTTGAAAGAAACTGCCTTTGAACGTTTGGAAAACTTAGATAAGGATATTCTTAAATTTAAAGCACGTGAATTAACCAAGTTTCTTAAAAACCTCAAAGAAACTTTTGTTCAACTCAATACTGCTCTTAAGTCTGATCCTGAACTTAAAAAAGAATTACCAGATATTATTCGTTTGGCTTTAATTGCTGAACTTTCTGTATGTGTTGATATTATTGGCGAAGTTAATACATATGCAACCGAAAATCGTGCTAAAACCTTTGCAGAATGTCTTAAATATTGTCGCATCAAATCTGAAAAAGCAAGAAAATCTGCCGGTAAACTAACTGGTCCTGCACCTAAGAAATCTAAAAAAGATGATGATGTAAAAGAAGATAAAGATGAAGATTATGAAGATGATTCTGCTTATGAGTCATCCGATGATGAAAAAGATAATAATGACATGGATGATGATTCTGATGAAGATTCAGATGCTGATACTTGGGATGAAGAAGATGAAACTAAATCAGTCAATCCAAAGACCGGTAGTAAAGAATCAAAAGATTTTATTCATCAAATCTTTAAGAACCAAGAAGACGAAGGCGAAGATGAAATTGTTAAATACTATAGTAAACTTCCTGAAAAAGAACGTAAAGAAATAATGGCACATATTAAGGAAATTAATAATTTTCAATCAGGTAATAAACCCATTTTATTTCAAATTATGGAAATGCCACTAAGTATCGCACAAAAAAATCATATTCTTAAAACATATACTACTTTAATGTCATCACGTTTTCCAGAAAAGAAACTTCGTGCTTGGTTTGATGCTCTAATGACTATTCCTTTTGGTAAATACAAGGGAACCAACTTAAGCGAAATTAAACCTAAAAAAGTTATGGGTTTTTTAGAAGGTCTTGAAACATCTATGAATAATGCAGCCTATGGTCACGATGAAGCCAAACGCCAAATCATCCAAATGATGGGTCAGCAAATTCGTAATCCTAAATCCAAGGGCAATATGCTTGGAATCTATGGACCCCCAGGCAATGGTAAAACTACATTAATTAAAGAAGGTATTGCAAAGGCGATGGATAAACCATTTATTTTTATTTCATTAGGTGGAGCTACTGATTCTTCCTTCCTAGAGGGCCATAGCTATACTTATGAGGGTTCAATTTATGGTCGTATTGTTAATGGGTTAATTACTGCCAAGTGCATGGACCCAATTATTTACTTTGATGAATTAGACAAAATTTCTAAAACTCATAAAGGTGATGAAATTACTAACATTCTAGTCCATTTAACTGACCCCGTACAAAATTCTCACTTTAGAGACAAGTACTTTCATGGTATTGATATTGACTTATCTCGAGCTACAATGATTTTTAGTTTTAATGACCCATCAAATGTTAATCCTATTTTAATGGACCGCATTACTACTGTGGAAACCAAATATCTTATGATTGCACAAAAACTTCATATTGCACAAAACTATTTGCTTCCAGAAATGATGAAAGATATGGGATTAAATCCAGGTGATATTGTTGTTGATGATGAAACAATTAGATTTATGATTGATAACTGGACTCACGAAGGTGGTGTTCGTAAACTCAAGTCATTACTATACAGCGTTTGTAGAGAAGTTAATATTGCTAACTTGACTAAAGCAAAACTTGGAGATAATGAAGTTCATCTTCCATTTCATGTTAGTCAAGATAACATTAAGCAAATTCTCAAATACAAACGCGAAATTACTCCTGAAAAAATTCATACTCAAGACTCTTGTGGAATAATTAATGGTTTGTATGCTACTTCTGATGGAGCAAGTGGAGGAATTATGCCTATTCAAATCCTATGGGTACCTTCATCAACTCCACTTGAAGTTAAAGCAACTGGTAACCTCCAAACTGTGATTAAAGAATCAACTCAAGTTGCATCGTCACTTGCGTTTAACTATTTAACTAAAGAAGAACAAGATAAATTGCTAGTAGAATTAAAAGAAAGACCTAAGGGTCTTCATATTCACTGCCCAGAAGGCGCTACTCCTAAAGATGGTCCTAGTGCTGGTACTGCAATTACTTGTGCTATTTATTCCATGTTGACTGGTAAAAAAATTAAACATAATGTTGCAATTACTGGTGAAATTAACTTACAAGGACAAGTTACCGCAATTGGTGGTTTGGAAAATAAAATTGAAGGTGCCAAAAAGGCTGGTGTTACTTTGGTATTATACCCAAGCGAAAACGAAAAAGACATTAAATTAATTAAAGAACGCAATCCTACATTAATTGATGACACATTAAAAGTTATTGCAATTGAAACTATTGGTGAGGCTTTATCACATGCTCTTGCATAAATTTTTTTATTAACTTAGTAAAATTATAAATAATAATATTATGTATAATTTAGCCAAATTGTTAAATCGTAAAATTAATATAGAATTTTCAAAAAATCTAATTGTTAATATATGAACAATAAAGACTTGATAAGTTTTATGGAAAAGCTTGGGGGCTCAAATGAAATAAAAATAAATGGTTTAGCAAATATGCTTGTTGATACTGTTGGCGATTCTGAATCTTCAGGAACTACAGCAACCGCATACACTAGTTCTATACTTGACTTATTTGCTAGTTCTGATTCAGAATCTTCTTATGATTCAGAAGGTGGAAAAGGCAAAACAAAATCACCCAAGAATAAAAAAAGCAAAAAATCAAAAAGTAAAAAACCAAAGAAAGATAAAAAGAAAAAATCAGATTCTGACTCTGATAGTTTACTTGACCATATTGAATCTGACACACCAGTTGCAAAAACTACTGTTATTGTAAAGCCTCAACCTGTTCAAACTGGTATTCCGAGTTTGGCAGCTCTTGCTTCTAGTTTATTTGGAACTAATACTCAACCAATTCAACAGCTTCAACCAACACAATATGTGTCAAATCCCCAACCTGTTCCTCAATTAATTAACTTAGCCAACCCAACCAACCCAGTTGGTGGGTTTGTTCAACCTGCACAATCTGGGCTCGTTACATTACAAGTTACTCCTCAACAAGCCCAAGTATTAGCACCAATTATTGCACAAATGTCATCTAATCCTAATATTAGATTGTCTGGTGGTAATATTGATGTTGACCTTGAACGTGTCGACAATGAAATTGCTGAATTATCCAGATTACTCGGGCTATAAGTTTCTAAATGGTTATTTTATTTATTTTATATATAATTAAATAAAATAAATTACCCAACTAATTGTTTGTATAGTTTTTCTACTTTGCTTACATATGTTTTTGGAATATTAGTAAAGTCAATCATTTTTTTATTTGTTTCATATTGGGCTTTGGCTTCAGGATTAGCTTTTAAATATTCATCAAGTTTATCATCAGATTCTAGTATTTGTTTTTTATTGGCTCGTTTTCCCTTTGGAAATATACTTGGAATACAATCAGATGTATCACCTGTAATAATTTTTTCTCTTAGTGCATTTGCTGCTTCAGCTTTAGTTAACACAATAGGTTTCTTTGCTTTGTAATTTATAAAAGTTAAATTATCTCGTCCAAGTTGTAAAAAATCTGCATCTCCCGATACCAAGTAAACTGGTCTGGTTAAGTTAGTCTTTTCTAAATACATGGCAATAATAGCAATTAAATCATCTGCTTCCATCGATTCAACCCGTAATTTATAAATTGATTCTGGTTTTGACTTGATGAATTGAGGAATCATTGTATCGTATGTATAAGCAAATACTGGTTTAAAATTGTGTTTAAGTGACATGTCTGCTCTATCACCTTTATAATCACATTGAATTTGAGTTCTCCATAATTTTTCTTTAGGTGAATCCATACAAAATATCACAAGGGAATTATCAAATATTTTTTTTTTAACTAATTTGGTAATTGAATCCAAATACATTTTTTCATATTTTTCCATAAATAATTTATTGGTTGTCCAATCGTATTTATTGTCTGATTTTACTTTAGCAAATTCTTCTGGATGTGAAAAACTATACCATCTAATAGTAGCAAAAAATCGGTAAAAAGAAGTATAAGATGTATCAACAAGAATAATTGGTTTTAATTCTGTTTCAACAACTGGAGTTTTAGTTTTAGGTTTGCTCATTAATTATTACTTGTAAGTATGTTTTTAATATAAGATTTAATTTCAATTTTATTACATTTTTAGGTGAAAAATTGCATTTTAATTTTATTGGTGAAACTTAGATATAACCTGGTAATGTCTTGTACTGAAACCCAAAACAAAAGAAGAAAGCTAAACCATGAAGAGGAACAAAAATATTTTACTAAAGAAGAAATTGACACCTACATACAAAAAATTAAAGATGAATACTACGAAATAAAAATGTTAGAAGAACAAATAGCCCAACATAAAAAGCAAATTAATGTTTTGCAGCAGGTACTAGTTGCAAAATGTGCCCATAATAAAATACCTGATAGATGTTGTTATGATAAAACAACTTATTATTGTGATATTTGTGGTCAAGATTTATGGTAAAAAATTGATTTATAAATATTTATTTAATATAACTTAATTTAGCCAATGGACAAAATCAAACAAATCAAACAAAAAGAATCAAATGCAAACAATTCTAATCCAATTTTAGATTTTTGGTATGGTAATGATTTTAAATTTAAAAAATGGTGGTTTACCAGTAATCAAGATTTAGATCAGGAAATCTATAATAAATATTACCAGGAAATGGTCAACACATTTATAAATTTTAACCTGGAAAATTACCATTGTGTTGGTCCAATAAAATTAATTACAGATATAATTTTATTAGATCAATTTTCCAGAAATATTTCTAGAATTATAAATCAAATTGATATTCCTACTTATACCAAAAAAGCAGAAATACTCAGTAATATTTGGATTGAAAAAAAATATTATTTAACAGAACATATTGCTTACACTGTTTTTGCATTCCTCCCAATAAGACATACTAGAGACAAAAATAAAATTCACAAGTTATTACCAATATTAGTCCAATGTAAACCATTAGAACAAAATCAAATATATGATAAATTTCTTACTCATACACTACGTGCTTTGCAATAGTAAGTTACTGACCCATTGCTACTGCATTAGCTGCTGCTGATTGTCCAAGAAATGAATTAAATCCAGAACTACTAAGTTGTGTTACTTTAAATATATAATAAACCATTGTCATGTTAATCGTAAATTGAATAAAAGTGGATAAAAATTTACCGACTTTAAAATAAACTCCATACATTTCTATTTGATAGTCTTCTAAATGTTTTGTTTCACCAGCAAGTATTAAATTAATAAATGGGGACAAAAGATTTTCAACGAAAGCTCCTGTAATTTGTCCGACTTGGCTACCAACAATTATTGCAATTCCTGCTGAAATAATATTTTTGTCAATAAGAAACTTTAAAATTTGTTTTGATTGATGAACAAAAAAAGTAACAATATACATTATTGATGCGGTTATAGTTGAATCTACTATTTTAACGGCTGATTCTGTATATTGGAGCACCGTTCCTGTATGTTTGATAACTGATTCTACAGTTGGGACTGTTGACATTTATAACAATTTAGAAATAAATTATTTAATATTATTAAATTTTTTTATATAAAGGTTTATAATGATGCCAGTATTTATTCCAACTAAAGTTGACCCTGCAAAACAGGAACCAAGTCAACAAAAGGCTGGTTCTAAAAAGGGTTCGAAAAAAGGTTCTAAATCCGGTTCCAAGAAAGGTTCTAAAGCCGGTACTAAAAAAGGAACTAAAGCTGGTTCCAAGAAAGGTTCTAAAGCTGGTTCCAAGAAAGGTTCTAAAGCTGGTACCAAGAAAGGAACAAAAGCCGGAACTAAGAAAGGAACAAAAGCCGGTACTAAAAAAACCAGTCCTAAAAATTAATTTAATCTATTAAATGACTTATCGATTTAATAGATTAAATGAATCAATCCAACCAATTCAACTAAAAATTTGATTTATTCATGGGTTATTTAATAAGCCTGTTCATCTTACCAATGCAATCTATTAAACAACTAAAATTAAAAAATCCAGAAACCAAGTATTTTCATTATTCATCAGTACCTGTGGAAAAAATAGATTTACGAGTCTATAGGCAAAATAATTTAACAATGAAACCTACTGGGTTTTGGTTTAGTAAAAATTCTGAATGGATTGATTGGTGTGAATATGAAGGAGTGTTTTTATGTAAGGAAACTGCTAATACATTAGAACTTTGTATAGATTTTGATGGAATTTTACAAATTGACTCTATGGAAAAACTCGAATGGTTTAAATCACATTATGGTATTGTTAAAAATATTGATTGGTGTCGAGTTGCTAATGATTATGATGGAATTTATTTTGATAATTACTATGAGATTAGAGCAGAGTTGAGATTAAAAAGGTTATTCAATGAGTATTTATGGTATTTTGGCATTGATGTAAATTCTGGTTGTATTTTTAATGTCGGAAAAATTATGCATGTAATACCTGTTAACATATCAAATTAAAATATATATTTACCCGTGTATTTTTAATTTTGTTGGTAAAATACTAATTGAATAACCCGAGTAAGTATATAGAGCCCACAAACCTAAACCAACTATACCAGCTCCAATAATATTTTCCATTGAAATTGAATTTATTTTTTTATTAATTTTGTTATCCAATTGGTTTTTTTCATTATTTAACATATCAAGTAAAGTTTTGTGTTGGATATTTTTTCTTTTAATGGCTTCATTTTTAATAAACCCAGATAATTCATAAATATTTGGTTGAGCGAATTTTATAGGGTAAACGGGATAAACAGGTTTATTTAAACTTGGTTTAACAAATCCAGTTAAATTAGGTTTAGCGAAAACAACGGGTTTTTTTCCTATACATGTGGAATAATAGTTTGATATTAAATTTACAATATCCATTATAATATAATAAATTATAATGTTATTTCCTTAAACCCAGAAAAAATTGATTTGAAATGGGCTTACTTATTAAAAATTATATAATTAATGTGTGATTACGAATATATAAACGAATGTATTAACAAAGTACCAGATCATTTACAGTTTATCTATGACGCCGATACTAATCCATATTATTTTGAAGAATTTCATCAAAACATTTATGAAACCATTTCAAGACTTCCAACTCACTTTCAACAAAAAATGCATATAGCAAACAATCCGATAAATGCAATGAATTTATCTGATACGTTTTTTACTTTTAAAACTTCTTATAGTGAAGTAATTGAAATACTTGGACAAACCAATTATGTTGCAAATGAAAGTTTACCTTTTCATTTTAACTTAGTTGATGATGGATTACTATGCGATTTTATTGATGCAACTTGTTTAGAAGATAAATTAATAACCAGTACTAAAAGATATATGTCATTCGATGTTGATTTTGTTTCATTGCTATCCAAGGCAGGTCATTCTGTTTGTGTTTGTTTTGATAAAATTACCCGTGTATGTTTTCTTATTGACTCAAATGGTTCTCTGTCGTATTTTGATAATCCGGCTTTTGGATTCTCAAATTACAAAAATCTAATACATGCAACCATGGAATTTTATTGTGGGCTTTTAGGATATAGCTACATTAAATTAAATGATATTGGAATTAATTTTGTCTTTAATTACCGGATAAACTCGAATTATCAAAAGTCATTTTTTAAAGGATATTGTCAAGGTTGGACGTTATTTTTTCAAATGGCTACTACTTGTGCCCCGGACAAGTTTGAACTAACTGATTGGCTAAAACAGTTTTCAAAAACTAATCCATCTTATGCGAATAAAATTATTGAAATTTTTCAGGTTTGGTTTTATTGGACATTTAAAATATCTGAGGACTTACAAAAGAAATTATTACCAGAAACTGTATTTGAAAATTCGATTTGATAAAAAAATTGATACTTAAATTATTTTATTACTTTGAATTAGTTATTTAATGTACAAAACCATTTATGATATAGAAGTTGAACATATGAAATACTTTAGTAGTATTTTTAAAACTTTGGAATATGAACCGGTTTTTGTCTATGTTTTTAATCAAACTGACATTCCTGATGCGTATTTTAATCTTTTTAAAATTGATGGCATAATTTTGCAAATTTTTGGTTTGTGGTATTGGTTGGTTAAATCTGATAAAACTAAAGCAAAGGAATATTTTTTAAGAGCCATTGAAGCCGGAAATGCCAACGCATATCTAAGTTTATCAAATGTTGTTGACTCCAAAGAAGAAAAATTAAATTATTTACAAATTGCTTATGAGAATAATATTGAATGCGCTCGAGTAAATTTAGGTCTGTTTTATTTGGCAGAAAAGTCTGATAACTTGGCTTTAAAGTACTTTTTAGAAGGAGCTGAATGTGGAGAACCTGGTGCAATGAATAATCTTGGAGCATACTATTTGGACCATGAAGATGAATCCAATGGAATAAAATATTGGCTAATGGCTGCAGAACATGGATACAAAATGGCTTATTTAAATTTAATGTTGCATTTTGCTCGGGTTAGTAATCCCCAATTATTTGCCAAATACACTTTTTATGTTAATATTTTCTTACCAAGATACATGTATAACTTGTACAATAAAGTGGAAGATAAAGATGATTTAGTTAACATAAAATTAGCCGAATACGAAAAGTATAAATCTAACATGTATTTACATAACACCAAAATACTTTTGGGAGATTTTATTGGAAAAGAAAAAATGGAAGAATTTTCTGAAAGGGTTGCAGTGGGCGAAGTTTTAAATGAAACCTTAACAAATGAAAACTTAACAATTAGTTTTGAGTATACCCACTCTGCTTACAATTAAAGATTTCACTAGTAAAAAATTGATTTATATATATTTTATTTGATTAATTGATAAATTTTAATGACATATAAAACTATTTATGATATAGAAATTGATAGGTTTGCTTGGTTTTCCAATATTTTTAAAACAGAAAAATACGAGTCAGTTTTTGTTTTTCTTTTTAATCGAACTGATATACCCAAAGAGTATTTTGGTCTGCTTGAAACAGATCCAGTTATTTGGCAAATATTTGGTTTGTGGTATTGGATGGTAAAAGCGGATAAAGCTACTGCACGTGAATACTTTAACAAAGCTATTGGAGCTGGTAATTATAATGGGTATATTAGTTTGTCAAATATAGCTGGGTCTAAAGAAGAAAAGTTATCAAATTTACTTTCCGCCTACTCCCATAATGTAGAATTTTCTGCTGGAAATTTAGCTGTTTATTATATGGGAGAAGAAGGTGAAAATTCAAATGAACTTGCTATTAAATATTTTACTGAAGCTGTAGAAAGAGGAGAACCTAATGCTATGAGTAATTTTGGTATATTTTATATAAAACAAGATGACAAAGCCAATGCCATTAAGTATTGGCTAATGGGGGCAGAAAATGGCTACCGTGTTGGATATTGGAACTTGTTAGCACACTATGCAAAAGAAAAGAATATGGAATTATTTAGAAAATACAGTTTTTATGTTAATATGTATGTACCACAACATGCATACAACTGTTACAATAAAACAGAACCAAAAGATGATAAATCTGATTTATTGTTGGCTGAATATAAAAAATTCCAATCCCAATTATATTTGGGTAATTCTACAATTCTAACTGGGGATTATATTGGAAAAGAAAAAATGGAAGAATTTGCAATTAAAGTATCTCAAGGAGAAAGTATTAAAGAAGTATTCACACACGGTAATTACAAGTTACAATTTGAATACCAAACAAATAAACTTACTGGTGAATCAGAAACACAGGAAATTTAAGCGGGACAAAATAAAAATTGATTTAAAAGTTATTTAGCTTAAATAATTAACAAATAATATAACAAATGGTTTTTATATATGTGTTGGAGTTGAGTGGTGGTAAATACTATGTGGGTAAAACTAATAATCCAAATATGCGAGTTGCAAATTATTTTGAAATGTCTGGGTCTGCATGGACTCGGAAATATAAACCGGAAAGAATTTTTGCATTGATACCAGACTGTGATAATTTTGATGAAGATAAATATACATTAAAATATATGGAAAAATATGGTATAAATAATGTACGAGGTGGGTCCTTTTGTGAAATTATCCTACCCAAAGAACAAATTAGTGTAATAGCAAAAATGATTTCCAGTTCCACAGACAAATGTTTTGTTTGCGGACAACCAGGACATTACGCGTCAGACTGTTTTGCTAACACCCATGTAATGGATATATTAAACCAATTTGCTTATGATGTTACTGAAATTAATATAAATAGTAAAAATATAGAAGGAATATTAGATTTTAGTAAATTTACTAAATTAACAAAATTAGATTGTGCTAATAATAAAATAACGAGTTTAAATAATCTTCCAAATTCATTAATTGAATTAAATTGTGGTTATAATAAAATAACAAGTTTAGATAATCTTCCTACTTCGTTAATTAAATTAAGATGTGAATATAATAAAATAACAAGTTTAGATAATCTTCCTACTTCATTA
>JACCDT010049146.1_pt1 | contig 60169 bp, 55 predicted proteins | sample 7446291 | NCBI WGS metagenome assembly JACCDT01 (sample SAMN15323446, study PRJNA562643) | freshwater metagenome | isolation source: river surface water | place: USA:Blue River Watershed | collected 2017-08-17
GACTGAGGGCAGGTTCCTCATGCTGGAGTACCAGAAATCGTCACCTGCCCTAAGCCCCTCACCGAAGTCTGCGTACGACGTTGCTTCGCTTGTCTACTTTCGCGCATGCATGTGTTGCTACTGATGGAATGGCGTGACACGCGATGCAGCTCTGGGGCCATAGCTGTTGTAGCGAGTACCCAAAGCGTTGCGTGCATGGGGTGCGGCGGCTGACGATTTCTGGTACTCCAGCATGAGGAAGCCGTCGCACCCCATGTACGCAAGGCGTCTCTGTCAAAGAAATGCCATAAACAAGAGATGTCGACAGCTAAATATTGAGCTTGTTAAACACAAACCGTGGCAAGTGCATCACCACCAACATGATGACCTGCCAAATGCCCGGCGTGTAAACCACCGGCTTACCAGAAGCGATGCCCTTGACGATGTCTTGCGCAACCACCTCCACCGAAGCCATTTTTTGCCCCTTGGCTTTGAGGTCGCTGGTCATGGGCGTGTCTGTCGGGCCCGGCTTGATCAGCACAACTTTGACATTCGTCTGCGCCAAACGGTGCTGCATGCCCTGCGCGTAACGCGACACCAAGCCTTTGGCGGCGCCGTACACATAGTTGGTTTTACGACCACGGTCACCCGCCACCGAACCAATGATGGCAATCGTGCCGTGGTTGGCGGCCACCATGGGCTTGGCAAAGGCTTCGGCAAACAACACGGGTGACACGCCGTTGACTTGCAAGGCTGCATCGCAAGCCAGCAGATCGTCTTGGCAAGTGCCTTGGTCTGACAACACGCCATGGGCGATCAACACCACGTCCACGGCGGCTTGGTTGACGATGTGGCTCACGGTGCGCTGAATGGCTGCCGCATCGGCAAAATCAGACGTCATCACTTGCACATCGGACTGTGGGCTGCGCACGCGCAGGTCGTCGGCCACTCGGCGGGTGCGCGCTTCGTCGCGGCCCACGAGGGTCAGGCGCACAGGGGCGGCTTGCACCCACAGACGTGCGCAATGTTCGGCCATGGCCGACGTGGCGCCAATGATGACGATGTGTTGCATTCTTAAACTCCCATCAAACGGCGCGACATGGCAGAGCTAATGCCCGCGTCACGGTGCGCCGCAAATTCAGACAAGCGCGGATACCCGGCTTCAAACAAATCGCGCGGCATGCGCGCATCTTTGGCCATGTACAAGCGGCCTTTCGCCTGGCGCACGATGGCATCCAGTCGATCCATCAATTGCAAGGTGCGCTGGCCGCGGTTGGGAAAGTCCAGCGCCAACGTCACGCCAGGCTCTGGAAAACTCAACATACCTTTGGCTTCTCGGTTGCCAAAGGTTTTGAGCACGGCCAAGAAAGACCCCTCGCCAGACGCAGCAATGGCATCGAGCATGGCCTGCACAGCAAGCTGCCCGCCCTCGCGAGGCACCACACTTTGGTATTGGTAAAACCCACGCGGGCCATACATGCGGTTCCAGTCCTGCAAGTTGTCCAGCGGATACGAAAAGGGTTCGTAGTGCGCCACGTCAAAACCACTTTTGAGTTTTTGCAGCCCGTAGTAAGCCATGTTGAACGGTTTGAGTGACAAGCCATTCACCAACGACAGCGGCGGCACAAACGGCATGCGCAAGGGTTGGCTTTGTGTTTTGTGTTGATGTGCGGCCAGCACCGCCTTGAGTGACGGCATCGCTGCCGCTTGTGGCGCGCTCATGGGGTTGGCACGCATGAAAATGCCCCGTGCGGTTTGCCCAGCCAAACAATCAATCCACGAAACCGTGTGCTCCCAATCGTGCTCCGACGCATCGGCCAATTCAAAGAACTCGGCCAAGCCTTGGTAGGGCAAGGTTTCGGTGCGCAGCCATGGGCTGCCCACCCGACGCAACTGCAGCTCTGCCGTGACGATCACACCCGTGAGCCCCAAGCCCCCCAGCGTGGCGCTCATCAACGCGGGCGTCTGGGTCCAATCCAGCGACAACACCTCGCCCGTGGTGCGCGCCAAAGACACGCCCAACACATGGTCACCAAACGACCCAACCGCGTGGTGATTCTTGCCATGCACATCATTCGCAATCGCACCACCGACCGTGATGAGTTGCGTGCCAGGCGTGACGGGCAGCATCCAGCCGCGTGGCACAAACAGGCGTTGAATGTCACGCAGCAACACACCCGCTTCGCACACCAAACGGCCCGTGGCGTCGTCAAACGCCATGAATTTATTCAGCCCTGTGGTGTGCCACAAGTGGCCATGAGGATTCAGGCAGACATCGCCATAACTGCGGCCATTGCCAAAGGCCAAGCCAGGCTGGTGCGCGGCCAACACGGCGGCCACATGCGCGCGGTCGGTCAGCACGTGCACATCGTGCAAGTCGTTCGACAAACGGCCCCAGGCGCTGACGGGCTTCATGCCAACGCCTGCTTGAACACAAAGCGCTTGTCGAGGTGGTACTTGATGTACGACCCCAAGGTCAAGCCAATCGCACCACCCAAATAGCGCATGGCGTCTGTGCCAAAGAGGTGATGAAACGCAAACTCGATGCCCCAGAAAATGGCCGTGGTGAACACGCCCATGAAACCGTAAAGGATGAACAAGCGGGTGTCATGGCCAAGGTTGTCGGCCTTGAAGTCGAACACGTGTTTTTTCTCAAGCACGTATTTGATGGGAAACCCCATGGCCGTCCCCGCCAACACCGACAGCTCAATGGCATACGCACCGCTGTACACCCACATGGATGCGGCTTGCGTGCCAATGTTGGCCACCGTGGCAAAAGCTGACACCAGTGCGTACACCAGCGCGATGCGCGCAGCCGTTTTCATGACAACACGCGCGCCAAGGCCAACACCGCCACCATGAACGCACCCACGCCCCAGCTGACTTTGTCTTTGAGGGCAAACACAATCGGGTCGTCATGCATGCGGCCACGATGGGCAATGAGCCAGGCACGTGAAATCCAAAACAGCATCACCGGACAAGCCAACCAAATGAGTTGCGGCGTGGCATACAAGTGCGCAGCCTGTCCATCTTGGATGTACAGCGCCAGCACCAACACCGCAATAAAACCTGCGCTGCCGCCCAAGCTAGACACCAGCTCTAAGTCGTCCGGCTCGTAGCCGCGTCCACGCAAAGCGCCTGTCTTGCCCGCCTCGCGCGCCACTTTGAGTTCGCTGTAACGTTTGATCAGCGCCAAGCTCAAGAAGATGAACATCGAAAACAGCAACAGCCAAAACGACACCGCCACATCAATGGCCGCCGCGCCAGCAATGATGCGCAAGGTGTAAAGGGCCGCCAAGGTCAACACATCGACCACAGCCAATTGTTTCAGGTGCAGCGAGTACGCCACCGTCAACACAAAGTAAACGCCCAAGCTAACTGAGAACAACACGGGCATGAACAGCGCCGACAACACCACCGCGACCAGCAACAACAACGGCCACACCATCCACCCCGTGACAAGGCTCAACGCCCCCGAGGCAAATGGACGATGACGCTTGCGCACATGGTGGCGGTCGTCTTGCACGTCGACCAAGTCATTCAGCAAATACACGCTCGATGCGGTCAGGCTGAACACCACAAACGCCATCAGGGCCAACACATCGCGTGGCGCATCTGCGTATTGGTGGGCCGCCATGAGCGGCACAAACACCAAAAGGTTTTTCATCCACTGGTGCAAGCGCATGGCTTTGAGCATGGCCTGCCAAGACGGCGGCAGACCGCTGTCAAACACTTGGCCCACATGGCCTTGTGCTTGCGCGCGGCTCAGCAGCGATGCTGAAGCATCCACCACATGGGCGGTGTGCGCTTTGGCCCACACCTGCAGGTCGGGCCAGTCGTTGCCCACGTAATCAAAGCCAGATTCGCCAAAACGCGCCACCAAAGCTTGCGCCTTGGCTGTTGACTTGAGGTTGGTATCGCCCTCTGTGGCCAACACCTCGTCAAACAAATGCAGGTGCTGCGCCACTTGTTCGGCCAACACGCGGTGGCTGGCCGTGGCCAACACCAAGCGGCGACCACTCTGCTTTTCCGCACGCAGCCAATCTAACAAGTCGGGGTTGTAGGGCAAGGCCGAAACATCCAGCTGCACGCGATGGGCCAGCTCGGTTTTCAGCACTGCCTTGCCGCGCAAAAGCCACAGCAGAGGCTTGAAGCACTGAAACGGATGCTGAATCAAAAACTGGCTGGCACTCTCCACCAACAAGTCGGTGCGAATCAGGGTGCCATCTAGGTCGACCACCATCGGCCGACTTAACGCGTGCAACGTACCGCTCATGCTTTGAAGGCCACCACTTTTTGGTGTTGCTCGCCCAAGCCTTCGATGCCAAGGGTCATCACATCGCCGCGCTTCAAATACACAGGCGCTGGCTTGCCATCTTTCTTAACCCCCATGCCCACACCGGGAGGGGTGCCTGTGCAAATCACGTCGCCAGGTTTGAGCGTCACGAATTGGCTGAGGTAACTCACGATTTTGGCGACGCCAAAAATCATGGTTTTGGTGTTGCCGGTTTGCATGCGCACACCATTGAGGTCTAGCCACATGTTGAGCTTTTGCGGGTTGGCCACTTCGTCACGCGTGACCAGCCAAGGACCGATGGGGCCGAAGGTGTCGCAACCCTTGCCCTTGTCCCATGTGCCGCCGCGCTCGAGTTGGTATTCGCGTTCGCTCACGTCGTTGATGAGGCAATAGCCTGCCACGTAGTCAAACGCTGCCTTTTGCGACACATGACGTGCCTCGGTGCCAATGACGATGCCCAGCTCCACTTCCCAGTCAGATTTGACCGAGCCTTTGGGCAACATCACATCGTCATTCGGACCTTGGATGCAGCTGAGGGCCTTGGTGAACACGATGGGCTCTTTGGGAATGGGCATGCCAGCTTCAGCGGCATGGTCGGCGTAGTTCAGGCCAATCGCCAAAAACTTGCCCACATTCGCCACCGGGCAGCCCATGCGAGGCTTGCCTTTGACCAAGGGCAGCTTGTCTGTGTTGAGCTTGGCCAACTTCGCCAAGGCTTTGTCGCTCAGTTGCTCGGGCGTCACGTCTGCGATGACTTGGCTCAAGTCGCGCAGCTTGCCTGCGGCATCAATGAGGCCTGGTTTTTCTTTGCCGGGGTTGCCGTAACGCACGAGTTTCATGAATAGCCTTTCAAAAATTAAATCAACGACACATCAACGCCAGCGATGCATCCAAATGGTCCATCGGTGAACGCTTAAATCCAGAGCGCGCAAAGCGCTGCAACTGACCCAAGGCAAACGCCAGCAACGCCGCAGCGCGCACTTGCGCGTCGGCGGTGGGCGAGGCCGATTGGTTGGCCTCTGCCGCGGCACGCAGCACTTGGCGCAGAGCCGACTCAATGCGCTCAAACAATTGGTTCATGCGCTGGTGCAAGCGCTCGTTTTCAAACACCAAGGCATCACCCACCATCACGCGGGTCATGCCTGGGTTTTTTTCGCCAAACTGCAACAGCACCGTCACCATGCGGGCGGCTTTGTGTGCGCCATCGCCTTCGCGCTCGGCAATTTGGTTGATCAGGCTGAACAGGCTGTGCTCGATGAAGTCAATCAAGCCTTCAAACATCTGAGCCTTGCTGGCGAAGTGGCGATACAACGCAGCCTCGCTCACCTCCAGCTTGGCGGCCAGCAGCGCCGTGGTGATGCGCTCAGTGCCTGGCTGCTCCAGCATGCCCGCCAGCGTTTGCAAAATTTGCTCACGCCGTTGGCCTGGCTTCATGCGTTGGCGCACCTTGGGTTCATCACGGGTAGGTGCGGCTTCATCGGGCAAGGCTTTGTCGGACATGGCTTAGAAGGTGAGTTAGTGCGACCTAATCATGGTGCCAAACGCTTGCTCGGTCAACACCTCCAGCAGCATGGCGTGCGGCACACGGCCATCAATGATGTGCACCGCCTTCACGCCGCTGTTGGCGGCATCCAAAGCACCTGCAATCTTGGGAATCATGCCGCCGCTGATGGTGCCATCGGCAATCAGCTCGTCAATGCGACGGGGTGTCAACTCAGTCATTAAGTCGCCTTGCTTATCCAGCACACCACGGATGTTGGTGAGCATCAACAGCTTTTCAGCGCTCAGCACCGTGGCGAGCTTGGCTGCCACCACGTCGGCGTTGATGTTGTAGCTCTCGTTGTTCTCGCCAAAACCGATGGGGCTCACCACGGGGATGAACGCATCGGCTTGCAGCGCTTTCACCACGCTCGGGTCGATGCTGACGATGTCGCCCACTTGGCCCACATCGTAGGTTTTGCTAGGGTCTTTGCTGTCGTGCACAGTCAGCTTCTTGGCGCGAATCATTGCGCCATCGCGGCCTGTCAAACCCACGGCTTTCCCGCCAGCTTGGTTGATGAGGCCCACGATGTCTTGCTGTACCTCGCCACCCAACACCCACTCCACCACTTCCATGGTTTCAGCGTCGGTCACGCGCATGCCTTCGATGAACTCACCCTTCTTGCCCAAGCGTTGCAACAAGCCTTCTATTTGCGGGCCACCACCGTGGACCACCACGGGATTCATGCCCACAAGCTTGAGTAACACCACATCTTCCGCAAATGCTTTTTGCAGCGCAGGGTCGGTCATGGCGTTGCCGCCGTATTTGATGACCAAGGTTTTGCCGTGGAACTTGCGGATGTAAGGCAGCGCCTGGGCCAGGATGTCGGCGGGAGAAAAATCGCTCATGGGGTGTAACTCCGTGATGGGTTTTGTCAGCGTGATTTATTCAGCGTGGTCTACAGCGGGCGCCTGTGCAGCCTGAGGGCCCAACACGCGCTCGCGCACCATTTCGCGCAACAGTTTTTTCTCTTGGAAGCTCAGCGCACGCTCCAACACGCGGCGCACACCCAACAGCAACTGACGGTCCACCTCTTGTGGAATACCGCGTGTGTTTTGCAGCTCTTCACGCAGCTCTTCACGCAAGTCTTCGGGCTCATCAGCCCACCAAGTGTTGATGACAGTGTTGAGTTGTTCGCGCAACTGCTCGGGGTCGACCTGAGGCACAGCGTGCATCGAGCTGGCGTGGCGTGCACCTGCGTCTCGAACAGCTTGCGCGCCCAACACCACACGCTGGTCGGCTTGCGACAGCAAGCGTGCCCAACCTGGGTCTTCGCGATTGAGTTGCGCCATGTTGCGCGAGGCTTCATCGGCCAACAAGTGCACAGACACGCCATGCAACTGGGCTTCATCAATCAAGCTGATCAATCGCTCGTCATCGCTGCCCACCAACAGGTGGTCACAAGCGCCGCGCTCAGCCAAACGCTTCAAGTCTGCGCCCAAGGTACGCAACATCGACAAACCACCGTCTTGGCTGTGTGGCAACACAGCACGGCTCACTTGACCGCCAATGGCCTGTTCATCAGGGGTATCGCTGTACCAATAAATACGACGCAAGTTCAGATCGAGGTTGTTATGAGCAAGCGCGTTACCCAGCAACTGTTGCAGTTGCGGGCGTACTTGGTCTTGTGCGGTGTCGGTTTGACCCTGTAACCACGCCAAAAAACGAGCGTCGATGAGGGCAATGCAAGATTCAGCGCCAGCGTGCGCTGCAGCGTGAGAAGAGTGTGTGCGTTTCATGAAAGTACTAAAAAGGTAAAAAGATAGAAATCACTCCCCAGAGCACTAACTGTGCGCACTGGCAAGCTGTGATTATTTTAGAGCCGAGAGCCCGTATCTACGAGGGATAATGCCCCAACTTCTCATTTTTTTCGTGGCATGACACAACCCATTTTGATCACAGGCGGCACGGGCTTCATTGGCTCGCACACCGTCGTTGCGCTGGCTGAAGCAAGCCAACCGGTGGTTATTTTGGACAACTTGTGCAATTCCAGCCCCAAAGTGCTGGACCGCTTAGCCCGCTTAGGCGCCAGCCCGCTAGAGTTTGTGCAGGCCGACATCCGTGATTCAGCCGCTTTAGACACCCTGTTTGCCCGCTACAACTTTGCAGGCGTGATCCATTTTGCAGGCCTCAAGGCCGTGGGTGAATCGGTGGCCCAGCCCCTGCGCTACCTAGAAAACAACGTCAGCGGCACCCTCAACCTGCTGCACGCCATGGACCGCGCGAACGTGCGCCGCATCGTGTTCAGCTCGTCCGCCACCGTGTATGGCGACCCTGTCAGCGTGCCCATCCCCGAAACCGCAGCCCTCACCGCCACCAACCCTTATGGCCGTACCAAGCTCATGTGCGAAGACGCGCTGCGCGAACTGCATGCAGCTGATCCGCGCTGGCACATCGCCATCCTGCGCTATTTCAACCCCGTGGGTGCGCACGAGAGCGGCTTGCTGGGCGAAGCGCCCAATGGCATCCCCAACAACCTCATGCCCTACATCACGCAAGTGGCCTTGGGTCAGCGCGAGCACCTGCAAATTTTTGGCAACGACTACGACACGCCAGATGGCACAGGCGTGCGCGATTACCTACACGTGAGCGACTTGGCCGCGGGTCATTTGGCTGCGCTACGCGCCTTGAATGAACCCAAGCTACTCACCGTCAACCTCGGCACTGGCCGTGGCGTGAGCGTGCAAGACATGGTCGACACTTTTGCACGCGTCAACGGCGTGCCCATTCCACATCAAGTGGTGCCGCGCCGTCCTGGTGATGTAGCCGTCACATTGGCCGATCCTCGACAAGCTAAAACTCAGTTGAACTGGGAAGCCCAATACGACTTAGCTCGCATGTGCGCCGACGCATGGCGCTGGCAGTCCAAGAACCCACAAGGTTTTGACACCCCCCTATGAAAAACCAAGACGACGGCACGCTGTCCCTGTTTGACGACTTCCCGCCAGCATTTGTGCCCCCTCCTGCGGCGTCTGCAAAAAAGCCACGCGCCAAACGAAAAACGGCCGAGCCCAAAACAGAAGTTGCTGACACACATGTCATGGAGGCAAGCTCTAGCGCAACCTTGCCAGCCGTTGCCGCTGAATCGACTTCGCCTGCACCAGAGGTGGATCAACCAACCCCGACTGAGCCCGTCGTCGACCAAGGCGTCCATGTCGAAACCACGCTGCACTTGGCTGGCCTGGTCGACCCACAACGCCGTCGCAACAGCCCATGGGCCAAGATCGATCTCACTGCCTTGCAAGCCGCTGCCCAAGTGCCGCATGTGATGATCGTCATCACGCGTGGCGAAGCGGGTGGTGCGCAGTCGCATGTGCGCGACTTGTGCCAAGCTTTGCAGTCACGCGTGCAGTTCACTGTGGTCATTGGCGGGCCCATCGAAGAGTCCGTCTTAGGCCGAGAACTCAGCGCACTCGGCATCGCCGTGTGCCCCATGCCAGACATGGTGGAGTCGCTTAACCCACTCAAGCTTTGGCCTGCTGTGCAACAGCTGACCGAACTCATTCGCACCCACAAGCCCGACCTCGTGCATGGCCACAGCGCCATTGGTGGTTTGGTATCGCGCGTGGCAGCACATCGTGCACAGGTACCTGCGGTGTACACCGTGCATGGTTTTGGCTTCAAACCCGAAGTCCCGCTGGTGCGACGCACTGCCGCAGCCTTGGCCGAACACATGATGGCGCGTTGGACCGCGCACATGATTTGCGTATCCAAATACGAACGCGAGCTGGCCCTTGGCCTAGCCATCGACGCTGATCGCGTGCACGTCATTGCCAACGGCATTGCACGCTTGTCTGCGCCGATTGCGAATCCCTCTCACAGCGAAGCCAGCAACACCAGCGACACGCAACACACAAGTGCGGCACCCGCACAAAATTCATCCGCCATGCCGCGCCTCATCATGGTGGCGCGCATGAAGCAACCCAAGCGACATGACCTGCTGCTGCAAGCCTTGGCCAAGGTGCGCAACACATTAGGGTACGAAGTGCCCGTCACCCTCGCAGGCGGGGGCCCACTGAACGACGAAATACGCGCACAAGCCAAAACGCTCAACCTCAAAAACATCACTTGGGCTGGCGACGTCAGCCACGTGAGCGAACTGCTCGCGCAGCACGATGTGTTTGTGCTGCTGTCAGACCACGAAGGCATGCCCATCACAGTGCTTGAAGCCATGCGTGCTGGCCTGTGTGTGCTGGCCAGTAACTTGCCTGGCATTCGCGAACAAATCAACGCCTATCAAGACGGCATTTTGGTAACCAACACGCCTGATGCAGTGGCTGAAAAACTGTTGCAACTGATACGCGATCCACACATGCGCAAACGCTTGGGCCGTGCTGCGCAACAAAAGTTCGAAGACAGCTTCACTGCCGAATCAATGGCCGAGCGTGTGCTGCAGGTGTACCGCCAATGCACACAAGAAGCCAGTGCAACAACCGCACAAGCACTCTCCCACGTGAACGAAGCCACCAGCACACACAGTGCAGGCCTCGTGTCCGCATCAGTCCGTCGCCGCGATGCCCTGCAACGCTGGGCCCTGTGGGGCGTGTGGATGCTGCTGCCCAGCCTCATGGCCGCGCAGTTGTTTGAAGACGCAGGCCTCATGACCTACCAGTTTGGTGAAACCCTCTGGTGGTGTGTGTTGCCGTACGCCGTGGCCACGCACCTGCTCATGCGTGCTTCAAACCTGCCCGTAGCCGAACGCAGCGGCGTGCTGTGGGTGTCCACGACCGCCCCATTTGTGTTCACGCCATTGGGCTTTGCGCTGCTGCAGCAACCGTATTCACGCGCTGCGGTGGTGTGGGCTTATGCCGCCACCACGCTGTGGCTGTGGTGGGGCTATCGCCGCCACGTCAAGCACCGCGCCTTGCGCTTGGTCTACATCGATGCGAACGTACCCGCGCAGCTCGCGGCGTGCCTGAATCCCAACACACTCGACCCACAAACCGTGCAGCTCATCGCATGGAACCCCAACCACGACACACCTTTGCCAGCCTGCGATGGCGTGGTGCTCGACCGCCATGTGCGCAGCACCGACGAGCGCACGCGCTTGTTGGGCGATCTGAAGATGCAACACCTGCGCCTGTACAGCGTCGAAGCCGTGGCCGAACTCACCAGCGGTCGCAAGATGCTGCCCACTGCAGCTGATTCGCTTTGGGAAATCGACAACGACCCGAGCTACGATCGCGCTAAACGTTTGCTCGATGTAGCCACCGTCATCTTGCTCGCGCCCTTGTGGCTGCCGCTCGCTGCATGCGTAGCGCTGGCGGTGCGCTTTGACTCCAAAGGCCCTGCGTTGTATTCGCAACCGCGCGTGGGCCGTGATGGCCAAGTGTTCACACTGTGGAAATTCCGTAGCATGGTGCATGGCTTGCAAGCTCCTGGCGTGCACTTTGCGCAAGCCGAAGACCCACGCATCACGCGCGTGGGCCGCTTCTTGCGCCGCAGCCGCCTGGACGAATTGCCACAACTCTTCAACGTGCTCATGGGCCACATGAGCCTGATTGGCCCGCGTCCCGAGCAAACCGCATTTGTGCGTGACTTTGCAGCCACCATCCCCAGCTATCCTTACCGACACTTGGTGCGCCCTGGTCTGACAGGTTGGGCGCAAGTGCAGCAAGGCTATGCTGACAGTGCTGACACCACGCGCATCAAACTTAGCTACGACTTGTATTACGTAGCGCACTACTCGCTCGCACTCGATTTGCTGATTGCGGCCAAGACGGTGAAAACCGTGTGCACAGGTTTTGGCGCACGCTGAGCTGTGTGAAGTACGCATGAGCACCCGTCGCATCTTGTTGCTAGAAGAGCTCACATGGGGCGGCGTGCACACCATGACGCACACCTTGGCCGATGCACTCAGTGCGCAAGGCTGGCAAGTCACCACACTCCCCTGGCAGCAAACGCAATGGCACGCATTGGTCAACGCCGCCAAGGAGCACGATGTGATTGTGGCCACCCACAACTTTGGCCCCACCTATTGCGGCGCAGCGCTCAAAGCCATCACGGGCAAACCACTGGTCAGCTGGGTACATGGCCCCTTGCTGGATGTATTGCACGAGGCAGGCACCTCTGCCGTCAAAAAACTTTGGCTGAGATTGCTTTACAAACAAGTCAGCCAGTTTGTGTGCGTGTCGCGCACCACGCAAGACTCGCTGCTCAGTTTCATCACGCTGGGCAAACAACAGCGCTGCACGGTTGTGTCCAACGGCATCGCGCCCATGCCAGAAGGCCAAGCCATCCATGTACACGCAGGCCACGGTGGCGAGGGTATGCCACCTTTGCTACTCGGCTATGTGGGCCGTTTGTCTGCTGAAAAGCGCCCACATTTGTTACTGGACACTTTGCGCTACTTACCTGAAGAAGCACAACTGGGCATCGTGGGCGAGGGCCCCATGCACCGCAAAATGATTCACGATGGCATGGACCTGATGTACCAAGGCCGCGTGCATTTTTTGGGCAAACACCCCAGCGGCGCGAGCCTTTACAAACCATGGCAAATGACGCTGCTCACCTCGCGCTACGAGGGCTGCCCCATGACCGCGCTCGAGTCGCTCGCGTGTGGCGTGCCCTGTGTATCACTGCCCATCCCCGCCATGCGTGAGCTGTATGACCTGGATGCGCCTTATCTGCTGGCACGCGGCGATGCGCCAGTGTCCTTGGCTGAAGCCGTGATGACCGTGCTGAGCCTGCCTCAGCAGCAAGTGCGCGACGACATGGCCCGCATCGTGGCGCGACACCACATGGATGGATTTGTAGGTAAATGGCAAGAGGTGCTGCGCGCATGTTGAATACCGCAAGCCCAATAAGCACCAACGCGCAAAAAGCCATCGTCTGCGTGCACTTCGTGCGCGGCGGCCCTGCATACCTGCCTGAGATTGATGCCTACGTAGATTTCATCACCGCGCACGGCCACCAAGCCTCGGTGCACGACACGGGGGCGACTGTGCCGGTCAATGCACACGTGGTGTGGTGGATGTGTGGGCGTGTCCCCAGTGTCGAGGCGCGTCGTTTAAAAAACGCATTTCATATTCACGAATACGCATCCACCTCCGCGCCCCCCAAGGCATGGCTCAAAGACTTCATCAAACACTGGACTCAGCCCAAACCCGACTACCGCTTTTTCCAAAACGGTTGGGTGCGCGAACGCATGGGCTTTGACGACGGTGTGCCCTACGCACTACGCGACATGGGGGTGGCGCAAGCCTTCTTCGATGCGGCGGCTCCTGCATTGCCCGAAGCATCGTATGCAGAAGATGCCCCCGCACGCATACCGCCCAACGAATTTGACTTGGTCTATTTAGGCGAGATGAACCGCTTGCTGCCCTTTGTGCCTCTGCTGCAAAGCATTCACAACGCAGGTCGCACCTTGCTCCTCATCGGTGATGTGCCAGATGAATTACGCGCACAGCTGCCAGCCAGCGTCACATGCACAGGCCGCGTACCCCATGCAGAGGTGCCGCGCCACCTGCGCCGCGCGCGCTTTGGCTTAAACCTGGTGGGCAACATCGAGCCCTACAACCAACAAACCTCCACCAAACTGCTGGAATACTGCGCCGTGGGCCTGCCCGTGGTGAGCAACGACTACGCGTGGGTGCGCTACTTTGCTGCGCATTACCAAGGCAACTTTCATTTGCTGCGTGACGATCCAAGCAGCTGGCAATTCAGCTTTGGCGAAGCGCTCGACGCATATCCCTATGTGGTGCCCGATGTGCGTGAACTGGTTTGGTCCAAGCTACTTGGCAAATTAGCGATTTGGAAACACTTGCACATCGTGCCCGAGACGCCCAAACCAACATGGCCAATAGGCGGTGCGAAGTGAGCACCAGTCGAGTGGTAGCGCTTTCCAGCGCAGTGGCATTTGCCACGCAGGTGGCATTTGCGTTGCTCATGCTGCGCTTGTTCACGCCACAAGAAGTGGGCGAATTCTCGGTCATCAGCCAAATCGGGTTTTTCTGGATGACGATGGCTTTGGCCCAAGCACCGCTGGGCATGCTAGCCAACCAGCATGTGCCAGCACACACGGCTGCCCAGCACGCGTGGCGCGCCAGCGTGTGGCGCGGCTTGGGCTTGCTGCCTATTGCGGCACTTGCGGTTTGGTTTAGCCAACTGTCCATGTGGCCCGCCTTGTTGTGGGCGCTGCTGCTGGCGTTTTGCCAAATGAATTGGATGCTGGCGCAAAGCTTCACCCTGCGTGTGGGCACGGACTGGCAGCACGCGGCTGTGCGGGTGCTACCGCCTGTCACGGCGGCAACGACGGCGCTCACTGCGGCGCTGCTAGGTGCATCACTGAACTGGAGTGGCCCTACCTTGGTGATATCAGCGCTGCTCGGCTATGCTATGGGGACTGCGTGGCTAGTACCCGCACTGCGTGCGCGCCAAAGCCAGGCGGCAGACAACGCCAATCAAACTGAAGTACCACAGCAATCAGACACGCGTAGCGCTGCACTGCGCATGGCACACACCTTGGTGGATGCCTTGTTAGCCACGGCCATCATCGTGGTGTGGCAGCGCTTGTATGGGGCAGAAGAAACAGGCTGGATGAGCGCCCTGCTGCGCGTGCTGGGCTTCTTGCCTGCGGTAGTGCACATGGCATGGGCGCAAGTGGCCTTGGCACAAGGCCAGCAAACCAACAAGCCCCAAAGCGCATGGACCAATCCATGGTGGCTGGGCTTAGGCGCATTCGCTTGCGTGATTGTGCTGGGCCTGACTTGCGCTGTAGCGCTGTACCAAGAGTGGCTAGATCCACGCTGGAGCGGCGTGTGGGCCTACATAGCGCCATTAGTGCTGTGGCAAGGCAGTGCTTGCTTGTCAGCCGCGTTCAGCCACCGGCCTTTTCAAACATCATCAGCCACGACCTACTCGTGGGCTTGTATGGCGCTGGGGGTGTTTCAAGCAGCGTCACTTCTAGCCCCATTGTTTTTGCCAGAAAGTATGAGTGCCGAGCAACACATGGCTTTCTTTGCATTGGTAAGTAGCTTGGGGCTTTTAACGCTCACTGCTTGGATGAGCAGATTATGAATACAAGCCTACGTCATTTCAACTCGAAAATCTGAGACACTTACTCTATAAACGTTTATCACTCATGGCATGTCTACACAAGCTCCAAAACTTAGCATCATTACAGCTGTCCACAACCAGCTACCGATGAATCAGATCTATTGGGAAAACTTAATCAGAAACACTAAAAGTACATTTGAGCTTATAGTAATCGACAACGCATCTACCGATAAAAGTGGTGATTTCTTTGAGTCCATAGGTGCACGCGTTATTCGCAATGCCGAAAACTACTCCTATCCAGCATCTCAAAACCAAGGAATTGCAATTGCAAAAGGCGATTGGCTGGCGTTTTTAAACAATGACATCATTGTCTGTCCCGAATGGGATGAAATATTAATCCAGAATGCATTGCATAACCAACTTGATGTCATCACATCATGTGGCATTGAACGTATTGAAGATAAAAATGCCACAAAAAAACTTCGTCGCCGCTGGAATCGCATTCGCGGTTTGACTAGTTTATTTGGAACAGGTCGTAAAAGTCTACTGATGATGCATAAGTGGATGTATGGAAACTGGATTGCGTTTACAGAGAGACGGAAAGAAAGTTTCAAAAATCAGGTAATAAAAGGCTTTGTTGGCAACACCGTCATGATTTCGCGTCGCGGTCTCGAAATACTAGGCCCTTGGGATGTGACACAGCAGGCTGCCGACTTTGACTTATTTTTGCGCACTGCTATACGCGCTCGCGATGTAGGCGACATTCGCCCCATGCACATCGCTTTAGACTGCTTCAACCACCACTATATACGTTTGACCCTTAAGGGAGGCTACCCCCCATTTATCGACAAAGATAAGCTCATCCCATTCGATAAAAAGTGGACTTTTAAAGATCGCGCATTAATTGAGGAGGTTTGATTTATTAAATATTAGATTCGTCTAATTTCATGTGCAATCGATGACTCTACTGCTTCAATTCGAAGGTTCTAGTTTTGATCTACCCTTACACGAGAAGCCCAAACTTATAACCCCACATGAATAAAAATCGCCAAACCCCTTAGCTCATCCTACTGCGCGCCTGTATTTCATCCTCTCAACGGATAACCTACGATCGGTCATCTTTACCCAACAAATTCAATTCTTGTGGCGCGAGAAACACCAACATCATAAGCATGGCAAAGTGTCCTTCTTTCATATCTGTCATCATCGAATTGGCCGTGATGCTAACCATGAATAAAAAAACCAGCATCAACATGCCCACACGTTGCACTTCATCCGTTTTCTTCAACGCCATGCGACACGCTTGTGCAAATATCGCTAAATAAAGCAGTAAACCCAAAGCGCCTTTTGTAGCAAGCATATAGAGATACTCGTTATGCGGATTTGCATACTGATTCTGCATACCCTCCACGCGTCCATTGATGCGCCAAAATGCATCTCTAAAATTAAGACTCCCCACACCTAGCAAGCCATTTTCTTTGATGAGCTGCAGCGAAGAGACTACGTACTGCATCCGAACTCCAACAGATGTAGGCTTGGTGATTCGATCTTCAGGGGTTTGAGTTGCAAACAACTCAACCTCTTGCCCTATTTTTGCAATTCGCTCATGCACCGTTCGTGATGCAAACATTAGCGCAGCGACCAAAAGGATTGCAACTAGCATCCATTTTTGCCGCCCCTTAGAAATCACACGTTTGCGATTGAAAAAAATCCAAACTGCAAAGCCAACCAATAATAAAATCCAGCCTGTTCTGCGCTCGCTTGCCAAAAACAACCCAGCAAGCATGATGCCCATTGGCGCCACGATGCGCCAGGACAACTCTGACTTAACTAGCAAGATTTGTGCGAGCACAAAAAATAAACCCACCAAGATTTGCCCGTTCATATTCGCTCCACTGCTGCGCAAAAGGTAAACGTCTTGGGAAACTCCGTCTGTTGAGAACAATAACAATGTCAGATTAGCAAATGAAAAAGTGACAACGACCGCAATCAACGTCCAAAACACGCGCCTAGACAAATTAGCACTCGCGAATAGTGGCCACAGCAAAACAACAAAACCAAACGTGCGCAGATCGCCAAGCAGGATGCGCAGTGAAGGCAGCAGCCCGTGTTCTGCATTTAAGTTAGAAGCGATATCGACCACACACAATGCCGTAATTAATCCAAAAAATAGAGTCACATCTTTTTTATCTGCATCATCTATCTTGAAATATACCCAGCCCCAAAGGCCCAAAGGGAGTAGGAACAAGACAAAGATATTGATGCCAGCTACTGTTGTCAGCAACGACAACGCCACACCGATCGAAAAAAATTGCGCCAGTTTTAAATAAATAGAAAGGGGGTTCATCGTTGTTGTATCACTTCATTTAATTTTGGGGCATTTGCATCTTTAGTTGCCAACATCGGCGCAGCTTCAAACAAATGCAAGGGCCAATCAATACCAATACTGGGATCATTCCACAGCAAACTTCGCTCAAACTCTGGGTGGTAGTAATCGGTTGTTTTGTATAAAAACTCAGCACTCTCGCTGGTCACCAAAAAGCCATGCGCTAAACCCGCTGGAATCCACAATTGTTTTTTATTCTCAGCTGAAAGCTCTAAGCCAAACCATTGTCCAAACGTGGGTGAGTCTTGGCGAATATCCACCGCCACATCAAACACCGAGCCTTGCGTGACTCGCACCAGCTTGCCTTGTGCATGCTGCGTTTGGTAGTGCAAACCACGCAACACGCCCTTGGTCGATTTGCTGTGGTTATCTTGCACAAAGGTTTCTTTCAAGCCTGTCGCCTGCTCAAAGTCGCGCGCATTAAAGCTCTCAAAGAAGAAGCCTCGGGCATCCCCAAACACCTTGGGTTCTAAAACTAAAACGCCCGCGAGGGGCGTTTGTGTGACTTGATAGGGCATAGACTTACTTTAACAAACCCAACAGGTATTGGCCGTAGCCGTTTTTAGCCAACGGCGCTGCCAGCTTTTGAAGGGCGGCTGCATCAATCCATTTTTGGCTGTACGCAATTTCTTCAGGGCAGGCCACCATCAAACCTTGGCGCTTTTGCAATGTGCCAATAAAACTAGCAGCTTCCAACAAGCTGTCGTGCGTGCCCGTATCTAGCCACGCATAACCACGGCCCATGATTTCTACATTCAACTGCCCCAGCTCTAAATAGCGCTTGTTCACATCGGTAATTTCTAGCTCGCCTCGATGCGATGGCTTTACGGCAGCAGCTATGTCACACACCTGCTGATCATAAAAATACAAGCCTGTAACGGCGTAGTTGCTTTTCGGTTGGGCTGGCTTTTCTTCAATGCTCAATGCCTTGAAGGCACCATCAAATTCCACCACGCCATAGCGCTCAGGGTCGTGCACATGGTAAGCAAACACACTGGCGCCGCTAGCACGTGCATTCGCGCTGTGCAGCTGTTTCACCAAGTCATGGCCATAAAAAATGTTATCGCCCAGCACCAACGCACTGGGGTGGTTGGCTACAAAGTTTTTACCAATGATGAAGGCTTGCGCCAACCCGTCGGGGCTGGGCTGCACCGCGTACTCAATGTGCATGCCCCACTGGCTGCCATCGCCCAACAGTTCTGCAAAACGAGGGGCGTCCTGCGGGGTGGAGATGACCAACACTTCCCGAATGCCACTGAGCATGAGCGTGGTGAGGGGGTAGTAAATCATGGGCTTGTCATACACGGGCATGAGCTGCTTGCTCACCGCCTGCGTGACAGGATACAAACGGGTACCCGAACCGCCCGCGAGGATGATGCCTTTGCGTTGTTGTGTCATCTTGTTATCTCAATTTCTCTTCAAAGTATTTCTGCCAGCATACGGTCGACACCGTGTTGCCAAGGTGGCAGCACAAGCCCAAAAGCTTGTTGCAGCTTGTCGTTGCACAAACGCGAGTTCAACGGACGTGTCGCTGGCGTAGGAAACGCAGAGGTCGGCACAGCTGCCACCTCGCTTGCCAACCATGCCACATCGGGCTTCATGGCTTTGGCTTGTGCTATCACGTGGCTGGCATAACCATGCCAAGTGGTCTCGCCAGAGGCCACCAAGTGGTACACGCCACTGAACGAAAAATTTTGTATATTGAGCACACGGCGCATGGCATGTGCTGTCACGTCAGCAATCAAATCTGCCCCCGTAGGTACGCCGTGTTGATCATTGATCACCGTCAGCTTGTCGCGCTCCTGCGCCAAGCGCAGCATGGTTTTGGCAAAGTTGCCCCCGCGTGCGGCATACACCCAGCTGGTGCGGAAAATCAAATACTTGCAGCCGCTGGCCACAATCGCTTTTTCGCCTTCTAGCTTTGTCTGGCCATACACGCTCAATGGGCCAGTGCCTTCGCCCTCTTGCCGTGCATGACTGCCACTGCCATCAAACACATAGTCGGTCGAGTAATGCACCAACCATGCACCCACTTGAGCAGCTGCTTTGGCCAAGGCCGCAGGCGCATCGGCATTCAAAACCTTTGCCAGCTCAGGTTCTGACTCGGCTTTGTCTACCGCAGTGTGTGCCGCCGCATTCACGATGAAGTCAGGCTTGTAGGCCAACACCGTTTGCGCCAATTGTTCGGGCTGACTCAAGTCGCCACAGTAATCAATGCTGTGCCTGTCAAGCGCCAGCACCTCCCCCAAAGGGGCCAAACTGCGCTGCAGCTCCCAGCCCACTTGGCCGTTTTTGCCGAGAAGCAAAATTTTCATCACGCTAGCCTTACTCGCCGTACTGCTTGCCCACCCATTGGCGGTAAGCACCACTGGTCACGCCCTCAACCCAGGCTTGATTGGCCAAGTACCACTGCACCGTTTTACGGATACCCGTCTCGAAAGTTTCTTGAGGCTTCCAGCCAAGCTCGCGCTCGATCTTGCGCGCGTCAATCGCGTAGCGGCGGTCGTGACCAGGACGGTCTTTGACATAGGTAATTTGCTCAGCATAGCGCTTGCCATCGGCACGCGGCTGCAACTCGTCCAGCACTGCGCACAAGGTGTTGACCACCTCTAGATTGGGCTTTTCATTCCAACCGCCAATGTTGTAGGTTTCACCAACTTGGCCAGCCTCTAACACGCGAGCAATCGCGCGGCAATGATCTTCTACATACAGCCAATCACGCACTTGCTGGCCATCGCCATAAATAGGCAGCGGCTTGCCCGCCAAGGCATTGAGCAACACCAAGGGAATGAGCTTTTCTGGAAAATGGTACGGCCCGTAGTTGTTGCTGCAGTTGGTGGTCAGCACGGGCAAGCCGTAGGTGTGATGCCATGCCCGCACCAAGTGGTCACTGGCCGCCTTGCTGGCCGAATAAGGGCTGTTAGGTTCGTAATTTTTGGTTTCTGCAAACGGTGGGTCGGATGGCGACAGCGTGCCATACACCTCGTCGGTCGACACATGCAAAAAGCGGAAAGCGTCTTTTTCAGCTGCAGGCAACTCTTGCCAATAAGCGCGCACGCTTTCTAACAAGTTGAACGTGCCCACCACATTGGTTTCAATAAAGTCGCCTGGCCCATGGATCGAACGGTCTACGTGACTTTCTGCAGCAAAGTTCAACACCGCGCGCGGCTGATGCTCGGCCAACAACTGGCCTACTAAACGCCTGTCGCCAATGTCACCTTGAACAAAAAGATGGCGAGCATCCTCTTTGAACTCCTCCAAATTCGCCAAATTTCCAGCATAAGTGAGCTTGTCTAAATTAACGATAGGCTCATCAGTAGATGCCAGCCACGTGTGGATGAAGTTGCTACCGATAAATCCTGCGCAACCCGTTACGAGTACTGTCACAAATTACCTTTTCAAGTTAAGTGAGGCTTTGTTTGAGTGCAATCTTTACCGATCACTTGCTGACAAATCCCGTGAACTGGTAAGCCATAGACAGGCCTACGACATTCGCTTTAAATTCACCAGAGCCAGATTGCACGCGCCCCACCGTCGCCATGACGGATGTTGCTTTTGAGAGCCTATAGCCTACTGAGGCGTTGCCTTGCATCACAAAGCCGCCACCAACAGCCAGGCCTCCGCCCCCAGCGGCGCCCAAGAGCGCTTCTGCCTCAACATACCAGCGCTCACTGAGGTTTTCTGTCACGCCAGCCCCAATTTGCCCTGTCATGTACGCACCTGCATCGCCCTTGTAGGCCGCAAGCCCTTGACCTGTAACAAATAGATTTGGCGATACAAAATAATCTAACTGAACGCCTAGGTTCCCCACTGGGTCATCCACCGAGCGGTTGCGCCATTGCGGTGCGGCTTTGTAATAAGTTTGAGTGGCCAAACGCACACGCAATTTGCTGGCCTCAAAACCAGTCAAGTCCATCAACGGAACAGAGGCGCCCGATACGGCGGGCGTGCCAAACCGATACCCCAACTTGACGTCCAAACTCTGCGCCTTAAAACTGCGAGACGGTGCTCGCAGCTCACTCAAGCCCAACTCAAGAAAAGCATTTTTGTTGAGCATGCGCTGATAAGACACACCCGAATCCAAAAGCAAGCCGCCACCCGTGTCTACCCCACCGCCGCCTGCAGGGCCTGCCGCAGCGTACAGCTTGACTGCTTGAGTCGCACTCATGGGATAACGGTAGCCCGCACCCGCCAAGATTTGCATATACCCGTTGTTTTGCCCACCGAGTGCGCCCTCTGACTCCAGCTTAAGGTACCAGCGGTCATTCAAATAACTGAGCCACTCCACACCTGCCAGCTGCATGCGAGCGTACTGCGGCGTACCGTCGTCTTTGACAACCGAGTGAGGGATTCGATATGACCGATATGTGGTCGATAGCTCATTGGTATGGATGCCAAGGTTTGGTTTTTGCCCCTTGAAACTTGAACCGACATACGTGGACTCGGAAGAAGTTGCCCATCCATCGCGCAACAAAGTATGAAACGGCAAATCGTATTGAATATACGCCTGTGAGCTATTGATCGTGCCCGATGGAAACGTGACACGACTCACGCCAAACCCTAAATTACCCATCTGGGTTGCGTAAACCAAACCCAAATCGCTGCGAAGCATCAAGCCACCACCAGAAAGCGTGTAGCCCCCCCGACCACCGCCAGCTCCGACAAACAAGCCAGCACGGGCTGACCATGCATCCGCCAACGGCTGGCGCAACTCGCCCTCGACACCGAGCGTGATAAAGCCCCCACGCTCCCCACGCACGGCACCGTAACTGCCCACACCCACACGGGCATTCTGGCCCACGTCAAACAACATGCTGCCGCCAAGCATGCCCATCTTCTCGCGGGCAGGCAACGTTAAGGTCTCTGAGGTAAACCGCAGCGTGGTGGGAACGGTGGGCAGGCTGCCCTCAGGCTCCGAAGCAAATGCAGTGGTGGCAATCAGCGAGGCTGAAGCCACCAATAGCGCTCGTGGTTTTAAATTTTTATGCAACACACGCGCCTCCATCCAAAACCAAGCGCGTTTGCCCAAGCCTTTGGTTGCCCATCACGACTTCCAGCGCCAAACCGCCTGCAAGCGTTGCATTTGCTCTTTCTTTTCGGGTTCATCAGCGGCTTTGCGCCAAGCTCTGCGCACCAAGGCAAATAACACCCCGCCAAATAAGCCCGCCAACGTTGCCACCACCACGATCACGGCACGCTTAGGTTTTGACTTGCGCTCTGGCACAGACGCCACATCCACCTGCTGAATCAGTGGTCCTTCTTTGGCCTCGTCAACCCGAGCAGACTCGTACTGCGCAATCATCACGCCCAGCATCGCCTCGCGCGCTTTGATGTCGCGGTAGGCCTTCACTGCTATCTGCTGTGTAGGCGAGATTTGTTCTGCCCCACCCGTGCCACGCTCCATCTTGGTGAGCTGGGCACGTAAGGCGGACAACTCCCCCGCAACGCGCTGTACATCGGGGTTTTGTTGGGTGGCGAACCGCCCCATGGCTTGTAGTTGCACCTCTTTAGATGCAATTTGCGCATAAAGCTCCGCCGTGGCACGCACCCCTGTTTCGGCCATCACAGCCGTCACTTGCATGCCCGACTCTGCCTTGGCGTGTCTAAACTGCGCCTCGGCATTGGCCAACTCTTCTTGCGTTTTACGAATTTGCTCTTCGTAAAAAACGCGGCGCTGCTGTGCATCGGTCACTGCCAAACGACCCATGAGGTTGCGAAGCTCTTCCACATGGGCATTCGCTAATTTGGCGGCAAACTCGGGCTCTTTGTCGTCTGTCTCAATGGTGATCAAGCCTGACTTTTTATCCGAAACCACCCTGACGCTACCCTTCAGGGCATTACGCGCATCTTGCAGTGTTTTAGCTTCAAAACGCTCTTTCAGCCCTAGCTTTTGAATCAGTGCATTTTGCAAACCTTCAGACTGCAAAAACGCCACATACATTTCATCTGGGCTTTTGATCCCCGCCGCACCCCCAGCCAAGCCAGCCAAGGCACCTAGGCTGGCCAGGGCTGAAGCGGCCCCACTTTGCTGTTGTTGCGGGGGCATCATCACCGTTTTGGCGGTGAATATTGGCGTCATCAGCAAGCTGGCGACTACGGCCAGCGCAGCCGCGCCCCCAGCAACTTTGAGAATCGTTTTCTTTTCTTCGCCCAGGGCAATCGCCAAGTCAATCAAACTGATTTCATCTTCTTGGTCTTCTGCCGTGGCGACGGCTGTTGTTTGCTCAGTCATGTGCGACCTCTTAGTTCTTCAAGGTCTTGATAGCCGCAGCACCTAAGCCCAGCTGGTAGAAGATTTGCGTGATGTCTTTGGTGTTGCGCACCACAGCACTCCACGTAGCTTCCATATCCAGCTTGTCGGGCACGATGATCGAGTCCCCTGGCAACACGCGCTTGCTAAGGACAGAATTAAACCAGCCTCCACCTGTGACAGCGGAACCATCTGCACGCAAAAGTATCACGCTGTCTTTGTCAGCCGCACTGCCCACACCTGAAACCTTCAAGTAGTCAGACACAGTTTGTCCCGATTTGTAGAGCAACGCAGACTCTGTGTTGACAGACCCATAGACATAAACAAAGTCGGGCCGCGCTGGCACCACAAACCGATCGCCGTTTTGCATACGCATGTCAGGAAGTTTGTTCACGGCATTACCCAACTCTGGCTCTAAGCCCAACGCCACGCGCCCCTCGGGGCGCAACGAGCGCATGCGCTCCAGCGCTTGGCGCTGGGCCTGTTGTGCTGCCGCAATTCTTGCTTGCAATACATTGGCATCACTGGATGCCCCCACGCTCTGGCTCATGGTGGCAAGCTGTGCGGCCGACTCTGACTCCATGCGTCGCAAGAGTTTCTGCAGGTTTTCCACTTGTGCTTTACGAATGTCCTCGCGATAGAGGCCTGAGCCATACAAGTAGGCATCCGCGCTCAAGCCGCCTGCGTTTTGCAACACGGTTTGCAACGTCTCTCCTGGCTTCACTTGGTAAATGCCAGGGCGCATAACCTCACCCTCAATGCGAACCATCACACGACGCTTGGCAATGGGCACCCGCACATCGTCCACCGAAAAGACCGTCACAATGTCGCCCGACTGTAGCTGAATGTTTTCTGGGTCTTTGTCATCCGCCAAGGCTTTTGACAGATTAAACGGAACTAAAGACACCGTCAGATCAGATCGATTAAGACGTTCCACCAATGCATAGTCCCAATTGATTTCGTCATACAAATTACCCACGGTTTCGGCCACCGAAGGTGTCTCGTTTTTGGAGCGTGCATCAATCGGTGCCTGTTGAGAAAACAACCGAACCTCTCGACGCGCTTTGAACGTTTCAATGTTCGAAATTTGAAGACCTTGTTGACCTTGTTGACCTTGTTGGCCTTGTTGACCTTGACCCACGACCTTATCCAGCAACAAGTCTTCGGGAATCATTTCGCGCTCGCGCTGCGCACGTTCACGCTGGTAGGTGTCAAACAAAGCCTCGTTTTGCTTGCGAATCGAGTCTCGGCTGATCAAGGCTTCTTTGCTGGGGATCAAGTCACGCACCCGCATGCCTTCTTTCCACGCCAAGCGAACTGGTTGTGCCACGTTTCCGCGCAACGTCACCGCCATACCCAGCTCGGGCAAGATGGATTGAACCGTCAGCACATCACCGTTTTTCAGCGGTGTCTTCAATCCTTTCGCGTCTAACGCAAAGTCTTCTACCGACCGAGGCTGAGCTTGGTTCGGGTTTAAGCGCTCTACACTCACGCGCTTGGGGTCGGCCACCACGGGCAAGCCGCCCGCAACAGCCAGCAGCTGCTCGAGGGTTTCGTTGGCAGACTTGATCTCATAAACCGCTGGGTTGTTGACCTTACCCACCAAAGCCACATAGCCTGCGGCAGGCGGAATGACGATCACATCCCCATCCACCAACTTGACATCACCCACGCTGTCGCCTTGCGCCAGAAAGGCGTACAAGTCAAACTCTTTGATCAATTGCCCAGCACGCTTGAGCTGCACATGTCGCATCGAGCCATTGGCACCCGGCCCGCCAGTGGACAGCAAGCCACTCGCCAAGGTAGACACACCACTGATGGTGTAGCTGCCTGGCCGACGGGCCTGCCCCACCACATACACGGTGATGGAGCGCAAGTTCACCAAGGTCACGCTCACTTGGAAGTCTTTGTAGTATTTGCCAATGGCTTTTTGAACCACTTCATCCGCTTGAGACGCTTTGACCCCTACCAAAGAAATCGCGCCGACTCGGGGTACGTTGATCACCCCTTTACGGTCCACCGTGGCACGCACATCCATGTCGAGCGAACCCCAGCCACGAATGGCCAACTGGTCGCCAGGGCCTAGCAAATAATCACCACTCACTGGTGCACTGTCGATGGGCGCAAAGCCTGCGCCCCCAGTTTGCGCCCCCTGCTGCGCTTGCAAAGTGCGTTGGCTGAACTGCAAATTTTCGAAAAATGCTTGGCCATAAACAGGCAACTTTTGCCCTGTTGTTTCCAGTACAAATTTTTGAAAGTCGTTCGGTTTCAGCGGCTCCAGTGGCATGGCCATTGGCAATTGCCCATTAGGCAAGTTATTTGTATTCGTAGGGTTAGCCAATGCTTCTGCAGAACGAATGCTAGGTAGCACTCCTGCGATAGAGTCCCCCGCCGCCATGCCCGCTGCGCCTGCCACCCCAGTAGGCATTTGCCCCGTTTGGCCCATTTGCGCCTGTAAACCTTGCATCCCCACTTGGGCCAATGCCAAGCTAGAGAAGCCAGCCAAAGCCAGCCCGCACACAGCAAGCTGCACAGCTTGCATTCTTCTTTGGAACATATCTAATTCTTTCAAAACTAACTCGGCACTTTACCAAAGCGCCGCTGCCGCGACGCAAACCACTGCAGCGCCCCATTGAGGTGCTGCTCTGTAAAGTCTGGCCACAAGACATCTGTAAAGTAAAGCTCGGAATAAGCGCATTGCCACAGCAGGAAATTGCTGATGCGCGACTCGCCACCAGTACGAATCAACAAATCGGGCTCAGGCATACCCGCTGTACTAAGGTAGTGGCTAACCTCTTCAGGGGTAATTGCCCCCAAACTTTGACTTGGGTGCGCCTCCTGCCAACGCTGTATGGCTTGCAAAATATCCCAACGCCCGCCGTAATTAGCGGCCACATTGAGGGTAATCACTTGGTTGTTGGCTGTCTTTTGCTCAACCTGGCGAATTTTTTCATGCAACTCCGTGGGAAAGCGAGAAATATCACCTAATACTTTTAAGCGCACACCTTGCTCGCTCATCTCGGCAATTTCTTTGTCAAGGTACTTGATAAAGAGACCCATCAGGGTAGACACCTCTTCCTCAGGTCTGCCCCAGTTTTCTGTACTGAATGCAAAAATGGTCAGATATTTAATACCGTGGTCAGCACAACTTTTGACCATGGCCTTGACACGGGCCGCGCCTGTGGCATGCCCCACCGTGCGCGGCATGAAGCGCTTTTGCGCCCATCGACCATTGCCATCCATAATCACGGCCACATGTTTTGGATTCAAGATATTTCTTTCTCTTTTTTTGGCACGCAAATTAATCTTACTAATTTATTTGCATAATTTAAAAAACCGACACGTAGCTTGAACAAGACGCCAGCCCCGCTCAGTATTACCTACCAGCGGCTTCGCAGCTAGTGCTGCTTCTTATCCCGTCAAATGAAAAAGGCATTTGTATATGCTCTAAGTGCAAGAGCACAAGAAAGGTAATAACTACTATCGCCAGACACCAATCTGCACGAATCGGAGTCACTGAACTCATCCTTGGGAAACTCTCAAAACACAATAAAGCGGCTCTGAGACCGTTTTGTTAGTTGTTAATTATAAAGTTACAAACACATCCTGCAAGCCGCATGTTCTTGCTCTAGCCAGACCCAATCCACCACATCACTTTCTGGCTGATAGCCGGCCACCAATGTCTGCATCAAGGAGCGGATAAGGTGAACATCGTTTACCTCCACAGCTCGCATAAGCTCTTGCAACTGGGGTTGCAGCTGATCCCACGGCAAAAAATCTTCATGGGCTTTCATGATTCGAGGGTGTTGGGTATGTATGGGATTGTCTCCGATCAGAAGCTCTTCGTAGAGCTTCTCACCTGGACGCAGACCAGTGACCTCGATGGCGATATCACCCTGAGGGTTTTCTTTCGATTGGACAGTCAATCCAGAGAGTTCAATCATCTTGAGCGCCAGATCCATGATCCTTACGCTTTCGCCCATATCCAATACAAACACATCTCCCCCGCTAGCCATTGCTCCAGCTTGAATTACCAACTGAGCGGCTTCAGGAATAGTCATGAAATACCGGGTGATCCGTGCATCGGTGAGCGTCACTGGTCCACCCTGTTGAATCTGCTGGCGAAACAGCGGCACCACAGAGCCCGAAGAACCTAATACGTTTCCGAATCGCACCATCGAGAATCGCATGCGGGAGTTCTGTGCACTGGCCTGGTGTGCCATTGCCTGAAGCACCAACTCTGCTAAGCGTTTGCTGGCGCCCATCATGTTTGTTGGACGTACCGCCTTGTCGGTGCTGACTAAAACAAAATCGTCCACACCGTATGTCTTCGCCTGCTGAGCCGTTACCCATGTGCCCAAAACGTTGTTGCGCACACCCTCGGCCGGATTGTGCTCCACCAATGGGACGTGCTTATAGGCTGCTGCATGGTAAACAGTATGCGGACGCCAAGTGCGCATAATCTCTGCCATCCGAGCATTGCTGCGCACGTCGGCTAGCAATGGCACCAGCTGCGTTTGGTCTGACATCTTGCTCGCTTGGATTAAGCCTAACAATTCTTGCTCTATAGCATAGAGAGCAAACTCAGTGAGTTCAACCAGTAACAACTTCGCAGGCGCGGCTTTCAGAATCTGTCGACAAAGCTCTGAACCAATGGAGCCTCCAGCTCCCGTAACCACAACGACCTTAGATTTGATATTTTTATCAATCATCAAAAGATTAGGCGCTACAGGATCACGCCCAAGCAAGTCTTCGATGTCTAGTTCTTTAAGGTCAGAGACCTTCACATCTCCATTGGCCAACTCTGAAAGCCCAGGCAAAGTACGAACTTGTAATTTGAGCGGTAGCAAACTCGCAATGATTTCGTTACGATGACGACGAGTGACAGATGGGAGCGCCAGAAAAATCTGACTAATCCGATTCTTGTCACAAACCTGAGGCAGCTCATGAGGTCCGAAGATCGTCAGACCGTTTAGCACATGACCGTGCAAGCGCTCATCGTCGTCCACATAGCCTACGATCTGAACCTCCGGAGCCATGCTCAGTCCGTTGGCCAGTTGTCTACCCGCTGAACCAGCGCCATAAACAAGCGCGCGAGGCACTCCAGAGCGCAAGCGTGTTTGAGCAAAACCACCTAACCATTGCCGAATAAGCAAACGCGTGGCCATTACGCCAATGGCAAATATCACAGGCTGCATCAATCCCATGGACTTGGGTACGCCCTCTACGCCAACTAGCGTGAAGATTGCAGCATAAAATACGCCATAGATGAACAACGCTTTGTTCAACGTGTACAGGGCATGAAGGCCAACCCAGCGAAAAATCGCACGATACAAGCCAAGAAACGTAAAGATAGGCACTGCTAGCAAAGCGCCACATAAAGCCATCCAAGTGTGCGCATCGCTCCATGCAAGCATCTGCTCAGCGCGCAAGTCCATAGACACGACACAGGCGCATACAAGCACAAACATGTCGCTGGCCACGGCAATGCTCTGCTTGATGGATCGAGGCACTTGCAACAAAAGCTGCTTAGCAAGGTTGGATGCAGTAGTCAACGGCACAGTTAGAGTAGGCGAAAAAAAGGTTATAGGCCATTAAGCATGGCATTGAAGTGATATTCGTTTCTTAAATCAATATCTAAAGTGTAATGGCTAAGTGATGCTGTTCTTAAAAAGCCTTGAACATTGGTACTTCTGTGTGGAGACTGCCTCGCCTTAGACTTCAACTGCCGCACTCGCTTAACCCGAAAAGCTGGAGTTTTTCTCGACAATACTCCCGCACCTCCTTAACATGCAGAGTCAATTACTCACCAGGTATAAAATGAAACATACTCTTCCACGTCGTTCGGTGCATCATCAGCTAACAAGACTTCCAGCATCCAAGTTCACTTAGCAAAGCGTTGAACACCAAACTCCATCGAATTTTTACAAAAATTTCCTGCACATAAAAACTATAAAATTTTTTAGTAATTGTCGATAGGGCATTGTTATTTTTGAAATTCTAAGTCCTCTTTCCTTTTTTCGCGTGCGCCTTGATAAGAAGCAAATTGATCGCCCTGCCATTTGAACTCAATTATCTCCAAACTTGGATACAAGGCTCTGCTCAGAATGATGCTTACCTCTGCCTCAAATCATTATCCAAAGGATTATGACAGATGGTGCGTGAGGTAAACCGAACGCATTAACTCGTCATAAGAGCCCTCGCACACTGCGGCACTATCTTGATGCGATAGCCATGACTTGGTAAATAGCATCACAGGTCTTTTGAATCTCATCTTGAGTAAGCGTCGGGTGAACCAAGAACATTATTGATGTTTCGCCCAGCTCTTTTGCAACTAAAAGCCGCTCCTTGGGGCGCCAGCCCGTGCTGTCAAAAGCCTTTTCAAGATATACCTCGGAGCATGAGCCTTGGTAGCACGGGACACCGAGTGCATTAACCTCTTCAATGATTCGATCTCGATTCCAGCCAGTATTCAAGTTTTCTGGTCTCACATAAACGTAGCACTTGTAATGTGCGTGAGCACAACTTCGATCACCGCTTGAATACAAGCAACCGCCTTCACACGAACCGCATGTAAAGGTTGGGACGCGCAAGGCGAGAAATTTTTTACAAATGTTCAAAATTGAGTTCGCATTTCGTGTGCGAGCTTCTGACCAGAATTGCATTCGTTTAAGCTGAATGCGACCTATGACAGCCTGCATCTCCATCATTCGCCAGTTTGTTCCAAAACTCTCGTGCAGCCATCTAAAGCCTGACGGGTGCTGGCGCTCATAAACTGCCTCGTAGCTTTTGCCATGGTCTTTATAAGACCACATAGCCCGCCACAGCGCCTTGTCGTTCGTAGTCACCATACCGCCTTCGCCTCCCGTAGTCATGATCTTATCTTGGCAAAAACTCCAAGCCCCGACATGACCGATGCTGCCTACGCCGCGTCCCTTATAACGAGCGCCATGCGCCTGCGCGCAGTCTTCAATCACTTTAAAACCGACCTGGTCGGCCAGCCCCATGATCGGGTCCATGTCGCAAGGCCAGCCAGCCAGGTGCACGCAGATTACAGCCTTGGTACGCGGAGTCAGCACAGCCGCAATGGTACGGGCTGACAAGTTGCCAGAATCCCGCTCCACATCAGCAAATACCGGCACAGCCCCAGCGTTGACCACACATGAAATCGACGCAATGAAGGTTCTCGGCGTGACCACCACCTCGTCACCTGGGCCGATATCTAGCGCCTTGAGCGCTACGTCCAGCGCTAGCGTTCCATTGGCCAGCGCCACCGCATACGGCACACCGCACCAGGAGCCAAACTCCTTCTCAAAGTCACGGGTTTCGTTGCCTGTCCAATAGTTAACCTTATTGGACATCATCACGCGGCACAGCGCGTCGGTCTCTTCAGAGGTGAAACTGGGCCAGGGAGAAAAAGCAGTGTTAAGCATCTTCAAATTTCAGTTTTTTATCAAAGGTCGAGCCGGATTGCCCACCACCGTCACCCCCGGCAGCACACTTTTGGTGACCACCGCCCCCATGCCCACCACCGCACCACGTCCAATTACAAGTGGCGCCCCTGGTAAACCCTGCTTGATGACCGCCCCAGCTCCAATGTAAGCATAGTCCTCAATGTGCACATTACCATTGCACATGACGCCCGGCGCGAAAGTTACATAGTCACCAATCACGCAATCGTGTTCAACATAACTGTAGAGGTTAGCGTGGAAATGCTGCCCGATGCGTATGTTGCTAGTCAGCGTAACAAATGGACACAGCACTGCGCCCTCTCCCAACTGAACATCATCAAACTGAACCACATTTGCAGCACGAGCTTCGAAGAAGCCCAGACCATCAGCGGCACACCTCGCAACTAACTTTTGGCGGACCTGGCCATTAGCAATGGCCACGTTGATCTGGCGTGAACTGGCGGGTTCAGCCAGCCATTGGTCATATGTCAGCACCCTATGTCCATTCACGACTGACGCAATCGGCTGATCGTCTACAAAAACCAAGTCTGATTCGCCCGAGTCCAAATCAACCTGCAACTGCTCGCGCACTACAGGTAGAACGCCTCGACCACAACCGCTAGCCCCGAAAATAGCAAAAAGCCTCAAGAATCTGACCCTGTAAACTTTGGCATCGTAGCATTACCTTCCGCACTGATGCCATCTCGCACCAATACTTTGTGAACTGTAAGCCACAAAATCCGCATGTCAAGCCATAAACTGCGGTTGTCCACATACCACACGTCAAGGCTGAACTTATCTTCCCAGCTGATTGCATTACGGCCGTTAACCTGCGCCCAACCCGTAATGCCAGGGAGCACTTCATGACGACGCGATTGTTCAGAAGTATAAAGCTGCAAATATTCTGCAATCAGTGGTCGAGGTCCAACAAGGCTAAGCTGGCCAAGTAACACATTAATTAGACTTGGCAGCTCGTCGAGACTTGAGCGGCGTAAGAATATACCCAACTTGGTCATACGCTGTGAATCAGGCAATAAAAATCCATTCACATCTCGCTCATCAGTCATTGTTTTGAATTTGATTATCTTGAATATATGACCATTGAATCCTCCCCGCTCTTGCCGAAAAAAAACGCCCCTCCCATTTTTTATACGCACCATAAAAGCAATTAGCAGGATTAACGGGATCCAAAGAGGCATCGTTAAACTGGTGATCAAAAGATCAAAAAATCTTTTTAACATGAACTGGCAGCCCTTACACATTCTTCAAGGTGTTTAATTGAAGAACAGGAGACTACAATGCCATCGACCGCTGATGAACTTGCGGAGAATTTGATTAAGTCTGATGCTTCACTGTTTGCCAATGCTATACCCGCTTTAAATGGACGTATAACCAACAGCCCCTTCCCAGCAGCGTTGGCAGAAGCCAACAAAGGGTCATATTCAATCTCAATCGGATTGCGATAAATTGCCAGCCCATCTACTAAAGAGTTGCCCAAGGACTGAGTCGCAAATTCAAACGTGTAGGGAAAACAATAGAATAATTTAATCTTCCCCTGATCTTTGACAAGATCAACCACCTCTAAAATACGATCAGCTGATTCAGCAAAGCCCCCTAGCCTACCAGGCTCGTCGTCAAGTTTTCCTCGCCACATCCACTGAACACATTCCAACTGATCTACTTGCAATACTTTACGATAAGCATCAATACGCGTCAAAAACTTTTTTGCATCAAAAAAATTCTCACCAAAGTGAGGTTCAGCGAGCTTAACTATAAACTGAAACTCTAAATTAGGGGAACTGCGCCGAACCTCTTTTAATACAGCTAATAAAAAAGGGAAGGTTTCATACTCGTCCGAGCAATGGATTCGCAAAACACCCATGCTTGAAGCATGTAAAAGTAAATTTACCCAATCCTTTAATTGTTGTCGCTCGGGATGCATACGCATCGACCCAAAAACAATTTTTGATGATACCGTCATTTTAGTGCCAAGTTAAGAATAAACCCCAACATCGAAAGCACACTTCCAGATGAAACGCTCTGACGTCTGCGTTGCCTTGAAGCCATTACGACCATGCAGTAGTTCATCATCTTTCCACAGCACGCCATCTCCAACTCCGAGCTTTACAGGCAAAGTTCTGCGTTGAATCTCTTGCGATGAACCAAGGAATTTGTGAAATTTCTCTGCGACTGCTCGAGCCTCGGGATCTGCATTCTGTGCAACACAATAGTAATTCCAATAGATTCGAGCTTCCGAGCCCTCTCCCTCAAGAATTGTGCTGCTTCTTGCATCTCCAGATCGTACATGTGGCACTACCACTGTACGAAGTTGCTGCAACAACTCAGGGTTTTCAGATTTCAAAATGGAAACCAAGTCGGGAAGATTTAAAAAAGTTGTTTCACCGCCAACACCAGCATTGACAACGCAAGCAAGTAACGTCGAGTTCGGGTAGCTTGGAATATATGATCCATCTGTGTGTAAAGGCTGTGCATTTGCGGAATGGCGGTATGCATCAGGAAATTTTGGATCATAGCGAACTTCCATCCATACCTGGCCAGTACGCTGATGATTTCTATCCCCTACACCAACATCTTCTGCGTACGAACGGGGCGTACCCAAACTAGGGAAAATCGATTGATAAAAAGATCGCACATCTTCGGGCGCCTGGTTTGCCCTTAGTACGAACACTTTAGCGGCAGGGTCTTTTTGCCAGGCCGAGACCAACTCAGCACAGACCTCATGAACATGCTCCAAATCAAAATTTCGCTCCCAAAGCATAGAAATTCTCCTCAAGAAAGTGACTTTCGACTATTATAAAACGTATAAATGGTGCTTCTCATCAAGCCTAGAATAGTGATGATGGATCATTAAGAACTTAAAACCTCCAACCACAGGCGCGCCATTTGCTTCAGACGTGTATGACACACGCAAGAGCTGGCTCTTCACCAAAAGTCTCTAGCACAAGCCCAACCCGAATCGACTTTAAATATATTAAAAAGCCCGAACACCCTAGAAAATCTTTGGCACGCGAAATATTTCAATAAGCGTTATTCGAATCTCAGCACAAAGAACAAAAATACTGCCAAGTATAGAGCCAAATATTTAGAAATTTTAATTCATTCCCATACCTGCCAGCATCACCTCATTCACCTTGTGCACATCGTACTTATCTTCGGCAAGTTGACGGGACTTCACGCCCATGCTGATTTGCAAAGAAGGCTCATCAATAAAACGTTGCATTGCCTCCGCCAAGGCTTTTGCATCTTGCACTGGGATTAAAAAACCGTTGATACCGTGCATAACTGTCTCACGGCAGCCGGGGGCATCAGTAGTAATAATACCGCGCCCCATGGCCATGGCTTCGAGTACTGAGCGGGGTATGCCTTCGCGATAGCTAGGCAATACATACACACTACAAGCCTCAATTGCAGGCCGAACATCTTTCAAACGTCCTAGAAAATCGATACTACCATCAGCCACCCAATTATCCAGCTCAGCATGGGTGATAGCATTTGGGTTGCCGTCGATCCAGCCCACCATCGCGCAGCGGACATCGGGATTATGTCGCTTAATCAGACGGGCGGCTTGAGCGTATTCACGAACACCCTTGTCGCCAAGCAAGCGGCCAATAAACAAGAACCGAACTGCCCCACTCATTGCTGCCGAGGGTAAAGGTCTAACAGTGAAGCTAGCCAAATCCACCCCCGAGCCATTAACCACAAGTGCAGGCGTAGTTATTGGCAAAATACTGCGCTTTTGAAATAACGCCAGATCGTCTGAGTTCTGAAAAAAAACACGCTGGGAACGAGCCAAGGCCAATGCGTACAAAAACTGAACCAAGACTTGCAGACGACTGCCCTGCTCCGCATTTTGAAAAGTGTAACCCAAACCCGTAATTAATGCAAACCTCCTTGGTACACCAGCCAACCAAGCTGCTAAAGTACCATAAATCACTGGTTTGATTGTGTAGCCTAAAACAAAGCGGGGTTCAATCCGTAACATCAAACACCATAAGGCCAAAAATGTGCGCAAGTCGGCAAGCAGATTGGTACCAGTCGGCGCCATTGGCACTTGGTGTGCTGTCACCCCCATATCCTCCAACTGGAGACGCACGGCACTGTCAGTTGGCATATCAGGGGCAGCCACATGCACATCTAACCCTTTTGCCTGCAATGCAACAATCAATGGTCCACGGAAGTTAATCAATGAATCAGCCAAGCTTGCAATGAGAAGAATTTTCAATTGATTCAATCTATCTATATATCATTTTTCGACTATGCAGAAAAATAGCGCCACCATTCAAAAGCAGGGTAAATTTCTAACATCACTTAAATGAAAAGCAATTTTTCATTGTGCTTTCAGTGAAATGCTTTTTCAGCAAATGAGCCCAGCTCGACGCATCCACTTGTGAATCGCGCAGAGCTCCACCGACAATTAGAGAACAGAACATTATTTTTTATAAAACAAGAACAGTGATCCGCAATTAGTGTTTAGTTAATTTATTTTTAAGCCTAGAAAGCCATGCAAGCGGATTTAGCTGCTCCTCATAAAAATCAATCACCATCGAATTGGATTTAATTCCAAGTGTATGCGGACCGAACGCATTATGGACTCTAAGCTGGGCAACACACTCCTCTTGATAACTCTCTAGGCTAAGCTGCGTGACTTTACAAACAGTTATACCATTACCGTAGGAGCCTCGATTATCTTGACCTAGACGAAATAATTGCCCTTTAATATCTATAATTAAACCAGCAGGCCTAGCGCAAGATGGGTCCATGACAACAGGACTCTCAGGATGTTCCACATAAGGCCCCTCAGGTGAGTTTGAGGACCAAAGAAAAAGCATATCAGCCGCCGCCACCTGCTTACCTGCAAATAGCCACCATTTTCCTCCATGATTAATTAAGGTAGGATCTTTAAGGCGCTCATCCTCAAGGCCTTTAAGCAAAATTGTATTCTCAATCTTCAACTCATTAGACAATGATGCTAGTAATTGGGGCCCAATCTCGGACATTTCAGGCAGTAGCAACACACGTCCCTCATCTTTCACCACAAATGGATAAGACAAATGTCCTTTGCCCAAATTTGAGGTATCTATGCGCGATGTTCCATTCGGGCCGATTAAAAGAATACAACCCTTCCCTGAGCTCTGCTCCATCCCTTCACACAGTAGCATTTTTTCATCTAAGATGATGGGGTCGGCCATAAACGAAAACGACTTAGGAATCGATAGCACCTCAGTTATATGCATATATGTTGTAGCTGACAACCCCTTAATGTCGATCTTTGGGGAGTATGCTATTCGCCAACGTTTTTCGACAAAAGCACCGTATAAAAGACGTTGTATTTTATTTTTTGCCAAAAAAAGTATAAACTTAAGAACAGTTAAATTACTCGGAAGTCGAAAGTTAGGACCATTGGTCTGAATGGAAACAGACTTACCATTAAGTGCGTTCTTTAAAGCCTTAATTAATAGATAGGCACCATTTCTGTAGGCGTTCTCCAATGTTCTTTGATATGAATCAGGAAAGACTTTACATTTACAAAATGCCATAACACCGCCAGCATCTAGCTCGTTTGACAAGCGCTGAACCATGACTCCAATGTAATTTGCTCCATGCAATAGTTCATAAAAACCAGCAGGACGCCCACGGTACAATGACGGATCGCCATGATGATATGAGAAAACCCCATGAACAGCAGGAATACTATCTGGGTCTTTGAGTAAATACATACCATACTTAATTACGAAATCGCATTTGTACTTAGACATTTCAAGAAGGTTATCATCACTAATGCGTTGCCACCCCCCCACCCAATCGGAATTAAAATAGTGAACAGGTGTTTCGGGTTTAATTAACTCCCTCCAAGACACTTTTTCATTCCAACCATGCCCCATGCATATTAAATTTAATGCATAATATCCAGCATGCTTCAAGTATTTTCTTGGAAAAATCGTATTTTTACAAACATAAACGCAACTCACTGAGAGGCCACGCTGCATAGCCAACCCGAGCGCCTCAAACTGCCACCTTGTGATTTTTTCAGAATCAACAATTAGACACGCCGAACTACCAATTAGATCGTTTTTTTTCATATTTTCACTAGATTAATACTATTAAGAAATTTCCAAAGTAGACTGCGTTATGTGCAGCTTGCAAAGGCGTTAATTTTACGATTGTTGCAATTAAGGTTGCATTTATCTGGGATGTGCTTATTTATACACACTAATCATTTAGAATAAATTGCTTTTTCTACTTAATCTTAGCAGTAATTTTCGCCGCCAATTGGACGAAAAAGCAATCAATTTGATTGAAATAAAGTTTGGAAAGTAACAATGAGCCTAAAAGTGAACAGCATAAATTGATTGAAAATAAAGTATAAAATCCAAACTCCAGAAAATTATTAGAGAAAAAATCTTTGCAAAAATTCAATAGGAATATATGCAAAAAAAATAATGAGTAACAATGGCGCCCTAGCAATTGCAAAAAAATATAAAAAGTAGAAAACGATAGCTCTTTTGAACTTGTAAGCATTGAATACAAAAAGAAACCGAATATTAATGCGTAAATGTGATGTGCCCCAAGCGGCTCTACATTTCCCTTTACCATCCCAAATAACAATATCATACACAAAAAATTACCATATAGCACCCAGTTATCACATTCTGCGGATGAGCTTAATTTAGTTTTTTCTTTAATAATATGAAATATAAAAACCCCTACCAAAAAGCATGGAATCTGCACAATAAAATTTCGATAACTGTAATCACCTAATTGAAGCCAGTATCCGAATACTCCCCCTGCGATCATAGAAAAAATTAATCCCACTATATAGCATCGAAGTGTAGCTAATGCGGTTGAGCAAAGCCTACTAAACACAAGAGGGTACAAGATGTAAAAATACACTTCAACCACGATCGACCAGCCGCCATCAACGAGCGTGTCTAGCCATTTAGGAGCAAAACCTTGGAGAAATATAATATGAACAATATAGTTTATAATATTTAGATTTTCAATATTTACACTGAAATTAGCAGGAACATATTGGACATTAAAATTCTTCATTACTAAAAAATATAAAATGCTCAAATGTATAAATATATAATATAATGGCACTATTTTGAAGACTCGTTTTATCCAGAATATAGTTAATCTATTCTCCCTCGTTTTGATAGCATCCCAACTTTGGGCGATAAGATAGCCACTTAACACAAAGAATAACTGTATCCCAATGTGAAGCTTTGCAAAAAAATAATTAAAAATTTTAAAACCATCGTAACCAGGAGTGAAATACCACGCATGAAGTAAGATTATGAATAGTATAGCAACGCCTCGTAACAAATCAATTCTATTATTAATCATTACTAAACTATGTTCAAAACTTTATTGGACTGCGTCTATTTAGTGCGTGAATGATTACTCATACCATCCACCATTTGCAATGAGCATCCACCACTGAGGAAACGACAAAATAAAAAAGAAGAAAGCTGCTGCCATTGCGTTTTTGCCTGAATAATTCTCATATGACAACGTCACCTCTGAAGCTCTCATGGCAAAAATTAATAGGACGAAAAGCATCCATCTATTTACCATTTCAAATAATAAATTAGAGGAGAAGAATAAAACAACCATTAAGATAGCATACTCATGAAACCAGTTAGTGTACTTCGATGGAGTATTTAAATTTTTTCTAATGTAATATAGGTATAGTAACAAAAATACGCCTAATGTTTTAACACCGACCCATCCACTTAGCGATCCAATACCTGCAGTCCCCATTACTCTATCCCTCAATTCAGGAAATAATGAAACCGCAAATATAAATGTTATTGGAAGTACTAGACTGAGCCTACTTAGGCCGATAAGCAACGGAGCAGCACCCATCGAAATGTGGCCTAGAGCACCAATTGGACCTAATAACCAATATCCCTTTTTTTTTCTTGTGAAATTATCATAAAAATACAAGGCAAGAATTAAACCTAACGCAAATCGAAATGCTGATGATATCAAAGGTAAAGCAACGCCAAGAACTAAACCGACAATGACCATGGATTTATTCTTTAGTAGCTGCACTAGCAGTAAAAATATTATTATTGACTCCAACAGAAGCCAACCATTAAATGAAAATGCTAGGTTGGCCAACAGAAGATGTAGCGGCTCAAGCTTCATGAGAAACATCTCAAAAATCCCTATCCCCTCCATATTCGAAAAATAGACGTAATAATTCGTTGTATCAGTGTTATAAGCTACTGGTCTTTGAGAAATAAAAATTAGCCAGACAAAAGAAAAAAAGAAAATTAAAAATTTTGAACTACGTTGACTTGTAATTCCTGAAAAAAGAATCAATGTGAAAATTGATAAGCAAAAAGACGACTCGATCCAAATTATTTCAATGGGTAAGTAATCCTCAATCAAGTTCATTATTAATACTTGCTTCTTGTAATTTTTTTTATCAATCGATACAGGCTAGCCGCCAGTCTCCTGATACTAATCTTTTTATAATGAGATCTGAAGAATCGAACCTCATTTAAATTGTCAAATTTAGACTCTGATACATCAGTATTTTTAGCTGTAGAATTTATTAGAATAATATTCTTTGCAAGAAGCGCTTCCCAATGATGCAGCAGATTTTCAACATATTTGTCAATCGATCTCTCATTCAATACATTCACACGCTGTTGATATAGCTCAATTACCTCATCTAAGCAAATAAAGAATTCGCTCTTATTTTTAAATAAGCGTACATTACCTCCTAGCCCTTTATGATAACTATTATCAGCTACGATCAATTTGGTTCCAGCCATGATTCCATCATACACACACATTGCGCCACTATCGAAACCCGGATAAATCAAGTAATCCATTTCACTCAATATATTTTTTTGAATCTCATATTCAGATGGCATGGATCTATCATAACGATACAATTCAAATGACATTCCCATGTCAGCCAATTTATGACAATAATTCTCCCAGTTATATCCAATCAAACATAATACTATACCACTACGGGCACATGATGGAGCTTTAGCAAAGTAATCTAATAACCAATCTTCATTTTTCCTACCATCTTTATAGCATTCAGAAAAAATAGCTATTTTTTGTGGCTTTAAAACACCGCCTCTGTGAGGTAAATTGTTTCCTAATAACTTCGATTCATTACAGCCTAGGCCTTTTAAAAATTCGGCATCGTGTTGAGAACAACACACAAAACTATCAAATTTATCAAATTCAGATCTTATCTCTATTTCTTTCAATTTGTCATCGATGTGCGTAACAAATATTGAATTTAACTTCGCTTCTTCAACTGGAGTTGCATAAAGATATCTAGAATGAAAAACAACATCTTCCCCTCCGTATTCTATTATTTTTCCAATTCTCACTTTTATACCAAGATCTGTTAGTTTAGAGACCAAATCTCTCATTAACTTTTCAATAATCCAACCTACGTGGATTGGTTCTGATATGAATACACTATTTATTTTCATTTTAGTTTTAAATGTGCTTGTATTTATTGCGATTTTTTACCAGCAATATAGATTGATAGACTGGCGATGAAAAAAAACATTAGCACTAATGTTATATTCCACGCCACTGCTGCACCTACGAGGCCATACTGAGGTGTCAGGTTTAAAAAAGAAGTTAAACCAAATACCGTTCCAAAAACACCCCCTCCAAAAGCAATCTCTGGGTAGCCAATAGCAACTGCCAACGGATGCCCCCAAATCAGAGGAGCGCAAATGATTACCCAGATTGACATCAAGATCATAAGAGAGGAGAGTTGATCATAGCCCTCGCCAAATATGTGATGTCCAAAATTCAAAACTACAACATAGAACAGAGCCGTTAACGTTACTGCTAGTAAGAATAAGCGTATCGACGTTTTTATTAACAATTCTTTTAGCTTTATGTGCTCTCTACGCTTCCACAGTCGCTGGACCTCAGGCATTATTGCCAAGTAAAATGGGTCTATTGCTCGCCACATAACTTGTACTAAACTTTTTGCCATTTTGTACAACCCAACTTTATCAATTGATACAAAGGGCGAAATAATTGTGACGTCAAGATCCTTAGCCATCATATCTGATAATGATATTCCAAGGTTTGACGCAATAAGTCTACCATCCTGCTTAAGCCGGTAGAATGCTGGCAATGGCGACCATTCTGCTAAGCTTAATGAACCTCCACAGTTTCTAAATTCTTTAGCAGAGATTAACAGCTGACATACATTGAAAAATCCACCCACAATTAAAATTATCCATAGTGCATTTGCAATCGTTAGCCCACCCAACAGTAGAAGCAGTAGCGCAACAAGAAGGCGCAAAGTCCAGTCTGCCGTCATGCACAAAGCAATAAGATCGGTTCGCCCTAGTACACGCAATAGTCCCGTTGATGTGCCGATACCTGCCTTCCCCAACACAAAACCAATAGCTGCAATAGCTAGCAACCATTCTGCGTCTGCTGGCAGGTGACTGATCTGAACCAAAAGCGGCGACAAAATGATGAGCCCTACAGCGGGAAGCACTCTCCCTATCGTTTCAAGTATGAATAGATCAATTAGCTTAAGTCCATTTTGCCAAGATTTATCAAGATCATCACCAAAGTCGCAAAGCTCTCTTGCGACTACATCCTGAATTCTCATTTCTAGCAACAAACTAGCCACAGAAACCAATGCAGTCACAATTGAGTAAACGCCAAAACTGGTTGGCCCTAGACCTCTGCCTAATAGTAGAAGATACCCCCCGCCAAGAGCAGCTTGTGCGCAGTTGGCTGCAAACTGCCACTTCGCATTTCTAGCAAATCTTTTTTCGTGCATTTTAGAATGGCAACTAATTACCCATATCGCAAAACACTCGATAAAGCATTGCTTCTCACCTCTGCTTCAGGACGATGTCTGTTTATGAGCTCAATAGGCTAATTAGCTATTTTTAACAGCCTGCCTGATTCTACCGCCAAGCTTCCACTTAGCGTTATGCCTTAATAATATTATCAGCGTGATTATATCGTTCAGTGACACGGCATGATTGCAATATGCATGATCAGATAGCCTTTGCAACAACGAGTGCATTCCAAGTCTGGTCCGTCAACGGATTGTCCAAACTAGGAAAGGCACTTATGCTTTGAACCGTAAAGCCGGATTGGGAAAGCAAGAGGGCAAATTCCTGTGGAAAAAAGTAACGTAACTGATGAGTCTCGGTAGTCTCACTGACTAAGCAATCACCTTTCAAGGTCCAAAGCTTAAATGTTACATTTGCTGTGTGTTTTGCTACGTCTAGGGAGGTACTGGATGTACGGATAATCTGCCCCCCCTCCACTGGCAGCGCACGAACTCTGTCTGATGGCTTTATTGATAGCACAGAGGGCCCGTACCAGAAATCGCAGACAAACAAGGCCCCTGGTTTGAGATGGCGGCGAATATTGCGCAAACCATCCAGCACATCTTCATTGGTCGTTAAATAGCCAATTACCGCGAACATCATGATACCCAGATCAAAAGTTGTACCCGTATCAAAGTGACGCGCATCACCGCATAACCACGTTGGTCGCCTGGCAGGGTCAAGCACTCCCGCCTTTTGGTCAGCATGGTCAATCATTGATTGCGATAGATCCACCCCTGTAACTCGGTAACCGCGATGTGCCAGCTCTATTGAATGAGTCCCCGTTCCACAACCTACATCGACCAGTGTGACTGGAGAATTGGTGGCATAGCGTTTGATGGCCGCCTCGATCAGATCGCACTCAACAATATAGTTTTTCTCTGCGTAGAGTTGATCATATTGACTGGCGTAAAGGGAGTTGAAGACACTCATAGGAGATTCCGATGGATAGAGGTTATAACGATGATGAGATGCTTACTGACGGGAACACACCTACTCAGAAGCAGAACTTTAGACTATGCACAGTTTTTAGAACAAGACCTAGCAAACTTTTTACATTATCAAATTTGTCTTAGATTCGCAGGTAAAACTTGAGTATGCGAATTTATTGGTTTTTTAGTAATGCTCGTGATGCGTCCAATAATGTTTCAAGAAAAATTCTCAAATATTGTACGCCATGACGCCATCACGCGTTTCAATGCTTTTATCGTCGAGAGCAACTATGATTTCGTAGCGCTTTTCCACCACGTGGGCACACAACACAATGTTATACATGGAGTAATTACTTTGCCCAAAGTCTCTGTATCAGCAACTAGAGATGATACAAATACTTTTTCAAATGCCGCCTCAAGTTATCAAAGAACTGTAGCTACCAGGAACCGAAAGCTATTTACATGCTGATCATTGGGCAATTTAAACTGATCTTTTATGTTTGCTCATCCGAACTTGCAGATAATCTGTTTTTGACTAGAGGGCCTTGTCTTGATGCGCCGCAAAGGTATCAAATACAGTACTTATCCCAACACCTCCCACACTGCGCTTACTACGCGATCCATTTGCGAATCTGTTAGCGCCATGCCGCTGGGAATGTAAAAACCGTGCTGATATAAGTGGTCCGCCACTGGATAGGCTTCACCATCAAATAGCCCCATGGCTCTAAGCACAGGTTGCTGGTTCATAGGACAAAAGAATGGGCGGCAACCTATTCCTTTGGCAGCAAGTTGTCGCATGGCTTCTTCGGCATTGATTCCCTTGGATGCATCCAACACTAAACCATAAACCCAGTAAATATTATCAGCATAAGCAGTCTTTTCCAAGGGCTGTTGCACGCTGGGCAGACCGGCCAGCAGGGAGCTGTAACGTGCCCCTATGCGGCGTTTTCGCATAACAAATTCGTCGAGTCGCTCCAACTGTGCTACGCCCAAAGCAGCTTGCAGGTTAGTCATGCGCAGGTTCCAGCCCAGGCGGTCATGCACAAAACGCTTGGCAGGCTTAAGACACAGGTTACGCAAGTCTTGGCAGGCTTCGGCAAGGACGACATCGTTAGTAACTACCATCCCGCCTTCACCAGTGGTTATGTGCTTATTAGGATAAAAGCTGAAGGTGCTGATGTCGCCAAAACTACCGCAAGGCTGACCTTTGTAGGTTTGACCGTGCATTTCGGCAGCATCTTCAATAACCTTCAAACCATTACGCTTAGCGATATCAAGCACCGCATCCACATCGACCGGCAAGCCATAAATATGGACCATCATGATGGCCTTAGTACGCGGAGTAATTTTGGCTTCGATCTGCGTGGCATCCATGTTCCAAGTGGTAGGGTCGCTGTCAACCAAAACTGGCTTAGCACCAGCCCGCACAATCTGACTGATGCACGAAATGATAGTAAAAGCTGGCAAGATCACTTCATCGCCTGGGCCAATCCCCAGTGCATCTATGGCTGCATCAAGCGCAGCGGTGCCGTTGCATACCGCAATGCCAAAAGACCTCCCCACCCGCTCAGCAATTTGCTCTTCAAATTTTTTAACGAAGGGGCCTTCGGATGAAATCCAACCAGTGTCTATGCACTCTTCAAGATATTTTTTTTCGTTACCATCAAGTAACGGTTCGTTAACTGGAATAAAAGCTTGTTGACTCATGGATTACTCGCACAATCTAATCTGATTGGCATTAACTGGGGTAAAACGGGTTTTGTCAGCCTCACCAGCATAAGGACCTTGTTTGACTTCGATCATTTCGCTTGGCTCCAGCATCTCAAAGCCGTGCCCACCAAAAGCCAGCAAGATAACATCTCCTTGCTTGAGAATGCGACTTTCCAAGTAGTTTTGGTTATCATCATAAAAATCTATTCTAACCTTTCCAGATTTAATTAATATAGCCTCTTTGGTAAACTGCACCTCGCGCGGCACTGGGTTATGTACATGCGGCGGAATTACGTAACCCTGCGGTCGATTCATGTAGCCGAGTTGCTGGGAAAACTCATCAGGTGTGAAGAAATCTATGCCTTCTTTGCAATAACTCGCTCTGAGTAGCACTGCAAGGATACGTTGACCGTGAGTTATGTTTTGAATCATTTCTCAATTTTCAAAATCAAATGACAGTATGGATTCAGGCTAAAAACGCAACGAGCTTCAAGCAGCCTCAAGAAAACGCTTAAGAATCCCTTGACTTGCCACGTCGCCTTCAATACAAAGATTTATGGCGCGTGCTTGCAGCACGCAATTCACTTTCGGCCTCTGCCATATCGGAATCAACCATTTCATATACTAGCTCTGTGAAGCTTACTTTTGGCGTCCAGCCAAGTTGGGCGCGAGCTTTACTCGCATCACCCAGCAAAGTCTCTACTTCGGCAGGGCGGAAATAGCCAGGATCGACCTCGACCACGCAGCGGCCGTTCGGGAGATACCCTTTTTCGCTCACGCCATGACCAGACCAATTGATATCCAAACCCAGACGTTTTGCAGCCAGATTCACGAACTCGCGGACACTAAATTGTTGGCCAGTTGCGATGACATAGTCGTCAGGAGTATCTTGTTGGAGCATTAACCATTGCATCTCTACATAGTCCTTAGCATGACCCCAGTCACGCTTTGCATCCATGTTTCCAAGAAATAGTTTCTGTTGTACGCCTAGCTTAATTCGGGCCAATGCTCGCGTAATTTTGCGCGTAACAAAAGTCTCCCCTCGGATTGGCGATTCATGGTTAAAAAGTATGCCATTGCAGGCGTACATACCATAGGCTTCACGATAATTTACTGTTATCCAATATCCGTAGAGCTTGGCCACTGCGTATGGCGAACGAGGATAGAACGGTGTGCTTTCGCGTTGCGGTGTTTCTTGAACAAGACCGTAAAGTTCAGACGTAGACGCTTGATAAAAACGACATTTCTTATCAAGGCCAACAATGCGAATGGCCTCTAGCATACGCAACACACCAACGGCGTCTGAGTTTGCTGTGTACTCTGGTTCTTCGAATGAAACTGCAACATGACTTTGTGCTGCGAGGTTGTACACCTCGTCGGGCTGAGACTGCTCTACTATCCGTAATAAGCTACTTGAATCAGTCATGTCGCCGTAGTGAAGCACCAGCTTGCCCGAGTGTTCGTGTGGATCTTCGTACAGGTGGTCGATACGAGCGGTATTAAACATTGAAGAGCGGCGTCGAACGCCATGGACAGTGTAGCCCTTACGGATTAAAAATTCAGCAAGGTAGGCACCGTCTTGCCCTGTAATACCAGTGATTAGTGCTGTCTTAGCCATGTTTGTAGATTTTTCCGATTTAACTATGAAACTGCTTGCCTGCAATACCAAGGAATAGCTGCGGCAAGACCTTCAGCTAAACGATGGGTAGGCACAAAACCCAACAAGCGCCGTGCCTTTTGGATATCTGCTTGGCTATGTCGGACGTCGCCAATGCGAAAGTCGCGATATACAGGCTGAGTGTCAGGGGTAACGCCTTGGCTAATCAAGCTATCGCGAAGCAGAACAAACAAAGTGTTCAGTGTCGTACGATCAGATACTGCTACGTTATAAACTTGATTTCTAGCGTCGGCTCGTTTAACCGTCGCAGCCAACAGGTTAGCCTGCACCGCGTTAGCAATAAAACAGAAGTCGCGACTAGTTTCACCGTCGCCATTGATATGCACAGCGTCACCACTTAGCAACGCAGCTGTCCATTTTGGAATGACGGCTGCATAGGCCCCATTTGGGTCTTGGCGAGGACCAAATACATTGAAGTAGCGGAGGCCGATGGCGTTGAAGCCGTAAGCGCGGGCAAACACATCGGCATACAACTCATTGACGTATTTCGTCACGGCGTAAGGGCTGAGAGGTTTGCCTATGGTGTCTTCTACCTTAGGCAGGTCGGGGTGGTCACCATAGGTGCTGCTACTCGCGGCATAGGTGAAGCTTTGCACCTTGGCATCGCGGGCAGCCACTAACATGTTCAGGAAACCACTGATATTGGTTTCGTTGGTTGCAACAGGGTCTGCCAAGCTCCGTGGCACGCTGCCCAAAGCAGCTTGGTGTAGCACGTAATCAACACCTATGCATGCCTTCTGACAGTCAGACAGCTGGCAAATATTGCCCTTTATGAACTGAAACCGGCCCCATTGCTCGACGCTTACCAGACTTTTCACCTCGTCTAGGTTGCGCTGGTGCCCTGTAGCAAAGTTATCCAACCCAACCACGTGCTGGCCGAGTTTAAGCAGGCTTTCAAGCAGATTACTGCCAATAAAACCTGCCACGCCAGTCACAAGCCAAGTTTGGGGCCTCTGACACAGTTCGGCTTGAAGTTGCTCGTATCGGGTCAAATTAAAGTCGTCCATCAGCGGCACCCAGCGGCAATATGCTCTTTACGTCAAACACCACGACGCCCGGCTGACCCCAGATTTTAATGCCCGCCTCGCCCAATGCCAAGAACTGCTGGTGACCCACAGCCAACACAATGGCACTGTATTGGCCAGGGGCTGGTGCTTGCGTCAAGCATTGCAGGCCGTATTCATGCTCAGCTTCTGCCACATCAATCCAGGGGTCGTACACATCCACCTGGGCGCTGTAGGCATGCAAAGCTTTAACAATGTCCACCACCTTGGTGTTACGTAAATCGGGGCAGTTTTCTTTAAACGTCAAACCCAGGACGAGAACCCTCCCCCCCAGCACAGGAAAACCCTTCCGCAGCATAAGCTTAACGGTTTCATCCGCCACATGACTTGCCATGCTGTCGTTGATACGGCGCCCAGCCAAAATGACTTCGGGGTGATAGCCCACTTCTTGCGCTTTGTGCGTCAGATAATAAGGGTCAACACCGATGCAGTGCCCCCCCACCAAGCCAGGACGGAAGGGCAAAAAGTTCCATTTGGTGCCTGCGGCATTAATCACTTCGAGCGTGTCGATGCCTAACTTATGAAATATCAGGCTGAGCTCATTCATGAGCGCTATGTTGAGGTCGCGCTGTGTATTCTCAATCACCTTGGCAGCTTCGGCCACCTTGATGGAACTTGCCTTGTGTGTACCAGCCGTGATGATGCCAGCATACAGTGCGTCCACTTCATCAGCCACGGCGGGTGTGCTACCACTGGTGACTTTTTTGATGGTGGACAGGCGATGCTCCCTATCGCCAGGGTTGATGCGTTCTGGGCTGTAGCCACAGAAAAAGTCCACATTAAAAACCAAGCCACTGAACTTCTCAAGTACAGGCACACAGACTTCTTCTGTTGCACCAGGGTAAACCGTGGATTCGTAAATCACAATGTCGCCCACCTTCAAGACTTTACCTACGCTCTCGCTGGCCTTAACCAAAGGGGTCATATCGGGACGGTTAGCCCGATCCACCGGCGTAGGCACTGTAACGATGAAGATGTGTGCGGCTTTAAGGTCTTGCACGTCGTAGCTGTAACGCAAATGCGAGGCCCGAGCTAATTCTTCGGAGTCACATTCAAGCGTTTGATCTTTCCCACTTTGAAGCTCGACAACACGGCGGGGATTAATGTCAAAGCCGATTACGCTGCGCTTTTTACCAAATTCAACCGCCAAAGGCAGTCCCACATAGCCTAGGCCAATAATTGCAATGGTTTTATAATTCATTATTTTATCTGCGATATTAATGAGTTTCAGCCCGACCATAAGTATCTTCAAAGCGAACGATATCGTCCTCACCTAAATAGATGCCCGATTGCACTTCAATGATTTCCAGTGGAGTGGTGCCTGGGTTGACCAAGCGATGCACTTCGCCCAACGGTATGTAGGTAGATTGGTTTTCGGTCAGTAAAATAGTCTTACTGCCATTGGTAATCTTGGCGGTGCCAGTTACCACAATCCAGTGCTCAGCTCGGTACTGGTGTTTTTGTAGACTCAAGCTAGCATGGGGTTTGACCTGAATTCGCTTGACCTTGAAACGACCGCCTTCATCAATGGTATCGTACCACCCCCAAGGACGGTGCACCTTTCGGTGCAACATGCGCTCTTCTCGCCCCCGATCTTCCAACGCCTTAACGATATGCTTCACGTCTTGGCTGCGCGTGAGATCGGCCACCAGAACCGCATCTGGCGTTTCAATGACAATCAAATCCTCAACCCCCACCAAGCTAACTAAGCGACTGGTCGCGTGCACCAAGGTGTTTCGGCTTTCGGTGAAGAGCACATCGCCTACGTGAGCGTTACCAGCAGCATCCTTCGGCATCACGTTCCATACTGCGTCCCAAGCCCCTAGGTCGCTCCAACCAGCATCAAGCGGTACCATTTTAATGGGCAGGCCAGCAGCAGGCGCATGCTCCATAACTGCGCAGTCGATCGAGTCAGAAGGGATCGCCTTGAAAGCGCCTTCGCCTGGGCGCACGAAGTGGCCGTCTTCTCGTCGCTGATCCCAAGCCGCGCGGGTGGCCTGCAGGATGTCGGGGCGGAACTCCTCCAGAGCACCCAACCACACTGACGCCTTTAGAACAAACATGCCCGCGTTCCAGAAATACCCCCCCGAATCTAAATAAGATTGGGCAGTGAGAGCATCTGGTTTTTCGACAAAGCGCTGAACAGGGAGGGCCGCGTCTACAAGTGCCTTGACTTGGATATAGCCGTATCCTGTTTCTGGTCGATCTGGGGTGATACCCAAAATAACGATAGTACCCTGAGCAGCTTCTTCAATGGCTTGCTGCAAGGCTTGAGCGAAGGCAGTGGAGCTTGCCACCGTCTGATCAGCGGGTGTAACCACAAGCACCGGGTCTTGACCCGAGGACTTGGCCGCCAGCGCGGCTAGGGTGAGGGCGGGAGCGGTGTTACGACCAACAGGCTCCAAGAGTACTTGGCCCAACTCTATTCCAGCCTCACGCAACTGCTCGACAACAAGGAAGCGATGATCTTCACCAGCCACCAAGAGCGGTTGGGCCACAGTAATGCAACCGTTACCCAATTTTGTAAGTCGCGTAGCAGCTTGCTGAAAAAGACTCTCTTGACCGCTAAGACACAGAAACTGTTTCGGAAAGCCAGTTCGTGACAGCGGCCAGAGGCGAGTGCCTGAGCCGCCACATAATACAACAGGTGTAACCTGAATCATTCCTTACCCTTATGAAATTTAAGAAGGCAAGCCTGCCAAACCACCATAGCGGTTTTTTTATCACCCAAAAAACGCTTAAATTTCAACATTTGTAGCTTATAAGCCGATAAACCAATATAAAACGACTGACATGCTACCGCCCTTCGGTTTCATGTCAATTCCCGAAAAGACCCCGCAGCTTCCATAACTACGCTAATTTTGCACCAATTTCGGTTCATTTTGGACCTTGGAAGAAAATCAAAATAAAAATAAATCACCACAGGAATAGCAGCATACTTTTGATATAAATTTCTGCATCATTCCAAAAGACGAGTTAAACATCGTATTTTCATGTTTACTGGAGTCACTGTCCCAAAAAGTGCACATCAACCTCATCAAAGACACAGTCAAAACGGCTGGGATTTATTAGGCCCCCAAAAAACATGCACTCAAGCAATTTAACCAAAAATTAGATTAATGCCATGATCCACAAAAATGACAAACTTACCGAAAATAAGTGCTGCTCACATACTGGATAACGATGGCTTACACGAAGACCAAAAACAAAGTTAACGAACCAAAGCACATTCCAAAGCAAGGATGTGCATCCGTGAGCGATGAATTACCTCGCTCGCCAAAACCAGCTGAACCCAAAGTGCGACAAGACACCACTGACGCGCGTCTCTTCAAAAGAACTCGTTCTGGCGGACCAACCACTGCGGGAGGCAAAGAAATCGCAAAACAGAATTCACTCAAGCATGGGGTCTACGCACAGCGGCCCAGCGAGACCGAAGAGTTTTTTGACTTGTCACGTCAAGTGACACGCGATTTAAAGCCAGAAGGCGTCATTCAGATGGCGATTGCCGAGAGTTTGGCATCCGACATCTATAGGGCTCGATGCATTGAGAACTATGAGCAGCGTCAAGTATTTGCAGCACTCAACGGGGCGGTCAATGTTGTTGAACTAGCCAAACGGGTTGGGTTTCCTTGGGGGGAGGAATTTCACTCCGTATTGGCTGAGCCTATCTCTGAAATCTTGCTGCAGCGGGAATTGTTTGAGTGGTGGCAAAAGCTTGCAGCGCCGCCCAAGTCCAGTGGCAAGAGAGCACTCGAATGCATGCCAGACAGCCGTGTTTCAAAAAATTACAAGTTCGTCTGCGAAAAGCTCTCTCAACCTGTACTGCCTCAACACATGGAAGAAAAGTTTTTCCGACTGCTGGACGACTTGATGCTGGAGGCCCGACAAGCCAAGAGTTACCTTGGCAAACGAATAGAAGCAAAAAGCGAAGAAATCTTTTTGGTCAAGTACTGGCTGTACCGCAATCAAACTGCAATCTCACAACAAACTCACGCACTCCGAGAGGAGAAGGCGTTGCTCATCATGACCAGCGAACAACTAGCCAGAGGTCGTGCAAGCGCTGCAAATAGCCTACGCAACAGATTAGATGCCTTCGCCTCTGTGCGCAAGCTAGTGAAGTGATTTGGTGACGTCGTCAAATGTATGATGAACCATGATCAGTAAAAGGTTGCGTGAACTTCGTCTTAAACGATCCCTTACGTTGCAACAAATTGCGATACAGCTCGGTGTGACGCGGGCTTCTGTGTCCAAATGGGAGACCAATCTTGCTAGACCAGAGCTAGGTCGACTAGAGCAACTAGCAACGATATACAACGTGCCAGTTGCATACTTGCTCGGTGATGTTGACTCCGTACACGCAAAGACATTCCCAATATGGAATCTTTCAGTCAGCAACAAATTTGATCTAAAGTCATTGCGCAAAGCAGACTCAACGAAAAATTCCGAATGCTTCACGAGCTTGCGCGAGGTCGGGCCTAATGCTTTCTTTGTTCGTATCAGCGACGATGTACTGGTTCACAGTAAATCCCTCTTCATTGCCCCAAACTCGCTTGTCTTGATCGATCCTGCAGCATCGCCTAAATCAGGAAGTGTTGTTTTGACCAACAACGAAAAACTTCATCCTCAGTTCGCCGTGTTGACAGTCGTCGCTGGTAAGAGTTACTTCTACTCAATCAATCCGAAGTACCCGATCCCTCAAACATCCAAACTCAAAGTGTTAGGCGTTGCAGTTGAGGCTATTGAAGTTACAGACTTGTCTGCTTTCGGACAAGAAATTTCCACGTAAATTGTTTCTTTTGAGTTGACAAACAATCAAAATAAATTAAAATTTCCTCTCTCACTTTCGGAGCAGAGATGGGAAACATCAATTCAACGTATTCAGAATCAATCCAACGTCCTTTGGGTATTGGCGGCTCAGACATTGGCGCAATCCTTGGCCTGTCTCCCTACCGATCCGCGGTTGACGTATGGCTAGAAAAAGTAGGACGCCAGAGGTCTCACAGCGACGCTGTGCACCTGCGCTACGGCCAACACCTTGAACCCTTTATCGCTCTGGAGTATGAACGCGTGACTGGGCACAAGACTCACGCCCACCCTGTCACTGTTAGGCACTCCGAACACTCACACCTCTTTGCACACGTCGACTGGCTGGTCTCCGTTGATGGTGAAGGAGTTATAGATTCGAAAGGAGAGATCACGACCAAGACACTTCTCGAGTGCAAGACTGCTAGTGCTTTCACATCCACCAACTGGGGAGCAGAGTGGAGCGACGAGGTTCCGCCTGCCTACCTTGCTCAGTGCGTCTGGTACATGGCCCTGACTGGCTGCAAGGAAGCGCACCTTGCTGTCCTCTTGGGCAACAGCGACTTCAGGGTTTACAGAGTCCCACAAGACGAAGAGCTTGCTAGCGTACTCATCGAACAGGCGTTGAGATTTTGGGACGAACACGTCGTCAAGTGCGTTGCGCCAGTGCCCACCAATCGCCGAGATCTAGAGAAGCTCTACCCAAACCATCTGGCTGGCCAAGAGGTTGAAGCTGACACTGATCTGTTGTCAAAAATCAAGCGACTCAAACAACTTCAACGAATCAGCAAGCGTATCGACGAGCGATACGCCGAAGCCACGACAGCTGTGACCTCCATGATGCGTGAAGCAGAGCGCGTATGTAGCGCAGGCAAGACTTTGGCAACTTGGCGCATGAGCGCACCGAGCAGCCGGCTTGACATCGCAAGGCTCAGACAAGAGCAGCCTGAAATTGTCAGACGATACACATCGCATGGCAATCCATCGAGAAGATTCACCCTAGCAGGAGACAGAGATGAATGAGCACACATTTAAACCAAGCCCAATGCAGCACTCTGGTGGTGAGGAAGTTTGTAACAACGAACGCGACCTTAACGAACTCAACCTTACCGAACACAAGGGACCTGATCAAACAGGAGACGCCCCAGCCCACGTAAGGGCATCTGAGTTGTCAATCTTTAAGCGTAGCGTCATACGCTCTGGCATGGGCGAGGACAGCTTCGTGCAAGCGCTCACTCAGACGGCACTGTCTTCCCTCATCACTTGGGATCAAGTGGACCTAGAGACGCTGCTCTTAGCAGCAGAGCGTCTTGGCCTTGACCCGCTTGGCAGGGAGATCTTTTTGATCAGGGACGACGACCAGATCGTGAGCCCACCCGTCGTGGTGGTAGGTGTTGACGGTTGGAGCAAGGTGATCAACTCGCACCCGCAGTTCGCAGGACTGCGCTTTAAGGAGTCAAACTCCTTGATCGATGGCGTGCCAGAGTGGATCGAGTGCAGCATGTACCGCTGGGACAGAAAGGTCGCAACGACCGTGCGTGAGTACCTCGTAGAGGTCAGAGGTGACACAGGGGCGTGGCTGACTCACCCTAGGCGCATGCTCAGGCACAAGGCGATGGTGCAGTGCGCACGCCTTGCGTTTGGTTTTGTTGGCGTGTACGACCAAGACGAGGCGAAGCGCGTGTTGGCGTCAAGGCGAGCTCAGCAGCCTCAAAAGCACGACTCAGACCATCAAGGGCAATCAAGGCTAGGTGGAAACGTTTCCAAAAAGTCGCTCGGAATCCAAGCATTGAAGCAGCGACTGGGGGTCTAGAGGGGGCTTTTTCTGCTCCGAAAACTCAAACCTTGCAAAACGGACTCATTCTCATCTGGATGATGTCTGCGTAAACCTAAACAACACGCAATCCGTCTAGGTTCATCAACAACCTTTGCGGCTTACCCAGCAGATCAATCAACACAAACGCGCGCGCCTCGCCATCGTTGGCCAAGTACTGCCCCTCGAGCCCCTTTAGCGGACCAGAAGCCACTTGCACCGTGTCTCCTGCGTTAAACATGCGCTCAACCACCTCTTGTGGCGCGTCTTGCAAAAACGCCACCAACTCTGCTGGCACCTTTGCAGGCTGTGGGCCAAAGCTCACCAGCTTGCTTACACCCAGGGTGGAGCGGATGGGGCCCCAGTTTTGGTTTTGATCGTCGAGCTGAATGAACAAGTACCGGCTAAACATAGGCTCGATCACCCACGTCACCTTTTGGCGACGTAGTTTTTGCACTTGCATCATGGGCAAAAAGCAAACGTAGCCTTGGTTTTGCAGGTTTTCAAGGGCGCGCGCTTCTTGTTTGGGCTTGGTGTGAACCACATACCAAGCTTGGTGGTTTAAGTCAGTCATTACGCAAAGAGTCTAACGAAACTTTCTCTCAGGGAACTTTCTAAGCCGTTTGCCTTGATACGGCGTTAAAGTCAGCCTATTTACGATTGAGAGCACACATATGTCCACCAAAAACCCTTTCGACCCCAGCGGCATGTCTGACAGCGTGAAAGAGCAAGCCCAGCAAATTTGGCTGGCTGGCTTAGGCGCGTTTGCCAAAGCACAACAAGACGGCACCAAGGCGTTTGAAAAGTTGGTGAGCGACGGCATCACCATGCAGCGCAAGGTGCACAGCACAGCCGAAGAAAAGCTGGCCGAGGCCACACAAAAAGCCACGCAAGCGGCACACACCCTGAGCGAGCGCGCCACGGGCCAATGGGGAAAGCTGGAAGGTATTTTTGAAGAACGTGTGGCCAAGGCGCTGCACGGCTTAGGTGTGCCGTCCGCAGCAGAGCTCAAAGCACTGCATACGCGTGTGGCAGCGCTAGAGGCGCAACTGGGCGCCAAGCCAAAAGCAGCAGCAAAGCCCAAGGTAACCACCAAAGCTGCGGCAAAAACTGCCGCTAAAAAAGCGCCAGCCAAGAAAGCAGCCAAAAAATAATGGGGCTTGTACCTCAGTGAAATAGACATGGCAAAAAAAGCGCCGCGCCGCACTGCAGAGCGAATTTTGGAGGTCACGCTTGACCTCTTTAACCGCTTTGGTGAGCCCAATGTGTCCACCACATTGATCTCGTCCGAGCTCAACATCAGCCCAGGCAACCTCTACTACCACTACCCAGCCAAAGAGGAGCTGGTCACAGCGCTGTTTAACCGCTATGAAGCAGCCCTCGATGAGCTGCTAGATGCAGCCCCTGGCGTGCACGACGTGGAAGACGCTTGGTTTTTCATGCACACGCTGTTTGAGCTGGTGTGGCAGTACCGCTTTTTGTACCGCGATTTGAACGACTTGCTCAGCAAGAACCGCAAGCTAGAAACACACATCAAAGACGCGCTGCTGCACAAAACGACAGCGTTTCGCACGCTGCTCGATAGCCTTGAACACGATGGCGCATTGGCCATCACCGTGAGTGAACGCGAAGCCACGGCCACGCACATGGTGGTGATGCTGACATGGTGGCTCAGCTACGAGTACGTGCGAGACCCCCGCCACGCACTGGAGCCAGAAAGCGCGCAAGCATCGCTACTGCGCGGTGCCAAGAGTGTTTTGGGTTTATTGCTGCCCTATGCGACAGCGGAGCACAAAGAGCACTTGAGCCGCCTGCTTGCAGCGTATTGAGTTCACCCATAAAATATGCGCATCTTTTATGCGCACGCTCATATGCCTCGAACACAAGTCTCCCTCAAGAAAGCAACCAACTTGACGCTGTCAAGCCACGTATTGGCTGAGGCAAAGGCTTTAGGCATCAACGTTTCGCAAGCATGTGATGCTTATTTGCATGAGTTGGTCCACAAAGAAAAAGAAGCGCGTTGGAAGTCGGAACATTCTGAATTCATCCGTGCTTACAACCAAGTGGTGGCCGAAGAGTCTTTGCCTCTTGATGGGTGGAGAACTTTTTAAATGGCCCGATTTGACGTCTATCAAAACTCCGGCCCGCTTAGCTCTTCAACACCTTACCTATTAGATGTGCAGAGCGCTTTGCTTGACGGATTAGACACGCGCGTGGTGATACCACTGCGTCGATTAGACCAATTTCCTGCCGTACGTCTATCGCCAGATCTCACCCCTGTTTTTGACGTTGAAGACGTGTCTTGCATTTTGGAAACCCCCAAGCTCGCTGCGGTTCCCCTCAGACTTTTGAAAAACCACATCACAAGCTTAAAAGATCAGCAGCATGTGATTTCAAACGCGTTAGATCGGTTGTTCCACGGCTACTGAAGTTTTAGCTAACGCAACCAAGCCTCGACCAATTTAACCCAATACGTGGCCCCCAACGGGAGGATGCGGTCATTGAAGTCATAGTTGGGGTTGTGCAGCGTGCACGGGCCTTCGCCATGCCCCATCTCACGGTGCACCCCGTCGCCATTGCCAATGAAGCAATACGCACCAGGCTTGGCTTGCAGCATGTACGAGAAGTCTTCTGCGCCCATGGTGGGCTCTTGCGCCAGCACGTTGGCTGCACCCACGATGTCGGCCATGACTTCGCGTGCGAAGTTGGCCTCTGCAACATGGTTGATGGTGGGTGGGTAGTTGCGTTCAAACTCAAAAGTGCAGCTGGCTCCAAATGCGGCACTGGTGTGTGCGGCGACGTCGCGCATGCGCTGCTCAATCATGTCAAGCACCTCCACGCTGAAGGTGCGCACCGTGCCTTGTAGCTCGCAGTGGTCGGGCACCACGTTGGTGGCCTCACCCGCGTTGATCATCGTCACTGAAATCACGCCCGCATCGACTGGCTTTTTGTTACGACTGATGATGGTTTGAAAGGCTTGCACCATTTGGCAAGCCACCAGCACGGGGTCTATGCCGTTGTGCGGCAGGGCCGCATGGCAGCCTTTGCCATGGATGGTGATTTTGAATTCGTTGCTTGACGCCATCACAGGGCCAGCGCTCAACGCAAACTGCCCTTCTTTGAGGCCAGGCCAGTTGTGCATGCCGTAAACGGCTTGCATGGGAAACTTGTCAAACAAGCCATCACAAATCATTTCGCGGGCACCGCCACCGCCTTCTTCGGCGGGTTGGAAGATGAAGTACACCGTGCCGTCAAAGTCTTGGTGTTTGGACAAATATTGCGCAGCTGCCAACAACATCGCCACATGGCCGTCGTGACCGCAGGCGTGCATCTTGCCCGCGTGTCGGCTGGCGTGTGCAAATTGGTTGAACTCTTGCATGGGCAGCGCGTCCATGTCGGCGCGCAGACCTATTGCGCGGTCGCTGGTACCGCTTTTCAAAATACCCAACACACCCGTTTTGCCCATGCCGCGATGGATAGGAATGCCCCACTCGGTCAGCTTTTTCGCCACCAAATCGGCTGTGCGAATTTCTTCAAAACACAGCTCAGGGTGGGCGTGAATGTCGCGGCGAATGGCCGCCAAGTTTGATGCTTGCTGGGCGATGGAATCAATGACTTTCATGGTCTCGAGTCTAGCCGCAGCACCAGCCCTCTGTCATGAAGGGCTATCCCGTCAAACCAAAGTTAGTAGGGCACGTCAGTAAAGCGCACGGGATGGCCACACTGGCGATGGATGGTCCAAGCGCTGCTTGGCTATTTCTAGCAAGCCATCAAAGATGAGCGAGTCAACCAACTCAAACTGCACCGACATGCTAGGGGCCATCTTCCAGCCTGCACCGCCCGTCATGTAGCACGCGGGTTCAGCGCCGCAATGCTGACGCACGTGTTGCACCATACGCTCGACCGCGCCTGCGATGGCATAGGTGCCGCCGCTGGTTAAGGCATCGCTGGTGTTGGTGGGGAACTCGCACACGTCACCCGTAGGCACGCGCAGACCTGCCGTGCCAGACTCCAGAGCACGCAACATGATGCCGTGGCCAGGCAAGATGAAGCCCCCCAAGAACTTGCCACTGGCGTCTATCGCCTCCACCGTCACAGCCGTGCCAACCATCACGACCACCATGGGCTTGGGTTCGCCTCCGTTGACGCTGCGAAGCATGCGCGCATGTGCACCGATCATGGCCACCCAGCGGTCAGCCCCCAAGCGTGTGGGATGGTCGTAGCCGTTGATCAGGCCAGCTTCTGCAGCCGACGACACGGCCCAATGTGGCGTGATGTCCCACAACTCCATTTGCTCTTCCACGCGGCGGCGAATGGCTTCGCCAGCCACGATGCAGCCCAACATGTGGGTGGGTTCTGGCAATTCGCGCCAATCTTCTTCGGCCAAACGGTCAATGTTTTCTAGGAACACGGCGCCTTGGCCCAGTAGTGTCGCGCCTGGGGCTGGGCTGTCATACAGCCCCCATTTCAGGCGTGTATTGCCCACATCGAGTGCAAGAAATGTCATAGAAAAATCAGTTTTGACGCCAAGGCAAGCCACGCATGCGCCAGCCGCCTTGGGTGCCGCGATGGCCGTCGGCATTGGCATCGCCCTCGAAGCCTTCGAGGATGTTGTAGGCCTCAAGGCCCAGCTCTGTGGCGCGTTTGGCAGCGGCAATCGAACGCACGCCGCTGCGGCAAAGCAGCACCACTTTTTTGCCGTTGGCAGCCGCTTTAAGCGCCTCGTCAAAGATGGGGTTCATGGCCATGCCTGGCCATTGTTTCCAAGGGACAGAGACGGCGCCTGGCACAAATCCAACCCAGGCCAGCTCGGCATCGCTGCGCACATCCACCATCACCGCTTGGCCCGACTGCATCCATTCGTTGGCAAGCTCTGGGGTGACATCACCCGCGTATCCCTGCTCGTTGTTGCTCATAGTTGTAAAGCTCAATCAATTTGTCGCCCAGTATAGAAGCGAGTGGTCCCCAAGGAGACAAATTTGGGGGTTCCGAGGCCATTCCCTAGGGCAAACCCACCCCGCAGTTTGTCAGCAACGCATAAGAATCGCAGCTCCCATTCATGTCTTTGACAAAACTTAGGAGACCTCCCTTATGACCGATACCAAAAAGACAACCGCACGTCGCAACGTACTGAAAGGCACTGCCGTCGCAGCCGCTGGCGTGGTGGCAGCCCCTATGGTGGCCGCCCAAACTGGCCCCATCAACATGCGCTGGCAAAGCACATGGCCTGCCAAGGACATCTTCCACGAGTACGCCCTCGACTACGCGAAGAAGGTCAACGACATGACCGGTGGCGATTTGAAAATTGAAGTGCTACCTGCAGGCTCTGTGGTGCCAGCCTTCGGTTTGCTCGAAGCTGTGTCTAAGGGCACTTTGGACGGTGGCCACGGCGTGCTGGGCTACCACTACGGCAAGCAAAACGCTTTGGCCTTGTGGAATTCTGGCCCAGCCTTCGGCATGGACGCCAACATGATTTTGGCTTGGCACAAGTACGGCGGCGGCGCTGAGCTGTTGGCCAAGTTGTACGCCTCGATCGGCGGCAACGTGCAATCGTTCTTGTACGGCCCCATGTCTACACAACCTCTGGGTTGGTTCAAAAAGCCAATCACCAAATCTTCCGATTTCAAAGGCTTGAAGTTCCGTACCAACGGTTTGGCCATTGACTTGTTCACCGCCATGGGCGCAGCTGTGAACGCTTTGCCAGGCGGCGAGATCGTGCCAGCAATGGACCGCGGCTTGCTGGACGGGGCCGAGTTCAACAACGCCACCTCTGACCGCATCTTGGGCTTCCCAGACGTGTCTAAGGTGTGCATGCTGCAAAGCTTCCACCAAAGCGCTGAGACGTTCGAGATCATGTTCAACAAGACCAAGTACGACGCGCTGCCCGCGAAGATGAAAGCCATCATCGCTGGCGCGACAGAAGCCGCTTCTGCTGATATGTCTTGGAAGGCTGTGGATCGCTACTCGAAAGACTACGCCGAGCTGCAAAGCAAAGACAAGGTCAAGTTCTACAAGACGCCTGACGCCATCTTGCAAGACCAATTGAAGATTTGGTCTGAAATCGTGGAGAAGAAGTCTGCCGAGAACCCACTGTTCAAAGAGATCGTGGCCTCACAAAAGGCCTTCGCTCAACGTGCCGTGAAGTGGGACCAAGACACCAACATCAACCGTCGCATGGCGGTCAACCACTTCTTCGGTGCGAAGAAGGCCTAAACGTTTAACTCTTAAGAGTTGATGCGTTTTTCATCAGCCATCCGAAATGTTTCGGGTGGCTGATTTATTTAAGTCAGCACACCATGCAAAAACTATTACTCACCATCGACAAAATCAGCACACAGGTTGGACAAGTGTTTGCTTGGCTGATCTTTTTGCTCACCCTCATGATC